>Ga0209431_10002630_pt1 | contig 14524 bp, 14 predicted proteins | sample RifCSP13_3_FD_184021 | JGI IMG/M metagenome (GOLD analysis project Ga0209431, IMG submission 184021) | Soil microbial communities from Rifle, Colorado - Rifle CSP2_sed 13_3 (SPAdes) (version 2) | ecosystem: Environmental > Terrestrial > Deep subsurface > Rock core/Sediment | place: Rifle...
CGTCATAGCGGGCAACAGGATTTCGTTGAGGTGCATTTCTACGAGGGTGCGGATCACGGCTTTCTCGCTTACACGCGCCCATTCTATAAGCCAGATGCGGCTACGCTAGCATGGGGGCGCACCACGCAGTTCTTAGCGAAATCTCTGAAGTAGACAAATGGACAATTTAACTGATCCGAAACGCGAACTGCTTCGACATACTGTCTCCACCCTGGCTTACCGGGCCGGTAAGACCCTGCGTGATGCCCCAGATGGCTTTGAATCGTTTCGTGTTGGCGAGACCACGCGTACCCCGGCGCAGATTTTGGCCCATATGGGTGACCTGTTTGATTGGGCACTTTCACTGGCTATTGGAGATCAAAAATGGAACGACTCAGCGCCCTTACCGTGGGAGCAGGAAGTTGCGCGCTTTTTTGAAGCAGCGAAGCGTTTCGACGACTACCTGGCCTCCGATGCTGCGCTTGGTAGGGCCTGCGAGAGAATCTTTCAAGGACCAATCGCTGACGCGCTTACGCACGTTGGACAGCTGGCAATGTTGCGGAGGCTGGCGGGTGATCGCGTATGCGGAGAAAACTATTTCAAGGCAGAGATCGAAGTTGGCCGCGTTGGGTTAGCACAGTCGGCGAAGCGCCAGGAGTTTGAGTGAGAGAATGAGACCGGCAAGATTATTATGACGCGTTAAGCTGTCTGGCGTTGCACATCTTGCTTGCGTGAAAAGACCACAAATCTTCATGATCCAGACTTTATAGGCATCGCGCTCCCAGGTGCATCAACTGAAAATTCTAATTCATGTTCGTTCTGAATATTTTGTTCGCATTCTCGTAGAATGGGCGTTCAGCGGTTTGATAATCGTAGGTCACTGCCCAACAATACATGCTTGCAACTAGCTGATGCGGTTGTCGCCCAGCCGCGCGATTTTCAGCTTCAGCTCTATTCGGTGAAGATTCTGAATGAGCTCTGCACTTGATCAGTGCGATCTGATGCTTGGCGCGTGGAGAACCAACAACCGCGTCACGGTCTTCCTCATCGAGAACTTGCCCAAGGAGGTATGGGAAGCCACAGTGCCGGGGGCTCCACGTCGAACCGTCCGGATGATCGCCGGTCACATCCACAATGCTCGGTGCATGTGGATTAAGACATTAGGAAAAGAGCATGGAATTGCGGTGCCGCGGGCGATCAATCGACACAAGGTGGGACGGAAAGAGCTGATCTTAGCATTGGGCCGCAGTAGCCGAGGTATCTCGAGTTTGCTGACCCTCGGCTGTGAACGGGGTGGTACGATCCCGGTTTCGTCGTTGTATATCTGGCGCAATCTTCCCCTCGACGTCGGGCATGTCCTAACCTATTTCGTCGCGCATGAAGGGCATCATCGCGGGCAGATTGTCATGCTCGCACGCCAACTGGGCTATCGTTTGCCTGTTGAGATCACGGGAGGGCTTTGGCACTGGTCTAAGCGCGCAAAGGAGGCGCTGAACTAGGTTTTGCTGACGTCGAACAAGTTGGAGCGTCACCGCCCCGCGGCTTCGCCCCGCGACTCGCGCGAAAGCTAAACTGCAGCTTTCGCCAACCCCTCGCGGGGGTGCCGCTCAACTCGGGGCCGTTATGCGCTTGCGCCTACCGCAACTATGTTGGCGAACTTGCTGGTTCAAAGTATCGTAACCCAAGCAAGAGGTGAATGATATGTATTGCCCATCCTGCGGTACAGAGTTGACCCCAGAGTTGAGTTACTGCAACCGTTGCGGAGCTAATTTAAGGCCAATATCAAATCAATCTGGTGTGCCGCCTGCCAAATTGGTTGGGGCGGCTTGGGCCATCTCAATAGCTGTCGTGCTTGTCACGCTGGGGGGCTTCGGTATGATCTTTGGGCTAGTGATGGCCCTAATCACAACTGGTATTAATCTATCTGCTGGCGGAATGGGCCTGATATTTATCTCATCGCTAATCATACTCGCTATCGACTGGTTGCTCGTCCGTCAATTGTCTCGTGTGCTCAACGTGCCTCAACTCTCGAGCGACGCTACTCAAGCGAAGAAGCCGAAGCTGACCGAACAGGCTGTTCGGCAGATTGATGCGCCACGTGAACCTGTGTCAAGCGTAACGGAACACACAACTCGCACGTTTGAGCCGATATACAGAGAGCGAGACACGCAGCGGTAAACTACACTTTGAAATCAATTTCGCGCATAAACAAGCGCTTGCAGCGGGCGGCTCGATAGCATAGGTTCTCAGACAATTCAGTTGATACGTAGATCCTTTTAGTGTTGTTTAGTGTGATTTCGTGGACCCTCAGCCAATGAAGCAAAACGATCCACGAAAGCACACTAAAGGCAGGGAAGCAATCCACGCGACCACGATCGAGTCTGAACATTAAGCTTCTGTTGTCGGGCAATGGAGCGGAATATGAAACGGTTTACTTCCAACCTTCTCCTCACTATGTTCACGTTTTGTGTTGGGGTTGTGGTCTCTGAAGGTTGCTCCTTCTTTCGCTGCGGTGGCCCGGAAACGGAGGGCTGGAAAACTTACGCAGATGAAGAGTACGGTTACCGCCTGCGCTACCCTGAGGGCTGGCAGCTCCGAGGCTCTGGTGGAGCACTTAACTTGTGCAGCCGCCGGCTAAAACGCCCATGCGGTCCCACCCCGCACGAGGTTTACGCGACGGTCGGCGTTGGGATCAGGGACCCGGAGGGGCTGCCGCTGTCGGAGTACCTTCGGGCGCCGGCGCGCGGCGCGTACAAGGACTTGCGAGAACTGCGGGTAGGAGGTGTCCAGGCGTTCGCCACTGGGCCAGTGCGTGACGACTACGGCAGGTATATCGATGAGCAAGTTCACGTCCTCCACAGAGGGAAGGTCTACAATATCACTACCTACGCCGTAGATGCCCGCCCGAAGGAGTTCGAAAAGATCCTGACGACGTTTGAGTTTACAAAGTGATTGAGAGCGAGTCCAAATCGATGAGCAGACGATTGCGCTACCAAGTTGCTGTGAGTCTGGACGGCTTCATTGCTGGTCCAAACGGCGAATACGACTGGATCGTGATGGATCCGGCTATCGACTTTGCCGCGCTATTCAAGGAATTCGATACCGCTGTAATGGGACGCAAGACATATGATGTCCTGATCGCGCAGGGCGGTGACGGTGCTATGCCAGGTCTCGATGTTGTAATCTTCTCCCAGAGCCTTCCGGCGACCGAGCGGACCGGTGTCCGCATTTTTAATGACGATCCCCACAAAATCGTTGCGGCGTTGAAGGCAAAGCCCGGTCGAGACATCTGGCTCTACGGTGGAGGCACCCTCTTTCGCTCGCTGCTCGACGCAGGCCTCGTGGACACAGTGGAAGTTGCGGTTATTCCTGTCCTACTCGGAGACGGAGTCCCTTTGCTTCAGCCGGGTGTAACGACCAAACTGGTTCTCGCCGACCAGAAGACGCTCTCCAGCGGGATCGTAGTGCTTTCATATTCAGTGCCCGGAGGTGTCGGCCCGGCTCCCCGAATTCGTTTCATCAAGCCATCAAAGAAACGTGCGAATACGCGCAGCGAATCTCGAAGGTTAGCCGCCAGGAAACCAACCCATTCGAAGAAGAAAGGATCGGGGCCGAAGGGCAAAGGACGCACGCCCGAGCGCAGACGCAAACCTCAGCGTGGCTGATCTCGGCCTGGTGTTTCTTCCGGGCGACGAGAAAGCGCGCAGCTGGAGCGCAGGTTACTTACACTGCACCCTCAGATGGTCGCAAACCTGGTCTGGCGATTATCACGCGGAGCGGCTCGAATCTGCGGTGGCGCCTGGTTCGTGGACGAGTCATCGAAGATGCGCGAACGGCCGGGCGCCGGGCCGATTCCAGCGATAGGTGCGATCGACAGGCAATCGCAGCGGACTCACCGGCGAGCGATCTCTATCGTTAGTTGTGTGGGCGAACCGTTGAAGTGCGCACCCTTCATGGCTTAGTCAGGATAATACGGTTCCTTCTCTTCGCGTCGTTTCGTGATGTTTCGTGGATCGGTCCTGGCGCGAGTCTCTGTATTTAAGAGGTTAGCTACTGGTCATGTGCGGAGATGCGTTTATCTGATATATCCGCCTTTGATTATGAAGTTAGATTGTCGAATGATGAGATCAGAATGCAAGCTGATATGAATGGGCCGTCGACAGCCTGACTATTTCTGAGACAGAGCGGTCACGCGAAGTCGGTGGAGTGGAGGCCTGCTTGAAGGCCACTCTGGTACAAAAACGCCTGAATGAGAGCAGGGAGTGGGTCCGACATGAAGACGTCACGTTCACCTTCCGCGGGTGTAGCTTTCGCGAATCTCAGGTGGCCTAAAAGACCGGCTACAACGATCCGCGCTTGGAGTTCCTCGAGCCTGGGGCTGATGACTGGTTGCTGCTGCTTCAACTCGATTCTGACGATCGCTCTGATCTTATGTGGGGCGACATGGGGATGCTTTATTTTTGGATTCGTCAGGAGGATTTGAAGGCCCATAGGTTCGACAGAGTCTGGTTGTCGCTGCAATGCGGGTAACACTCAAACCTGGTTTTCCTGGCTTACTTTCTCGAGCTTTGTACGGATGCCCACTAATCCTGAGGCGAAGTCTTGCGAGCTTCGAGAATGTGCCGGACGATTTTTAGGAGGCACTCATGATCTTAAAAACAGGCGATGTGTTTCGGAGGTTTCGCGTGCTGGGTACAGCAGGTCAGGGTGGTATGGGCATCGTCTACCAGGCTCACGATACCAAGCTTGGCCGCGACGTCGCTCTCAAGTTCGTGACACAAGCCGGTGCATACAATTCTGAGTTTTGCGATCGCCTGCGACGCGAAGCCAGGTCGCTCGCTGCGTTAACGCATCCCAACATCGTCACCATTCATGACATTGACGAGGTTGAAGGAGTTCCTTTCCTTGTTCTTGAGTGGGTAGATGGCAAGGCCCTGAGCGACGGATCCTTCGTTCGCTCACTCTCAATTGAGGAGTTTTGTCGCATTGCATTGCCGGTGGCCGATGCACTCGCCTCAGCACACGATCGAGGAATCATCCACCGTGACGTGAAGCCGGCAAACGTTCTGATTTCGAATGACGGTGGTATCAAGGTGGTCGATTTCGGAATCGCAAAGTTCCGGGATTTCGACCTGGATGTAATAGCCACCGCAGGCACGGTAGGAACAGTTGCTTACATGTCTCCTGAGCAAGCCAGTGGGACTGATCTCAGCCCGGCTTCAGACATATTCTCATTCGGCATCGTCGCATTCGAACTCCTGACCGGTAAACGCCCATTCGAAGGACAGGGCCCAGGATCTGTACTCTCGGCCATCATGAGCGGATCACACTCACCGCTATCCGAGTTGCGGAGAGATCTCCCAGATCAACTCATCGCTATAGTCGAGCGATGCCTGGAGAACGAGCCCGCGCGCCGGTTTCAGAGTGGAAGAGAACTCGCCTATGCCCTGCGGCAGCTCACTGCAACAGATTCGCTCAACGCTGGGGAGGCTCTCACGATGCTTTCCCCGGTTGCCTACAGTTCAATAACACGCCACCAGGACATTCGCTTCTGTGTTACGGCTGATGGTGTGCATCTCGCCTATTCAGTGGTAGGTAACGGCCCTCCGCTGGTCCGTGTATTGGGCCACTTCACGCATCTCGAAATGGAGTGGGAGTGGCCCGATTTGAGGCACTTTTGGGAGCGATTGGCAGAAACCTACACCGTGATTCGCTACGATGGTCGGGGCATTGGTCTTTCAGATCGATATGCAGGTGAATTCACCGAAGAAACTCGACAGCTCGATCTTGATGCCGTGGTACGGGCAGTTGCGGCAGAGAATGCGATCCTTCTTGGCATTTCTGAGGGAGGGTGGACTGCTGCCATCTACGCGAATCAGCATCCTGAGCAGATCAGCTACCTTGTACTCTACGGAGCTTATTGTCGCGGCGCACGCGCACGACCTGGTTACGATGCAGAGGAAGAACAAGCACTGATAACACTTATCCGCAAGGGCTGGGGACGTGATACTCCAAGATTTCGGCAGGTCTTCACGGGTCAATTCTTTCACCCTGACGCAGATCCCAAGTTGATCGCTCACTTTAACGAGATGCAGCGTGCATCTGCCGATCCCGAAACGGCGGCGCGTTATCACGAGTCGTGTCACGCCAGAGCTGATGGTCGGGATCTGTTCAAGCAGCTCAGGATTCCGACCCTTGTCGTCCATTGTCGTGACGATATGGCGGTTAGCGCAGATGAGGGGCGGTTATTGGCATCGCTCATTCCGGGAGCGCAGCTGGTTCTTCTCCCGAGCGGTATGCACTACTTTCCCACTGACCGAGAAGCGGTCGTGAGGGTGGTCGGAGCAATCAATAGGTTCGTTGATGGAGTACGTGCAGAGTGAGGTGTGTGGGCTGTTTTTTGATATCAAAAACGGTCATCGAGCGCCAACCCGTTAATATTGACGTTTATGGTGACCGCTGAAGTGCGGCGGCGTCAACGACCGCCGATCGGAGCCCAAAATCGATGAGCAGACGACTGCGCTACCAAGTGGCTGTGAGTTTAGATTGCTTCATTTCCTGGCCCAAACGGTGAATACGACTGGATCGTGATGGATCCGGCCATCGGCTTTGCCGCGCTGTTCAAGGAGTTCGACACGGCCGTAATGGGACGCAAGACATATGAGTTGTGGCCGCGCAGGGCGGCGACGGTGCTATGCCGATGCGGTGCCATGATGTTTCTTCGGGCGTTGAGAAAGCGCGCAGCTGGAGCGCAATGTTGGATCGCTTCTAAACACTATGGAGATAATACCGCACAACGTCACGAGTGCAGCGGGTCGACTCCTGTTTGCTAGCGTGGTAGTGATCCTTTGCACAGTAACGTCAGCGCCGCAAAAGGGTGGCACAAATGTAACCGGCCAATGGGTATGGAAACAGTTCGCTCGCACTAAGAAATCTCAGATTCAATTCAGACTCGTCATTCGCCGAGAAAGGAATATTGTGAGGGGTATTTACAGTGTGGACGAGTTCGTCAATGGAAAGTGGCAAGGCGAAGATGGAAATCAAACTCCGTTTGTTGGCAACATAGATGGTAGCGACGTGAAGATTGAGTTTGATCCCCTGGCTACCCAACCTGGTTATGAGAGGGACGTCACCGGTAAGATTCAGTCAGGTCAAGGGACGAACGCGATCCTCGTTTCGATGAAAGGCTACCGAGGACAACCGTTGACGGCAATGGTGGTTATCTGCGGCTTGCCGGATGAATGTCAAAACGTGGTGTCGGTTAGCAGCCTGGTGCACTCTGGCGATAATCACCCATCTGGTTCGTACGAAGATCACCACCACAAAGGGCGACGAGACACTCAATGAACGAGAGACGATCGAGTTTCATCGTCGCGACGGCCGGTGGATTGCCGTTGATGAACACCTCTCACTTAAGTGTAGCCCCCAGCCACTGAAGTACGTGCGTCCCCCCCTGCTGCTGAAGAGCGGCGAACATGAAGGACCACCGGACAAGCCGGTGGTATCTGTTGTGGTATAAGCTGGGGCAAGGTGTTTGTAGCGGCGAACATGAAGGACCACCGGACAAGCCGGTGGTATCTACTTTATGAACAATTCACACAGCTAATCCGTATCAACACACCGAGAAGACCATTAGTACACCTTCTTCTAAACTACAAAATATTGGAAAAGGTATGAAACCTTTCGTCTTTTTGCGCGAGATCAACCTACTGAGCGCGCTGTTCCTAATGTCGGCAACAGTTCTTGGGCAAGACATGGCCTGGCCACAATTCCGCGGGCCGGACTCCAATCCCGTCGGTGCGCATGCCCGGTTGGCCGAACGCTGGTCGAAAACCGAGAACGTGGAGTGGTCACTGGAAATTCCGGGCCGCGGGTGGTCTTCACCCATCGTAACCGGCGGAAAGGTCTACGTGACCAGCGTAACGACCGAGGGTAAATCGAAGCCACCACAGATCGGCACGGAATACAGCAATGAATACGTCGCGGAGCTACAAAAACAGGGCCTCCCGATTGAGGAGGTGTTGAAGCGCGTGACCGAGCGCGACATCGAGCTTCCGAATGAGGTGAAGCTCCACTACCTCCTCTATTGCCTCGATCTCAAGAGCGGCAACGTCGAGTGGCAGAAGGAGTTCTACGCGGGCCAGCCCCCGGGCGGGCGCCACCGCAAGAGCAGCTTTGTTTCGGAGACTCCGGTCACCGACGGGAAATACATCTACGTCTATGTGGCGAATCTGGGGTTATGGGCATTTGACCGCAACGGGAAGCTGGCGTGGACGACGCCACTTGAAGCACATCCGATCTATCTCGATCTCGGGACCGGGAGTTCGCCGGCCCTGGCCGAAAACCTGCTGGTGATCGTGAACGACAATCAGAAGCAGCAGTTCATCGCCGCGTTCGACAAGCGTACTGGCAAACAGGTCTGGCGCACGAATCGGGACATTGGCGGCAAGACGGAGCCCGTGCAACGATCAGGCTGGGCAACGCCGTTTGTTTGGCGCCACGCGCTGCGTACTGAGATCGTGACGGTCGGCCCAGGGGAGGCGATTAGCTACGACCTGTCAGGGAAAGAATTGTGGCGCCTGTCAGGAATGGCGGCGACGCCGATTCCGACGCCCTTCGCATACGACGGACTGCTCTATATCAATGGCGGGCGAGGGCGAACCATATTTGCAATCCGTCCGGGCGCCAAGGGGGATATCTCGCTTGGAAAAGATCAGACCTCGAACGAGTATGTCGTCTGGTCCCAAGTGCGCAGCGGCACGTATCTGCCGTCGTCTCTCGCTTACCAGGGAGCCGTGTACGCGTTGACCGAGACAGGCATCTTGAGCCGATTTGACGCCAAGACGGGCAAGCAGACTTACAAGACACGGATCGACCCGGCGGCAACAGCTTTCACGACGTCCCCCTGGGCCTACAACGGCAAGCTGTTCTGCATGAGTGAGGAGGGCCAAACGTTCGTGATCGCGACAGGCGAGCAATTCCAGTTGTTGCATGTCAATGAGCTCGACGACTTGGTGCTGGCGACGCCCGCACTAGTGGGAGAGCGCCTATTGATCCGAACAGAGCACCGGCTGTATTCGATCAGCAATGGGAGATCAGCGAACAAAGGAAAAACATCGCGTTGAATAAATATGAAGAAGTTGAGAGCCCTGCCACCCAGGCATGTGCGAACTGAAAGACCTAATGCGTCCAACCTCATTAAAACCACTGGCTGCGTGGTAAACTAAGCTACCGGTTTTAGCATCACTAACTACTCGTAACCGTAGGGCTTAACAGCATTTGAGCCTGCCGTTAATAAGGACCACCGAAGGTGGCAACGAAGTTCTGTTCGCATGAGATTTGTCCCAATTAAGACGGGCATCTTTGCCCGATTGTTACTTTTTGTTACCGCTACTGCCGCCGCACTCGGGAGCATTTCGTGCAAGAGTGACTATCCCTCAGCGGCCGGACAGGCTCGACCTGGTGGAAACGGCGAGGCACGTCAGGTCAGAGTAGCAACAGTGATGGAAACGCCATTTGGCGAGTCTGTAACCGCTAATGGCACGCTTGCCGCTTACGACCGCACGACTGCCAGCGTGAAAGTGCCGGGGCGACTTCGGTCGATCACAATTGACCTCGGCAGCGTAGTTCGAAGGGGTCAGGTTATCGCCCAGGTTGAACAGCAGGATTATCGATTGCGAGTAGAACAGTCCGAGGCGGCTCTTGCCCAGGCTCGCGCACGCTTGGGTCTCTCTCCTAGTGGAACTGATGACCGCGTCGACCTCGAACAAACCGGTACCGTCCGGCAAGCTCGAGCTGTTATGGAAGAGGCGCGATTAAGTCGTGAACGTGCTGCGAGGTTGGTGGAACAGGGCGTTGTTGCAAAATCCGATTTCGACTCGGCTGACGCCGCGTACAAAGTTGCTTTCAGTCGTTATCAGGATGCTATTGAAGAGATCAGAAATCGACAGGGACTTTTGGCACAAAGGCGCTCTGAACTTTCGCTTGCTCGCCAACAGCTGGCAGACACATCCGTCGTAGCCCCGTTGGACGGCATTGTTCAAGAAAAGCGCGCAAGTCTGGGTGAATACCTTGCCGCCGGTGCGCCGGTAGTGGACATCGTGAAAATGGATCCCTTGCGTTTGCGCGCAGAAGTGCCCGAGCGAGACGCGCGTAACGTGCGTTCAGGGCAGAATGTCAAAGTAACCGTCGACGGCGACACTAACGTTTACATTGGTCAGATTATGCGACTTAGTCCGGTAATCACCGAGCAAAATCGAATGCTGATGGTTGAGGCCGACGTACGCAATAACGGAAGCTTGCGTCCCGGGGCCTTTGCTCGTGCCGAGATTGTCACTAATGACGCGAGAATGGCCGTCACCGTACCGAGCAACGCGATAATAACTTTTGCCGGTATTGAAAAAGTTATCGTGGTCCAGAACGGAAAGGCCCTGGAAAAGCCGATCACCAGCGGACGTCGTAACGGCGATTGGACCGAGATTGTGGCTGGCGTAAATCTCGGCGACAAGGTTGTGGTCGATCCAGGAAACCTGCAATCGGGACAGCCCGTAGAGGTCTTAGAGTAGCGGGCTTAAAGGTTTACCTTCATTGCAAAAACTAGCTGAAATCTGTATTCGCCGCCCCGTCTTTGCCACCATGATTGTGCTCTCCCTCGTGGTGGTTGGTGCCGCGAGCTTCTTCCGTTTGGGAGTTGACCGTTTTCCGTCGGTCGATCTGCCGACCGTAAGTGTCCGCACTTTCCTTCCGGGCGCCGCACCGGAAGAGATGGAGTCGCTAGTCACACAGCAGATTGAAGAGGTCGTCAACACCGTCGATGGAATCGATGAGCTTCGTTCCATTACTTCGCAAGGCACCTCATTCGTCATTGCGACTTTTAAACTTGACCGCAATCTGGAAACAGCAGCGCAGGACGTTCGGGACCGAGTGGCCACCGTCGTACGCCAGCTTCCGGAGGACGCCACTCCGCCCGTTGTGCAAAAGTTTGATAACGACAGTACTCCGGTTGTCACCATCGCGCTTTCCGCTGACCGCTCGATTCGGGAGTTGACTGAGCTCGCAGACAAGACCGTCCGCGTTCAACTCGAGCGTGCCGGCGGCGTTGGTGAAGTGCGTATAGTTGGTGGCCTGGATCGTGCGATCAACGTCTGGGTTGATGCCGATCGGCTAGCCGCTTACCAGATTCCTATCACCTCGGTTCGCCAGGCATTAGTCCGCCAAAATACCGACGTTCCTGGCGGGAACGTGAACACCGGACGCGAGGAACTGGTCTTGAGGACGGTCGGTCGTTTTAAAGATGCGCGCGCCTTTGATGATCTAGTTATCGCCAACATCAATGGCTCCCCGGTGCGACTTCGTGATGTCGGACGAGTTGAAGACGGCACAAAGGAGCAAAGGTCGCTTTCCAGACTTAATGGAGTTCCGACCGTCTCGCTCGAGATTCGTCGACAATCAGGCGCCAACACGATCGAAGTCATCAACGGCATCAAAAGAGAACTGCCGAGAGTCGCCGCACAGCTTCCCAATGATGTGAAGCTGGAGATCATTCGAGATCAGTCGCGATACATTGAGTCCGCACTGCACGAAATCGAAACCCACCTTATTCTGGGAAGCATCCTCGCAAGCCTTGTGGTCTTTTTGTTCATGCGCTCGTGGCGTTCAACACTCATTGCAGCAGTTGCAATACCGTGTTCGGTGATCTCGACGTTCGGCATGATGCAGGCCCTCGACTTTACGTTGAACTCCGTAACAATGCTGGCGCTGGTGCTGATGGTCGGTGTAGTCATCGATGACGCCATAGTTGTGCTTGAAAACATCTTTCGCTTCATTGAGGAGAAGCGAATGAACGCGAGGGAGGCTGCGCGAGAGGCGACGCGAGATATTGGCTTAGCGGTCATGGCAACGACATTTTCGCTGGTTGTGATCTTTCTGCCGGTCTCCTTCATGTCCTCGATTTCGGGCAGATTTCTTTACCAGTTCGGCATCACGGCGGCTGTCGCGATTATGGTTAGCTTACTCGTCTGCTTCACCCTTACTCCCATGATGAGCTCGCGGCTAATTCGGGTCAGCGACGCTCAAGGTGGCCATGGTGGGCCAGCGTCACGCCGTGGCTTCTACCGATGGATTGATGCTGGGTACACCCGCTTACTCGGGTTTGCAATGCGTCATCGTCTGGCTGTTTCACTGGTCGCTATTGCAGTGATCTTTTCCAGCGTGCCGCTCTACCGAACGGTCAAGCAGGAGTTTATCCCGACCAACGTCGACGAGGCTGAGTTTGAGGTGAATATCAATGGTCCAGAGGGGACGAGCCTCGCCGCGATGAACGAGGGGATGCAGGCCATCGAAAAAGAGATCATGTCGACACCCGGAGTCCGTCTTGTGCTTGCAAACGTGGGTGGCGGATTTATTGGCGGGGTGAATTCGGGAGGCGCATATGTACGGATTGCCCCCCATGAAGAACGGACGTTTTCGCTCAGTCGCCTTTGGAGGGAAACAAAGAAGGGAAATCCCCTCAATGCTTTTCGGGGTAACTATGCGCAACAGGATGTAATGGGAGAGGTCAGGCGACGATTGCAGAAGTTTGCCCCACTCCGCGCGGGTGTGCGTAACTCTGGGTCGTTTAACTTTGGCGCCGGGGGTCGGTTCGATATCGATTTCGTGCTGCGCGGACCGGATATCCAGGCGCTCTCAGACTATGCGGACGAGTTGGTGAAGAAGTCGCAGACCCTCGGGGGAATTGTCGATGCCGATACGACATTGAAACTCAATAAGCCCGAGTTACGTGTTGAAATTGATAGAGCGCGCGCAGCAGATCTCGGCGTAGATACGTCTGACGTCGCGACCAGCTTGCGGGTGATGGTTGGTGGTGATGAAGAGGCTTCACGCTTCCGGGATGCGACGGTGAATGAAGATTATGATGTGCAACTGCGATTAATCGAGGAGGATCGCAGCAACGTCGAGAACATCAATCGCTTGTACGTTCCATCATCACGAGGGGGTCTGGTGAGACTCGACAACCTAGTAAGGATTACACGCGATACCAGTCCTTCGCGAATTGATCGTCTCGATCGTGAACGTCAGGTGTCGGTGCGAGCGGCAGTAGCTCCCGGTTACGCTTTGGCGGATCGTATTGAGGCAATGCGACAGGCAGTAGGTGAGATGAATTTACCTCCGGCATACACAACGGCCGTCTCGGGTCGCGCGCGCGAATTAGAGCGAACATTTACGGAATTTGTCTGGGCTTTCATCCTCTCTGTCATTTTCATGTACATAATTCTCGCCTCGCAATTCGAAAGCACTGTGCATCCGTTGACAATCCTTTTGAGTCTGCCGCTCTCTGTTCCATTTGCATTGTTGTCTATCTGGGCCACCGGCAACACTCTTAATTTGTATTCCGCCCTGGGTATCCTGGTGTTGTTTGGCGTGGTCAAGAAGAATGCAATTTTGCAGATAGACCACATGAACAATCTGCGGGCCAAGGGTATGGAACGCCACGAGGCCATCATGCAGGGCAATCGCGATCGTCTGCGGCCGATTCTAATGACAACTCTTGCATTGGTCGCGGGCATGTTGCCGTTGGCTTTGGGCACAGGGCCGGGTGCTGAAGAGCGGCGGTCGATAGCAATCGTTGTGATCGGGGGACAGTCGTTGTCGCTGCTGCTGACGTTGATTGTCACTCCTGTCGCGTATTCCTTGCTGGATGACCTGAGAGGGACGGCGCGTTGGCATGCCTGGATGGGGACTTGGGACAGGGCCACTTCCAGGATCGCAGCTGTTTTCAAGAAACCCCGGCGGGTCGAACAGGAGGCGCGCGTTAACCCCCGGACAGCCAATCCGGAAGAAGAGCGCATCACCGCAGCCGGCGGCGATTGAGACCAACACCACCGACGTATACGAGCCTGTGTCATAAACCTGTTACACGGACCAACAACAAAATCCTACACACGGCAGTGTGTAGTGCTTTTTAGATCCCACCTACATAAAGATGATCCTACACACGGCAGTGTGTAGTGCTTTTTAGATCCCACCTACATAAAGATGATCCTACACACGGCAGTGTGTAGTGCTGTTCAGATCCTACCTACTAGAACGGACGCCGCCCCCCTATTTTTTCTTCAACGTTACCGACTCAGAAGCTTCATCGAAATTGAGGAGGGGTAGTTTGAGCGTTCTAGTTGTCACCGACTTCTGAGTTGGTATTGTTGAAAAAATGAGGGTGGGAGTGGCGTCCGTCTAGTAGGCTGGATCTAAAAAGCACTACACACTGCCGTGTGTAGGATCCTTTTCACTTGGACGGACCACTTTCAATGTGGTCTACGCTCACCTGGTCCATGCTCAATCAAATCCTACACACGGCAGTGAGAAAGGGATCCTACACACGGCAGTGTGTAGTGCTGTTCAGATCCTACCTACTGGAGGAACGCCGCGCCCCCTCTTTATCTCAACGTTACCGACTCAGAAGCTTCATCGAAATTGAGGAGGGGTAGTTTGAGCGTTCTAGTTGTCACCGACTTCTGAGTTGGTATTGTTGAAAAAATGAGAGTGGGAG
>Ga0209431_10002639_pt1 | contig 14506 bp, 12 predicted proteins | sample RifCSP13_3_FD_184021 | JGI IMG/M metagenome (GOLD analysis project Ga0209431, IMG submission 184021) | Soil microbial communities from Rifle, Colorado - Rifle CSP2_sed 13_3 (SPAdes) (version 2) | ecosystem: Environmental > Terrestrial > Deep subsurface > Rock core/Sediment | place: Rifle...
GAATGCGGTTACCCAATCGTAAGCAGGGTCTGTTTCGCCGCGTTCAATGTAACCCGCCCAGGCGATGATGTCGACTTGCCCTTCACCCTCACCGATTGATTGGAGCGGTCCACCGCTGGGGGCGCCACCGGAGACTCCACCTGTGGTCGCCCCACTGCAAGCAGCAAGAATCAAGCTAAACGCAAGCAGCGCTAGTAAATAGATATTAATTCGTTGTTTCATTGAGAGTTCTCCTCTTAGCGTAGGCGAGTGTTTGTAGATGGTATGGCGATTTAGGTTATTTCTTCGACCAACCTCCTCTCAAACCTTCTACTTTTACCGGGTAGTCAGCAGAATAAATCCCCATTCAAGCTTTTTTCGCCCCTTTTCACCAATGGTCAACATTAATAGGCATTTTAGCATAGCTTTATGATTCACCATAGCATAGTTAAACTTGTCTAGACGAGCACACTCAGCGATTCGCCGACGAATCACTAATGTATAATCTCATCTCTTTAAGATTATTTATGACGCAAGATAACTCAACCATGCCTTTTATTTCTCCCGTTTGGACGCGCTATTCCAACATTGTCGTTGAAAGGGCAGAAGGGAGTTACTTATTCGACCAAAGTGGAAAACAGTATTTAGACTTCACAACCGGAATCGGGGTTACTAATACAGGGCATTGTCACCCGAAAGTCGTGGCTGCGATCCAACAGCAGGCAGCCAAGTTGATCCATGGGCAAGCAAATATCGTAATGCACAAGCCAATGCTGGAGCTGGCCGCTGAGTTGCACTCTATCGTACACTCAAGCCTGGATTCCTTCTTCTTCAGCAATTCCGGGGCAGAAGCGATTGAAGGTGCAATCAAATTGGCCCGCATGGCTACGGGTCGGCCCAATATTGTCGTTTTTCAAGGAAGTTTTCATGGGCGCACGGTGGGAACCATGTCGCTCACAACATCCAAAACAATTTATCGTGGGGGATACCAGCCCCTCATGCCTGGAGTATTTGTCGCTCCTTTCCCTTACGCGTTTCGCTATGGATGGGATGCTGAAACCACCAGCCAATGGTGTTTAGAGGAGCTTGAGCTCCTACTACTGACGCAAACCTCCCCCTCCGAAACCGCAGCGATACTGATAGAGCCTGTTTTGGGCGAAGGAGGTTACGTAGTTCCTCCCAAATCCTTTATTCAAGGATTGCGGCGCCTCGCCGACGAACACGAAATTTTATTAATTTTGGATGAGATTCAGACCGGATTTGGCAGGACCGCACGTTGGTTTGCGTACGAGCACTTTGACATTGCTCCCGACATTCTCACAGTTGCAAAAGGGTTGGCATCTGGGATGCCCATCTCGGGTGTCTGTTCCAGACGTGAATTGATGGATCGCTGGACACCTGGATCTCACGGAGGTACTTTTGGCGGGAACGCAATTTCCGCCGCGGCAGCCGTAGCAACCATTCGGGCGATCCGCGAGGAAAGAATGCTGGAAAATGCCCAGCTCCGCGGAGAACAGTTGATGAATGGCCTTAAATCAATCCAAAAAGAGTTCAAGACATTTGCCGATCTTCGCGGGTTAGGATTAATGATCGGCTGCGAATTCCGTACGGAGCAAGGAAAACCAGACAAGGATCTAACGAAGTCAATCCAAAAAATTTGTCTAAAAAACGGGCTTCTGCTTTTAACGTGCGGCCCCTGGGATAACACTTTACGGATGATCCCCCCCATAAATGTAAGTCCAGACGAGATTGAGAAAGCCCTTGAGATATTTGGGGCAGCCCTGGATTCGGCAGTTCATTAGCTATTGCAACCCGTGAGGAGAGGCATGAAAACAGCAAACCGATTACGTGGGTCCGAGACGCGTACAGCTAAAGACAATAGTAAACCTGCGGAGTTGGGCGAATACGGCATATTGCTAAACGGCAGGTGGATGAAAACGGGTGATGCAATCGAAATTCACAGCCCTTATGACGACGCACTCGTAGCGGTTGTACACCGTGCGGGTTCCAAAGAGATCGAGCAGGCGATAAATAGCGCGGAAAAAGCTTTCCTAGTCACGCGCAAATTACCCAGTTGGAAACGCGCCGAAGTATTGATGAAAATCAGTCAAGGTATTGCTGCCCGAAAAGAAGATTTTGCGCGCACCATTTGCTTGGAGGCGGGTAAACCCATCCGCACCGCTCGACTTGAGGTCGATCGGGCTATCTTCACCTTTCAAGTGGCTTCAGAGGAATCGAAAAGGATTTACGGACAAGTAATTCCCTTGGATTGGCTACCTGGGACCGATGGCCGAGTTGGGCATGTGACGCATGTGCCGTTGGGACCAATTGTGGGAATTTCTCCTTTTAACTTTCCGCTCAATCTCGTTGCCCACAAAGTTGCACCGGCTATGGCAGCAGGCAACCCAATTATTTTGCGACCCGCCAGCGCTACTCCAGTCAGCGCGCTCAAATTAGGCGAGGTGTTACTCGAATCGGGTTGGCCGGAAGGCGGGTACTCTGTGGTGCCTTCAGCAACCAAAGATGCTGCGGCTCTTGTGGAGGATCCTCGTATAAAACTGCTCACCTTCACTGGCAGTCCAGCAGTTGGCTGGGAGTTGAAAGGACGAGCGGGTATGAAACGCGTCACCCTGGAGTTGGGCGGCAATGCCGGAGCTATCGTGCATGATGATGCTGATATTAAATATGCTGCGGAACGAGTAGCTTGGGGGGGGTTCTCGTTTGCAGGTCAATCGTGCATTTCCGTTCAGCGTGTTTATGTGGCTCAAAAAATCTATGAGGATTTCGTCGACGATCTCATCCCGCGCGTGAAATCGCTCGTGGTGGGTGATCCCCTGGATGAAAAGACAGATGTCGGGCCGATGATTGATAAAGGTGCAGCTGAGAGGCTGGAAAGCTGGATCGCGGAAGCTAAACGCGGTGGAGCAGAAACACTTATTGGCGGAACGCGTGAAGGAACGATGCTCCAACCGACTGTCCTTGCCTCGCTTAAGCCTGATATGTCAGTTTCCTGCCAAGAAGCTTTCGGACCCGTAGTGGGTTTGTACCCCTATAAAGAAGTCAGTGAAGCAATAAAAGCCGTAGACAACGGCGATTTTGGTTTGCAAGCAGGCTTATTTACTAAAGATATGAATGTTGTTTATGAGGCCTTTGACCAAATCCAAGTTGGTGGTCTGATGGTAAATGATGTGCCGACGTTTCGCATCGATCATATGCCGTATGGCGGTGTTAAGCGATCAGGGTTTGGACGCGAAGGGTTGAGGTATGCAATCGAAGAAATGACAGAGATGAAATTGATCACCTTCAACAATCGAAGCTAAACTAAATCCTCGATTTCCAGACAATCGCAGCATTAAGCTACCGACTCGGCGATCCTTTCGCCGAAAGCCATCAGTGCTTTGAGCATCTTTGGGCTGCGGCCTTCGGCGTAGACGCGCAAAACAGGCTCGGTTCCCGAGGGACGGATCAGCAGCCAGGAATCATCGGCCAGGATGTATTTTGTGCCGTCGGTGTTGGCGACCTTGAGCACCTGCTCACCGCCAATGCTGGCGGGCGCGGAAACCGTAAGCCGGAAGTTCATCTCCTTCTTTTCCACCGGGCGCTTGAGGCGCAGGTCTGTGCGCGAATAGTGCGCAGGGCCATATTGCTTGAGCAACCCAGCCACCAACTCTTGCAGGCTGCCTCCGGATGCGGCGACCATCTCGACAATGAGCAAACCCATCAGGATGCCGTCACCTTCCGGGATGTGACCCTTGAAAGAGATGCCACCTGATTCCTCACCGCCGATGAGTACATCGCCGTTGAGCATGTGGTCGGCGATGTGGTTGAAACCCACGGGGGTTTCTTCGACTTCAAGGTCATATCGTTCGGCAAGGCGGTCGACCATACGCGTGGTTGACACCGTGCGGATCACCTTGCCCTTCAGCCCACGAGATTCCACAAGGTAGCGGAGCGCAAGCGCCATGATCTTGTGCGGATCTACAAACTCGCCCGATTCATCCATAGCACCGATGCGATCAGCGTCTCCGTCGGTAGCGACGCCAAAAAAACCGGACCGCGCCTTGAGGGCTCGTACCAGATCATCCAGGTAAGGGGTGATAGGCTCCGGGTGGATGCCGCCAAACCCCGGGTTCATCTCGCCGCGGATCTCAATGACTTCGCAGCCGGCGGCCTCCAGCAGACGGGCGATCAATCCGCGGCCGGAGCCGTACATGGAATCGACAACGACTTTTTTAGGATGCTTCTTGATGACATCGAAATCAATCAACGTATGCAGGTGCTTTTCGTATGCGGGGATGGCGTCGAAACGCTGAATTAGGGTTTTTTCCACAGCTTCTTCGAATTCGATAAGATTGGGGCCCCTACCCCGCGTTTCGTTATCGCTTAAGTAAATCTCGACGCGATGACAGAGTTCGGGCGAAGCCGATCCACCATAAGCCGCTTTCAGCTTGACCCCGTTGTAGCGCGGTGGATTGTGCGAGGCGGTGATCATCACCCCGGAGTTAGCGCCTAAATCCTTCACCGCGAATGAAAGGGCCGGGGTCGGGCAATCCGATTGGGCCAGGTGAACGCGCAAGCCGTTGGCGGCAAGCACGCGGGAAGCTTCGCGGGCAAATCGATCCGAAAGGAAACGGGTGTCGAAGCCAACCACGATATCGGGTCCGCCGGCGTGCTTTGATTTGGCGCCGTTGCCATTGTGAATGCCGGTTCGCACAGCATCCGCGATGGCCTGGGCAACCATACGCAGATTTGTAAACGTGAAGGTGTCAGAGATGACGGCACGCCAGCCATCGGTGCCGAAATGAACAGGCATTAAGTGTTGCCTCGCTTAGGGAATGGATATGGGGGCAGGGATTCTAACACCCCGCTGTCCAAAATCCGAGGGTCAATGCCTTAACCGCAAAGATAGACGAGCACAAAGATTTTTTCTTTGTGTTCCTGGGCGTCGTATTCATTCTCAGGGCAAAGCTTGTGATGAGAATTTCCATCCCTACACGGTATCTCCATGAGAGCGGCGTCTGCTAGAATCACTGCATGCAAAGTTCTTTGCCTGAGCGAGTCGAATTGCTCAAAGGCATGGCCCTTTTTCAAGGTCTGGCGGAGGCGGAGTTGGAGCAGATCAGCGGCCGGCTTCACGATTATGCGCTGCCCGCCGATCATTTACTGTATGGGGAAGGCGACCGCGCCCAGAATTTCTATATCGTGAGCGGTGGTTTGTTGCTCAGTCAAAAGGTCCGCGAAGGCCGCAGAATCGGTGAGAACACCCTGGAGACCGGCGACGCCTTCGGCGCCCTCGATTTGCTCAACGGGACGTTGCGCGAAACCGCGGTCATCGCGCTGCAAGAAGCCCATTTGCTTTACCTCATGCGCGAAGAATTTGGCTGGATGCTCGAAATGTTTCCGAGTGTAGCCGAAGGATTGAGGCACTTTTCGCTGAGCGAAAAGCTAAAAGATGAAGTGGACGTAGATTGGTTGGAAAAAGGGGAGGCCATTTATTACGTGGCGCGCAAACATATCGGTGACCTCTGGTTCCGGCTCACACGCTCAATAGGCTTAGCCATCTTGGGAATGGTTGCTTTCCTGTTCGCCATTGGGGCATCTTCCGGAGCTCAGTTCTATTGGGTGTGTGGCGGCGGATTATTGCTGTTAGGCGCTGTCGCGCTGGGAATTTGGGAATTCCTCGACTGGCGCAATGATTTCTACCTCGTGACTAACCTTCGAGTTGTCTGGCTGGAGCAAGTTTTGCTGCGCTCCTCCAGCCGCACAGAGGCCCCGCTGGCAAACATCCAATCCGTCAACGTGCGTAGCTCGCTAATGGGACGACTGCTGGGCTTCGGAGATGTGATCGTGCGTACGTACACCGGAACTGTGAAAATGCCCAGCGTGGGAGAGCCGATGCGCACCAAGTACCTCATAGAGGATTATGCCTCGCGTTTTAAGAAAGAAGATCGACGGGCGAAACATGAGATGATCCGACAGGCAGTGCGGGAGACTCTGGGCTTGGAGCCGGCAAGCGGCCCGAAACCTCCCCGGCGACCAATGCAACTCGTCGACAGCGAAGGCTTTTCCCTTTTCAAGACGCGCACCATTGAAGGCGACTCGATAACCTATCACAAGCACTGGTTTACGCTGGTGAGCAACTTATTCCTGCCGGCAGTAATTTTGGTTGCCGCCTTTATGGTATTGCCGAGAATTTACGGCGGCCTGCCAGAAAGCGCATTCGGTTGGTTGGCAGCCATTGCGGCTTTTGTTGGGCCGGTTGCAGTTGGGATGTATCGCATTCTGGATTGGCTGAATGACATTTACATTTTGACGCCAGACAGCCTCATTGACATCGAAAAGAAACCCTTGGGCAGCGAAATAACAAAGTCCGCACCACTTGCCAATGTGCTCAGCCTCGAGAATCACAAGGTTGGCATTTTTGGCCTGTTGCTGGACTTTGGTGTGGTGCGGATCAATGTGGGCGACAGCGCACTGGATTTTGCAAACGTGGCAAACCCGATTCAGGTGCAGCAGGATATTTTCGCTCGCATGGAAGCACTCAAGGTGAGACAAACACGTGGGCAAGCAGAAGACGAAAAGAGGCGCATGTCTGAATGGCTGAGAGTCTATGAGCAAGAACGCGGCAGAATCCCCTCACCCCCTAACCCCTCTCCCGCTGACGCGGGAGAGGGGCGAAACCTGGAGGGGAGGCAATAAGTGGCGCCAAAGCTGCGAGAGATAAAATAACCCCGATTTTTCATGTCCATTCGCGCAATCGTAAAGCACCCCGATGAACTATTGCGCCGCAAGGCGCAGCCGGTGAAAGAGGTCGACGCTGAGGTCAAGCAACTGCTTGCCGACATGGTGGAAACCATGCGCGCCGCACCGGGGGTTGGGCTGGCCGGGCCGCAGGTGAACGTGCCGCTGCGGGTCATCGTGGTCGAATACGGAGAAGAACCAGACCCGGAAGACAACGGTAACCCCCCGCCGAAACAATTGTTCACATTGGTGAATCCAGAAATCACGCGCTCCTCGCCGGAAAAAGAAACTGCCACCGAAGGCTGCCTTTCGATTCCAGGATTGGTGGGCGATGTGGAGCGCTCGACCTCGATAACTGTTAAGGCGCTCAATCGCCGCGGCCAGCCGGTGAAGATCAAAGCCAGCGGCTGGCTGGCGCGCATTTTCCAGCATGAGGTCGACCACTTGAACGGCGTGCTGTTCATCGATCGCGCCGAAAAAATCCACACTCTGGAGGAAGACGCGGAAGAAACCCCGCTCGCGTAAGATTTCTTACATGCAACTCCAGCGCCTCTCGCTTAGCCAATTCCGCAACTTCGCGCGCCTGGATGTCGACGTGCCCGAAGGGGCAGTACTAATCGTGGGGCGCAACGCTCAAGGCAAGACTTCATTACTCGAGGCCATTTACTTCCTTGCCACGCTGGATTCCTTCCACGCAGAAACTGACCGCCAGCTGATCAATTTCATCGAGGCACGCAAACCGCTGGCTGTGGCCCGGCTGCAGGCGACCTACCTCCGCGGCGGGCGCCAGCACCAGATGGAAGTGCGCATCATCCGGGAGCAAACGCGCAACGGAGTCGACCGCGGCCGCAAAGAGGTGCTGCTCGACGGCGTCAAGAAGAAGGCCGGCGAAGTAGCCGGGCAATTCCAGGCGGTGCTCTTCTTGCCCCAGATGCTGCAGATCGTCGAGGGTACGCCCCGTCACCGTCGCCGCTACCTTGACCTGGCCCTGACACAGGTGCAGCCGGGGTATGGGGATGCGCTAAACGAGTACGAAAGCATTTTGAGCCAGCGCAATGCGCTGCTAAAACAGCTGAGCGAAAACGGGGGTGACGCCAGCCAGATGGATTTCTGGGATGAGCAACTCAGCCTGCGTGCGGCGCAATTGCTGCACGCCCGATTCAAGGCAGTCCAGGAACTGGATGCCCTGGCCGGGCGCCTGCACCACGAACTGACCCGTGGCGCAGAGGTTTTGCGGCTCAACTACCACCCAACCTATGACCCCATTCCCGTACCCGCCAAGCAGAGAACGCTGATCCAGGAGCCTACGGATCGAAGCGGGGTCGAACTTGGCAAACTGAGTAGCGGATTCGCCAAGGCGCTGAAGGGTTCGCGGAAAGAAGATATTGCCAGAGGCAGCACCAGCATAGGCCCGCACCGGGACGAGCTCCGCTTTCTGGGCAATGGCGTTGATCTGGGCACCTTTGGCTCTCGCGGCCAAGTGCGCACAACCTTGCTTACGCTAAAGCTGGCTGAGCTCGAATGGATGCAGGCGCGCAGCGGCTTTCGACCGGTGCTGCTGCTCGACGAAGTACTGGCGGAATTAGATGAAACGAGGCGTGCGGATTTGTTGGGGAGGCTGGGCGAAAAGCAACAGGTCTTGTTGACTACGACGGATTTTAATCTGTTCACGCCGGAATTTCTGTCGCAGGCGAAAAGGTGGGAGGTTGAGGAAGGGAGATTGCAAAAGTAAGCTATGAATATCCGGCTAAAACCTCGACTCACCTTAGGAGTCGAGGCTTTTAGCGGGAAAGTATTGGAAGAGGTGGCTAGCTCAGCGGCCGCTTGCCAGGGACACCAGGCCTGCGGGGATAGTTTTCGGGTGTGGGTGAAATTTTTTTGATAATAACCAAATAACGATCTTCATCCAAACCGGGCACTTTAACGTTTTTCAACTCACCTAACTCGCCGCCCAGTTTCTTAATGGCGCCTTCGGCCGCCTTGACTTCGGCAGCGGCATCCTTGCCCTTCTGAGCCAGGGCATGCCCACCCACCTTTACCAGGGGCAGCAGGTATTCAACCAGAACCGGCATCGGTGCCACAGCGCGAGCTACGGTCCAATCGTAGGATTCGCGGTGAATGGGCAAATGGCCGAATTCCTCGGCGCGCTTGGTGCCTACATGGACGTCTTCCAGGCGCAGAAATTGCACTAGGTGCAGCAGGAAGCCTGTCTTCTTGGCGGTAGCCTCCACTAAGGTCAGATGGATATCCGGTTTAAGGATCTTGAGCGGAATGCCTGGGAAACCGGCCCCCGCGCCTACATCCACCATACTTCCGGGTGGCGTTTCGCGCAGCGCCAGCCAGCAGCTCAGCGAGTCGAGAAAATGCTTGATGCGAATCTGCTCGGGATCGGTGATACTGGTGAGATTGAAACGCCGGTTCCATTCCACCAGTTCGCGAGCATACAGGTCGAAGGCCGCCCTCTGCTCGTCAGAAAGGCGGATGCCCAGCAAATTGAAGACCTCATCCGTAAAGCGCCCCATGGCTGGATTATAAGCTCAGGATTTGATCCTCATTTATATAATTAACCCGTATGAAAAAAGTTGCGGTCGTCCTTATTGTGACCCTGGCAGTAATCGCAATGGCGAGAACGGCCCAGGCACAGGAATCAGAAATCCCTGACCAGGCTTACGTGTCAGGTGTGGCCGGGCATGCACAGCAATATTCGCTTTCCTGTGAGTCGCGGTCCGCGGCCGACTGGGCCGCCTACTGGGGTATCAAGATCGACGAAACCGAATTTCTGAATCGCCTGCCGCGTTCGGATAACCCCGATGAAGGTTTTGTCGGATATCCAAACGATCCCTGGGGGTATATCCCGCCGGCTTCGTACGGCGTCCACGCCGATCCGGTGGCGGCAACCTTGCGCGCTTACGGCCTGGATGCGCACGCCGGGACCGGGCTGAGTTGGGACGAAGTACGAGGCGAGGTTGCCGCGGGGCGCCCAGTCATTGTTTGGGTCATCGGCCAAATCTGGGCGGGAACCGCCCGCGAGTACGAGGCCCAGGATGGGCAAATCGTAACGGTTGCAAACAATGAACACACCATGATTGTGATCGGCTATGACAAAAGTCGCGTGCACCTAGTGGATGCGCTCACCGGATATACAGTTACTCACACACTCGAAAATTTCCTGAACTCTTGGAACGTGTTAGGCAATATGGCCGTGATCGGAAAAGGAAGTGGCCAGAGTGGAACGGCACCAGCCAGTGCAGCGGAAGGAGATTACATTGTTCAACGCGGCGATACGCTAAATAAAATCGCCACGCGCCTTGGTGTGTTTTGGCCAGACTTGGCTGCTTGGAACCATATCAGCTACCCATACCTGATCTACCCCGGCCAACTACTTATTACTAGTCCAAACGGGTCGGAAACGGAAACTCAGAACGAAGAGGCGAGGCCCGATGGGAAAGATACATACACAGTCCAGCGTGGCGATCTGCTATTGGATGTGGCACAAGAATTGGATGTAGCTTGGCTGCAGCTTGCCAGGCTTAATCAGATCGCCCCGCCCTACTTGCTAATGCCGGGAACGATGCTCCAGATTCCGCAAGAACTGGTCGAATCCGAAGTCGAAGCGCCTGATACTTACACGGCAACGCGCAACGAAAGCTTGATTGGAGTGGCATTGTATTTCGGCCAGGATTGGGTGAGAATGGCCGAAGAGAATCACATTTCTTTTCCTTATTTGATAATTGCCGGGGAAACCGTACTATTGCCATAGAATCAAAAAGCCCAGCAGAGCCAGGCTTATTCGTTATGGCGATATCGTTCGACTACTTTTCGGCGAAGTTGGGATTGGGGGTTTTGCTATAACGATACACGATACGCCCGCGCTGCATGTCGTAAGGAGACATTTCCAGCGTTACGCGGTCTCCCAGCAAGATGCGGATATAAAAACGGCGCATCTTTCCGGAGAGGTAAGCCAGCACTTTGTGCCCGTTGTCCAGTTGCACCTGAAACTGGGTCCCGGGTAATGCCTCTACCACCGTCCCTTCAACTTTAATGGTGTCTTTCTCTTTTGCCATCTACTCCTTCTCCAATCGTTAACTATACCCTATTTGGAAGGAAGGGACCGGGACAAGTAAACAGTAGACAAGGAAACAAGTAGACAAGTAGGCAAGTAGACAAGGTAAATAAGCTGGGTTCAAGCCGAGCGGTTATACTCGCAAAGATGGCTTCAAAGATTAAGAAGAAACCAGCAAAGAAACTCAAAGTCGGGCCCAAGAAACACCTGGCAGTTCCTCCCGAAGAACGCAAGGGCAGCTTTGAGACCAGCAGCGGAATTAGCCTGCCCGCAGCGGCCAAACCTGAAGATGCCAACGTCAAGTATGACAAAGATCTGGGCGCCCCAGGCGAATATCCTTTTACGCGCGGTGTGCAGCCCAACATGTATCGCGGCCGATTGTGGACCATGCGCCAGTACGCCGGCTACGCCAGCGCCGAAGAATCCAACAAACGTTATCGATACTTGCTCAACCAGGGGCAATCCGGGCTATCGGTTGCGTTCGATCTGCCAACGCAAATAGGTTACGACGCCGACGACGCGATGGCAGCTGGCGAGGTAGGTAAGGTTGGAGTCAGCATTTCTTCGTTAGAGGATATGCAAAGACTCTTCGAAGGAATCCCTCTGGACAAAGTGTCAACCAGCATGACCATTAACGCGCCGGCCGCCATCCTGCTGGCCATGTACATCGCCGTTGGAAAGCGCCAGGGAGTGAAAACCAGTCAACTGCGCGGCACGGTGCAAAACGATATTCTCAAGGAATACATTGCGCGCGGAACCTACATCTTTCCGCCCAGGCCGTCCATGCGGCTGATTACCGATCTATTCCGCCATTGCCAGCGAGAGGTCCCGCGCTGGAACACCATTAGCGTGTCCGGTTACCACATTCGCGAAGCAGGTTCCACGGCCGTGCAGGAAGTAGCCTTCACCCTAGCGAACGGGATCGCCTACGTGGAAGAGGCCTTGCGAGTGGGATTAGACATAGACGAATTTGCAGCCCAGATTTCATTTTTTTTCAACGCGCATAACCATTTCATCGAGGAAGTTGCCAAGTTCCGGGCGGCGCGCCGCCTTTGGGCGCGGATCATGCGCAAACGGTTCAAAGCCAAACAGCCTGCCGCATGGAAGCTGCGTTTCCATGCGCAAACGGCGGGATCAACGCTCACAGCGCAGCAGCCCGAGAACAACGTGGCACGTGTGACCGTGCAGGCGTTGGCTGCGGTACTGGGCGGCGCCCAGTCGCTGCACACCAACAGCATGGATGAGGCGCTCTGGTTGCCCACCGAGGGAGCCGTGCGTGTGGCCCTGCGTACGCAGCAGATCATCGCCCACGAGTCCAAAGCTGGCGACACAGTGGATCCCTTGGGTGGCGCTTACGCCATCGAATTTCTGACCAACGAAATCGAGAAACGCGCCTGGGAGTACATTGAGGAGATTGACAGGCGCGGGGGCGCTCTGGCTGCGATTGAGACCGGCTATATACAAGGCGAAATCCAGAATGCCTCTTACCGTTTCCAACAGGCGTTGGAATCAAACGAGGAAATTGTGGTCGGGGTAAATGCCTTCAAAGTGGAAGAGAAACCGCGATTGGAGAGATTGGAAGTAAATCCACAGCTCGAGGCAGCCCAGGGTGAACGTCTGGCAAAGTTGCGCGCCACGCGGGACAATGGGCGTGTGATTGAGCTGCTGAACCAGCTGGAGGGGGCTGCCCGCGGAGCCGAGAACCTGATGCCGATTTTCATTGAATGCCTGGAAAACAACGTGACTCTGGGAGAAATCTGTGGGCGGCTGCGAACGCTTTGGGGCGAATACCAGCCAACGGTCACCTAAAGGAAACAATGGCGCGATTCGTCAAACGCATAGATCACATCGCATTGGTCGTCGAAGATATCAACAAGGCGCTGGAATTCTGGCAGGACGCGTTAGGCTTGGACCTTTCGCATATGGAAGACGTGCCGAGCGAAAAATCCATGGTGGCCTTTCTCCCGGCGCAGGAGAGCGAAGTCGAGTTGGTGCAGCCCACCGCAGACGATAGCGGGGTGGCGCGTTTTCTTAAAAAGCGCGGACCCGGCATGCATCACATTTGTTTCGAGGTATACGATATCGAAGAAACCATGGCCCACTTAAAGACTAAAGGGATGCGGCTGATCAATGAAAAACCAGAAATCGGCACAGGGGGCAAGAAGATAGCCTTCATACATCCCCAAAGCACTCATGGAGTGCTGGTGGAACTGTACGAACTTGGCGCTCAGGAGCCCGAAATACGCAGAGATCGTGCGCGGGAATTAGCTGAGCGGGTGATCACCGAAGGGCAAACCATGGCCACCGCGGCGATGGAATTCCTGCGCGGCCTGGCGGGGAACGGAAACCGAAACAAGCAGAATTAGAGATTAGAGCCCTGGAGATTGGAGAAAAGATCTTCGGTTATTGGACATCGGTTATGGGTTATTAGTAATTTGCAATACAACTTCAATCAGCAGCCGGGGCACCAGCGGGCTTAGGCTGCGGTTGCTGGGCGAGTGTTGGCTTGCGATTGACGATCAGAAGACTGACTAGAACCAGGACTGCCCCGGCGATCAACGAAAAGTCCAAGCGCTCATTGAGCAACAAAACTCCCAGAGCCACACCAACGACGGGGAACATGTAGGTCACCATAGAAATGCGAGTGGGGCCAACGGAATGCAGCAAATAGTAATAAAGCAGGTAAGCAATACACGAGCCAATGATGCCCAGCCAGATCAGCGCCCCCCAGGTTAGCGGAAGCGCCGGGAACGTAATCGGGGATTCGGTGAGCAGCGCCCCCGCCCAGATCAACGCGTCGGCGGAGAGCAGAGGTATCAGCGCGCGGACAACTGGTGAGATATCTTGAGTATTGCGCCGAGCGAAGACCGTGCTGCCTGCATAGAAGAGCACAGCCGCGATCATGGCACCCTGCGCGAGCAGGTTGAGACGAAGGTCGCCGCCAAGGTCGCGAGCGGTGAGGACGACCACGCCGAGAAAGCCAACCAGCACACCTATGACCTTTTGCAGGTTCATCTTGTCATCGGCGATCGTGAAGTGAGCGATGACCAGGGTGAACAGAGGCATGCTGCTGTTAAGGATGGCAGCCACCGCCGAATCAATGTGTTGCTCGGCCCAGGAGATCAGCACGAACGGCAGGGCGGTATTCGTTATGCCGAGGAGCAAGAGAATCTGCCAAGTGCGGCGGTCGGGCATTCCTTTGGGACGATTGAACAACAGGACAATTGCCAAACCCAGGATGCCAAACAAGACGCGAAGCGCCACCAGCATAAACGGCCCAACTTCTTGAATGGCGATCTTGATCCAGAAAAAAGACGAGCCCCAGGCGAGACTCAGGGCAAGGAAGGCAAGCAGGTCTTTTGTTTTCACAATAGCTCCTTAGGCGAAGGATGCGAAGCTCACAACCGCGGCGATGCCTTTCAGATGCATGCCAGTTATAACTCCTTACCAGCTAAATCGTGAAAAGCGCAACCCCTACTCGTATCTGAGGGCTTCGACCGGCTCCAGGTTGGCGGCGCGGTTGGCGGGGTACAGTCCAAAGAAAAGGCCTACGGCTGCCGAGAACAGGGTTGCCATCAGCACCGAATCAATGCCGATGGCCGGGTTAAGCTCAGCGTCGGCCGTAGCGGCGATGGCGCCTACGGCGACTGAAATCAACCAACCGAGGACGATGCCTAAAATACCTCCGATCAAACTGAGCAGGGAAGATTCTGTGAGGAATTG
>Ga0209431_10002640_pt1 | contig 14505 bp, 17 predicted proteins | sample RifCSP13_3_FD_184021 | JGI IMG/M metagenome (GOLD analysis project Ga0209431, IMG submission 184021) | Soil microbial communities from Rifle, Colorado - Rifle CSP2_sed 13_3 (SPAdes) (version 2) | ecosystem: Environmental > Terrestrial > Deep subsurface > Rock core/Sediment | place: Rifle...
CCCCGCCAGTAATAATAGAAGAAATAATGCCTCCAATCGTTCCCTCGACTGTCTTACCAGGACTTACATGTGGGATAAGCTTTCTTTTTCCCTTCCATCTTCCAATGAAATATGCTCCTGTATCGTTTAAGAAGGTACAAGAAACAACTAGGAAGATATAGAAAAATCCTACATCGCTAAGACCCTGAACAGTTTCAGCATAAGTTTTAAGGTTTGAGTTACAATCAATGTTTCTAAGTAAAATTGCGTGGCTTAAAAACCATCCTAAATAAATAATCGCAAAAAGAGTTGTACTTATAGCAATGAGAGTGTTAGATAAATCCTGTTGTCTTAATGCTAATAAAAAGGTGATTATTACTGAGAATGAAAAAACAACGGCAAAATAGAAATACCCAAAGTATGCAGCTATCCCTAGCGCTAAACTGAATGCTACTGCTAATTCCCTTTCAGATTGAACGCCCTTTACTTCCAAAAGCTTAAAAAACTCTATCTCTCCAAGAAAGATAACGGCGAGAATAAGGACCAGGAATGGAATCCCGCCCAAATAAAAGATGAAATATAGGAGAGGTACTCCGACTACGGCGGTAAGAATTCTTTGAGTGAGGTTGCTCATGGTCATTAAGCGGATATACTTTCCATAAAAAAAGGATTATAGCAAATCAATTGCGTATTTCGGGGTTCCTGAATCGTGGATAGTCGTTTGTTTGACTGAACTCATGACGGAGTCGAATCATGAAAGCCGAATAATGGACCACGCTCTATAGCTGGCTAGCATGAATGAAATAAAACTATTATATAAACCAGAAAATAAACCTATGAGCGTTGCAGTTCTTGTCTCGGGCACAGGCACAAACCTATTAGCCTTATATGAGGAACAAAAAAGATTAGAGAGACTAGGAGAGAAAAACTATGGAAGGATTGAAGTGGTTTTTACAAATTTTCCAGACTGTAAAGGAGTAGAAAGAGCAAGAGAGTTCGGTATTCCGGTGATTAGTCTAAGTTCAAAATCGTTCTTTGATATTTTACAAAAAGGCCCTGATGATAATAAAGCGAGGGATTTCTATGATGCCGCCGCAATCACTCTCATAGAAGAGATATGTTATCCCGACCTAGTTGTTCTAGCTGGTTATAGAAGACGACTTGGAAGTATTTTTATCAAACGATACAAGAACAGAATTTTAAACATATATCCAGGCGATATTACAAAGACTTATCTGGAACGAGGTGTCGAGGCACCTATTCAAGCGCTAAGGGCTGGAGAAAATACGATTAAATGCACCATCTTTCTTGCCAGAGAAGAAGAGCGTTTCGGTCCAGCGATCATCCAATCAGATCAAATTTCCCTTGATGGATTCAAACAAGAAGATATAAATGAAATAGAGGAAAAGGTAAGAAAAGAAGGAGAGTGGGTGATCTATCCCTTTGCAGTCCATCACCTCATAGCAAAAGGAAGAGTAGGAATAGACCTAGAAGATAACATATACATTAATGGGATTAGAATGCCGAAAGAAGGGTACCAATTTAAAATTAAGTAACTAACTAGCCACAAAGACACAAAGGTAAGAAAGGTTTAAGGGTTACAAGTTCAAAGGTTTAACGTTTAACTCTTGAACTCTTAGACCTTAAACCCTCCCCTTGTGCCTTGGTGACTAAGTGGCAAAATGGTTAAAAAGCTGAATCTTTATATCTTTACCCTCTATAACCACCTTATAAGTCTTTACAGGCTGAGATTTGTTAGTGATGCATTCACCAGTTTTTAATTTAAACGTCCAAGCGTGACCCGGACAGATAACCATATCTTCATAAATAAGCCAGGCACCAAGTGAAAACTCAGCATGTGGACATCTGTTGTTTATAGCGTAGAACTCACCGTTTATGTTAAATAAAGCTATCTCCGTGCCATTTACTAAAACCACTTTTCTTTTACCTGATTGTACCTCCCCAATTTTAGCTACCTTAAAGAGATTGGAATTAGCTCCGGTTTTTTGCTGGCTTTGCTTCTTCCTACTCATTTTTGATTTATTTTAACATACTAAAATCTGAAGGCTCAGTTTTTATCGTTTTTACACAGACTAATTCTCAGATGTAAATGTCTCCGATTTTTATGGGGCCAAGGAAGACTGCTTTCATCTTATAAAAAAGGTGTAGGAATTGCTATATGTTTGTTTACCTGTGAAGGTAAAAAACCATTTCTTTTTATAGAAATAGACGGTTTAATAGAAATTTTCTTGACGAGGGGTTATTATTTGTGAGACAATGGAAAAGAAAAGTTTTTTGCATATTATATGTCTTAATCGGCGTATAATTTTACTATGTCTTTTAGTACGAATACATCGAGTTAGGGTACGACACGAAGTTGAGTAAGTAGCTGATGACTGCTGAAGAATTGTGAGTATCGAAGGAGATTAATATATGTCACAAAAAGGTTATCTTGTTATTGCCGATATCAGCGGTTATACGGCGTTCTTGACTCACGCGGAGCTGGATCATGCAGAGGGGATAATGAAAAGATTGATCAAAACCCTATTGGAACAAATGAAATCCCCCTTTTTTGTTTCTAAGCTTGAGGGAGATGCCATTTTCGTCTACGCGCCGGAGGGCAGTTTTGTGCAAGGGCAGACCTTGCTTGAAGCGATTGAGAACATCTATTGTTTATTTGCTATGACGTTGGAGAGCATGTTTCGCGATACTACCTGCAGATGTAAGGCATGCGAACTCATTCCTACGCTAGACCTCAAGTTCGTTCTGCATCACGGCACCTTTGTCTTGAGCGACATAGCAGGACGACAGGAACTCAGCGGACCGGATGTCATCTTAGAACACAACCTGCTTAAGAATAAAATCAATGAGAAACTTGGAGTTAAAGCCTACGCCTTTATCTCTCGTGCCTTTGCCGATGCCATGTCGCTTGGTGAATTGACCGAGGGGATGAAGATGCATACTGGGAACTACGAGCATCTGGGTGATGTGAGCGGCTATATCCACGACCTTCACTCGGTCTGGGCCCGTGAACGCGAACGACGTCGGGTCTACGTGGACCCTAAGCAGGCTTGGTTCGTCGTTGAGGCGGATGTGCCCGTTCAGCCTGCCCTCGCATGGGATTAACTTAATAAGCCAGAACTAAGACGTCATTGGGTCGAGGCAGACAGCATAACTACTCAAGGTGGTGACAAAGGAAGATTAGGAGTCGGATCTGAATATCATTGTGCACATGGTGAACTCATGGTAATTCAAACTATAGTTGACTGGAAACCTTTTGACTACATGACGGTGGACACAGTTCTCACAAAGAATCGATTCTTCCGACTGACCACTAAGCTTACTCCAATAAAAAATGGAACGAGGGTGTCATGGTATTTTGCCAAGCTAAGCGGAACCAACCCCTTCCACACTCTTGTATCAAGGTGGAAGACATCGAAGATGAAGGGGATGCTAACGAATATTTTCACGCAAGGCGATGTGAGCCTGCGCGAGATGATAGAGACAGATCTAGGGGCGGGCAAGGTCATAGTGCAGGTTTAGAGACCTAGCCAGACAGACTGGATAGCTTGAGGATGTAGAAGTCTTAGAAACTTTATCTCCTTTGCCCCTATAGAGACCCCTTTCATCCTGCTCGCTACATCAGATACATAAATAGAATGGCCCCTTAAGCAGGCAAATAAAACCCCAGGTAAAAGATGTCTTTGAATATCAGGAAGGGCTTTGGCATAAACACCATAGACATCCTTGATAATATGGGTTGATTTATCAACCAAAAGTATATATTTTAATATTTAACTTACTAGAAAAATTAGTTAAAACGGAGAATAAGATGGGTAACCTAGTAGAAGTTGCAAAAACAGGCGATCTAGAACCTGGACAGGGAATGATGGTTGAAGTAGAAGGAAAAAATATCGCCCTTTTTAACATTAATGGAACTTATTATGCGATTGATGATACATGCACCCATGTCGGGGGTCCACTTTCAGAAGGAGAAATCCAAGAACATACCGTAATCTGTCCTTGGCATGGAGCAGAGTTCGATTTAAAAACAGGAGAAGTTCTAGGTCCACCAGCTAAAAATTCTGTAAAAAGTTATAAAGTTCACTTAGAAGGAAATTCGATAAAGATAGAGGTTTAAAAACTACAAGTGTAGTTCTTCGAATAACTCGCCCGAGAGTCTTTCTCGTGACAGGTCTTTTGCGTGTTTTAATTCTTCTCTAAATTTGCCATCCAAGATTAAATCCGTAAGCGCCGTCCCAGCTCCATAGGAAATCATCAACCCTCTTCCTGTATGCGCTCCGCATTCATAAACATTTTTAAACCCAGGAACGCGCCCTAAGTAGCCTGAGCGATCAGGGGTTTCTTCATAAAGACCGGCCCACCCTCTTATTAACTTTATCCTCTCGAATTTACTGATTCTCCTCCAAAGAGGAAGCCAGATATACTTTACAAAAGGACTTCCTTCATCCAATCCTCCAAAATTGAACTCAAGATTGTATCCATAAGGCTCATCCATGTTTGAATATCCAGCTAGAATGTTTTCAGCGTCCTTATGAAAATATACATGGGACGTGTCTATGACAACTCCATAAGGTGACAGATCAACTTCAGGACAGCGTATTACAACCATCTGCCTTCTTCGAGGTTTGATTTTTTCATCGTTAAAGCCATAGAGTTTAGAAATCCTAGGAGCCCATGCCCCTGCGGTGTTTATTAAGACATCACACTTAAATGAAACAGCCTCAGTTTGATATCCAATCTCTCCATTCACAAGATAGGTTTTAATTAACTCGGAATTATCTCTAATATTTCCTTCTGGTTTTTCCACTTGGTGTGCAATAATTTCGGTTACTCTCCCATCTTCTACGATTATTTTCTTAACGTACAGCCTGTCAAAAAACTTGACTCCTCTTTTCTTTGCTTCCCTTCGGTAATATTCCCTAAGCGAATAATGGTCAACCAAGCCGGCATTTCTCGATATAGAAAGGCCTGCAATTGCATCGAGATTATCTACAAAGGGTAAAATTTCAGGCACGGCTTCTCCTGGATAAAGCTCAACAGTCAGTCCGTATTCTTTATAAAGTGGATGATTCTTCTTTATTTCCTTCCACCATGCTTCATCGTGCATCCAATAATAGCCGAGTTCACGAAACTGGATTTCTTCTCTAATTGTTTCGTAGAAATTAATCGAGTATTTACATAGTTCAATATTTGCGTGGTTTTTCCATGTGGCTCGAACCCCTCCTGCATTTTTAAGGGTGGAAGAATGTTCTCCCTCTAAATCCACATCAATTACTGCTATCCGTGCGCTTTGATTTCTTTCCTCAAGCCTCTTAGAAAGCGCCATCGCCCCTGATAAACCCAAAATACCTCCACCAATAAATAGAAAATCAAGATTATAATCTGTCATAATTTCCCTACTTCCTCCCTCACCTAATGGGGTGGAAATAATTTTAAATTCCTACCCCTAATCAAACTACCTTTAAACCCTTTTTATATTTTATCACATAGAGCCCTGTTGTTGCACCCTTATCATTGGTAAATAAATGCAATAGGAATGAAAATCATGGAAACAACTCGGGAATAGACATTTCCTAGACACCTCAAACCTAGCCCTATAATCAAATAAAAAATGTTAACTAAAGATTAGAAATAGAAATCAAAATGCCAACTTGGTACTTTGGCTAGAACATTACTATGACCTAGAACTAGGGATAAAATAAAACCGATTGAAAAAACCAAAGGCCTACTAATGAAGCTTGCTTATTGCGATTGAAACCTATTACAACTTAATAAGCTTACCTCTTTGATCTGAGCATATAGCTTCTGTGCTGTTCAGAAAAGATGAATCATAGGAAAAATTCTATACATTTTTTGGCTTAAGAGGCATAAAAGAATTTACTTTAAACTTATTCTTTATCGATTTTCTTGATCGCCTTTTCACTTTGCTCGATTATTTTCCCAACTGGGAAAACAAAAAGGTATTGTCCTGTGTCTTTTAGCACATCTAGTGCCTTGGCAGACACCTTATCAAAGAATTGAATTGATGTACCATCGGTAATCAATACATAATTCTGAGGCTTCTTAATGGCATCTGGAATTTTTTCTTTAAGAAATTCAATTATATCCCTAAAACGCTGTATAGAAATCCCATTTCTCTGAAGTGAAACAAGCCATCTTAGGATTATAAAATCTTCTACAGAGTAGAGCTTAGGGATACCTCTCCCCTGCCCTTTTCTGATGCTTGGTACAATAAGTCCGGTTCGTTCATAGTAGTGTAGATGATCGAAATCCAGCTTGATATTCTCAAGGGCTTCTATTAGTTCAATAACGTCCTTGCTTTTTAAACCAGTTATGACCTTTGATTTTGTTTTTTTTGTCTTCTTTTTGATCTTATCCTTGCTCATTTATTCCAAGTTAATGTGTAAAAAGGGGTGAGTTTATAAAGTAACCAATTTTAACTCCAAAATAACACAAACACTAAAGTCGTTCAATCTGTTTCGAATTTCACACATCAATTTATTAACTTATATACTCATTGTGTATATTATTTCCCATTAAATGATGAAAGTCAGAATATCGCTATTTGCATATTTGAAAGAAACTCTGGGGATGGGTCTAAAGAGAAAGTAATGAATATCCGGAAAGGAACGAAGGTCCGCGACCTATGGAATAGATTTAAACATAGAATCCCAGGGTGGTGAGAATCTTCGTATTCTCTTTTCAATAAACGGAGAGCATGTAGAAGAGGGTGGAGAGCTTAAGGAAGGCGATGAGGTACCTTTTATCCCGCCTGTAAGTGGTGGATAATTAACTATGTAATAAAACTATTTCGCCCTTATATTATTCAAACGGTTTTCCTCGTCTTTTGTTAAGAAAACCGAATGAACTAACAATCCCCCTAATATAAATTCGATAACGAGTTATTTAAGATATTTATGGGAATTAACATGGAAAATGACTTTTTACCTTCCTAATCCCTTGAAAACACCCAATAAATGATTAACTTATAAACACTGTGTAAACAGATTAGTTAGAAATGGGACGTAGCTAAAATGGGAACGACGATAACAATTTCTCCTTTTACATTTTACCCAGAGTGCGGCTGCAAAGTGCCTCTATTTGGGCATGAAAGGGAAGAGCACGATAAAATGGATCATCAACCAATTACATATTGGGGTATTTATATGGACGGTGAAAACATCTCTTACACATCTACCAGAGAATTGGCTGATAAGACAAAAGTTTGGATGGAGAAATGGTTAGAGGACAGGCTTTAATCAGCATAGCAGTGAGTTTAAACATGCTTAGTTCAGTATAGGTTTTACTTTATCTAACTCAACCTTAAGCGTGTCTAAGTTTTTAAGTACTTCAATTTCTAGCTCCGGCAAAATTCCGCTTACAGATAAAACGAACTGTTTTGGGTCACCTCCACCTTTTTTATAATTTACGATTGCGACGATATTATCTGAGATCTTGGATATTTCAACCTGATCTACATCGAAGTAGACGTAGAGAATCCATTCAATCTCGATTAAATCGCTTTTATCCTTGATTCCAGATATTCCAAGAGCTGTCCTTTCTACCCTTGATTTTTCAAACGGACGCCTCACCTCGTATCCGCCTCGTCTGAGGTCTAATATTATTTTTGTTTCACTTACAGATTCTGGATTGTAGCTTGCACGAATTTTCTTTTTTACTATGTCAACCTGAGCTTCATGGACGCCAGGAAGTTCTAAGACTTTTGATTTAACATCACTACTACACGTTGGACAAATTCCAAAAACCCTGAGTTCTAGTGTTTTCTTTTCTTCCGCTAATGAAGAAGACGTAATGAAAGTAATTATTAATAATATCACTGCGACAAAAGCTCTTATTCTTGACTTACCACTTTGTAGCTTTTAGACGATTTTTATGGGAAAAGGTTCAAAGGTTGGTAATATACTTATAGTTACTGTTCTTCCTTCTGTGACGGAGCATGCTCTACGGCTATTGCAAGTCGGGAATACCCCTTTGTTTTTACAGTATCCATTACTTCAACGACCCTTCCGTGTGGAACAAGGCTATCAGCCCGTATTATTACAAGTGACTCTTTGTTTTGATTTTTCTCTAGTGTTTCAGAAAGCTTTTCTGAAGTGATTACCTTATCATTAAGGTACATCTTTCCGTCCTTAGTAAGATTAATAGTAAGCTGATCAGCTTTTACAGGTTCGGCTGAACTTGCTTTCGGTAGCTTTATGTTTATTCCACCTGAAGTTGCAGCGAAATTAAGAGAGAGTGCAAAAAATATGAGGAGGTTAAAAACTGTATCTACAATCGGTGTAATATCAACCCCTGCACCTAATCCGCCTTTGTTCCCATTTTCCTTTCTGAATCTCATCTTGCAATCTCCCTAGTTTTATCCTTCCTTTCATTGGCAAAAAGAACTTCTTCCATTATTCTTTTAGCCTCTCCCTCCATATCCGTTATAAGTCCTTCCGCTTTACCCGAGGCGTATTTATATGCTATGAAGGCAGGAATAGCAACCAATAGCCCAAATGCTGTTGTGTAAAGAGCCTCAGATATTCCTGCCGCTAGGCTGGGCGGATTGACTATTGTCTGTTCGGATATGACTTTGAATATTTTTATCATTCCAGAGATTGTTCCTAGGAGTCCAAGAAGAGTGCTAGCGTTGCTTATCGCACCAAGTCCCTCTATGTAACGTCCGAGCTCTTGTGCTTCTTTTCGACCCGCTGCCTCTATTTCTTCTTTGAGTTCTTCCTTGCTTTTGTTCGAATTCTCAAGTACAGCAAGCGCAATCCTCGCAGTTGAAGATTCATTTGTGCGAGAAAGCACTATAGCTTCACTTATTTTTCCCTGAGAAAGAAATCCATAAAGTGTGTTGAGAAATTGCTCAGGGATTATTCTTTTAACCCTAAGCATCCATATTTTCTGGAGAAATATTGCAAGCCCAACAATCGAGCAGAGAAGAATGGGGTACATAAAAAACCCACCCTTTCTCATAAACTCAATTACACTGCTCTCTCCAAACATTAGAAGCCTCCTTGTAGATTCCTATAAAGTTATTGCGAGCCACTTGCAGTATTTCAAGCGCAACATTCTTTGAACCGCAGTGTGGTTCAAAGGGAAATAAAAAGCGTGTGAGAAATGGTTACAAAACATGGCGTTCAATCTAATACCTCTGAAATAAAGATATTGCTGAGCTTGCCCTGAGCATTGAGAATGCTTTGGCTGACTTTGTTAGCCTCGCAATGACACCTATCCGCTTGCAGCGCATATAAAGAGGCGAAGGGTTTTGTTCCTCCAAATGACTCTATTCTATATAACATTATCCAAAATATTATACCAGAATATTCAAGTTGGTTAATTTAGTAATTAAATGTTCTGCCTACGACATTCCCAGAAGGCTCATTCACTTCATAAAATCTGGAATAATCTCGCCTTTAAATAAATCTTCGTATGTCTCTCTTCCCCGTACTACAAAAAACTCCTCTCCTCTTACCATTACCTCTGGGACACGAGGACGGGTGTTATAATTAGAAGACATTACAAAACCGTATGCACCTGCACTCAATATAGCAAGAAGGTCACCCCTTTTTACCTTTGGAAGTCCCCTATCCTTTGCAAAGAAATCTCCCGATTCACACACAGGTCCAACTATGTCCACGGTTTCTACGTCTCCGAGACTCTCATCAATAGTAATAATCTCATGATAAGAATCATAGAAAGCAGGACGAATCAAATCATTCATTGCTGCATCCACCACTACAAATTTCTTAGATACTCCATCTTTTATATAAAGCACCTTAGTTACGAGAATCCCTGCATTCCCAACGAGCACCCTTCCAGGCTCCAACACGAGTTTATAAGGAGTGCCACTTATTTCTCTTTTTATAACATCTGCGTATTCCTTTGGATGGGGTGGCATCTCACCTTCTTTGTAGCTTATCCCTAGCCCTCCTCCTATATCAATGTATTGAATGGTAATGCCTTCATTCTTCAGAGCGTCCCCAAGCTCAATTAGCTTTCTTAATGATTCGACAAAGGGCTCGAGTTGAAATATCTGTGAACCAATATGTGCGTCAATCCCCATGACTTCGATTCCTTCCATTTTTGAAGCATTTTTATAAACGTCTAAGGCTTTCCCAATCTCAATCCCAAACTTACTTTTCATGAGTCCTGTAGAAATATATGGATGGGTCTTAGGATCAATATCTGGATTTACTCTGAGTGCAATCCTAGCCTTCTTACCTAACCGTTTTGCTACATCGTTAATAATTTGTAGCTCGTCTACAGATTCAACATTGAAGAATAAAATGCCAGCCTCGATAGCGGCTTTTATCTCATCTTCTGTTTTTCCAACCCCTGAAAACACAACCTTTTCCGGCTCTCCACCAGCACGTAGAACACGGAGTAGTTCTCCTCCCGAAACAACATCAAAACCTACTCCAAGTTTTGCGTAAGTTTTTAGAACGGCGAGGTTGGAATTTGCTTTAACGGAGAAACATATTAAAGGGTTAATTTCGGAAAAGGCTTCACGAAAAACATCAAAATCCCCTTCTAAGGCCGAATTGCTATAGATGTAACAAGGTGTACCAACAGCCTCGACAATTTCTTTTACAGATACATCTTCAACATGATACTCTCCACCCTTGTATTGAAAGTCATACCACATTTAGTTTTTCTCCCTTTATCTTTGGTGATGGAAATTTACCAAGAAGGCATAATAAAATCAATCAGCCTACATAGTAACTATTTAGGCACGAAGACACAAAGTTAGAATTCCTCCTTTGTGCCTTGGTGTCTTAGTAGCAATGATATTTAGAACTTTCCCTTTAGATATTCTTCAACAAAGATCAATCTATCATTTCCCCAGAACATCTTATCCCAAACGTAGATTGTAGGGGCGCCAAACGCACCCCGTTTTACAGCCTTAACTGTTTCTTCCCGGAGATTATCTTTTATATCTTGCTCTCCAATTCTTTGCATAAACCAGCCCGCATCTATACCAAGTTCTCTCACTGCCTTCTCTAATACCTCATCTTGGCTTAAATCTTTCCCATGTATCCAATATAGCTCAAATAGCCTATGCGTATAGTCTCTGATCTTTTCCTTCTCTTTCGCAACCAAGGCACCACGCATTGGCTTAACACCGTTTAATGGAAATAAATCAGGAAAGTTAAACCTAACTCCATAATACCCTGCCCAGTCGGCTAAGTCTTTAATCATGTATGCCTTTTATTAGGAACCTCAAGCGGAGCACGGTTTCCTGTTTCCTTATACACCCCTCCGAGCAGTAATGGCTTCCATTCTAGATCGGCATTATATTTTTCACAAATCCTCTCAATCTGCGTAGAAGCAAGATAGCTATAAGGACTTCCAAGGTCATAATAAAATTCTACGATTTTTTTCATCCCTTTTTATACCTCATTTAATTACCTTAAATTTAGACTGTTAAGATATATTTCTTACAGTAATTATATAAAACTGAGGTTTTAATATCAATTGATTTTCCAAGGCTAATTTCTTTCAAAACCAACTTTAGGAAGATGAATCGCTTTCCAATATTTATTACTTTCAAACACAGAATTAAACTTAAAAGGTGAAAGGTTATTTAATACCCTTGATTACAAAACATAAATTCAATACTGTTATAGAGTAAATAATTTAAATTTCAAATTACTATAATAAGTTGGCAATAACTAAAATTAGTGTTCCCTCTTATTCAATATAAAAGCGCATCCCTTGATTTTGAATGATCTTTCGATTTATAATTGAAGGCAATTAAAAGGGAGGGTTTATTTGAATGAAACTTAAAAATAAAGTAGCTCTTATCACCGGTGGAGGTATAGGAATAGGAAAAGCAACCGCTATTCTTTTTGCAAAAGAAGGTGCAAAGGTTGTAATTACTGGGCGTACAGAGAAAAAACTGAAGCATGTAGCAGAAGGAGCAAGAAAAGAGGGTCTAAAGATTGACTATCTCGTAAGTGACGTATCAAAAGAAGAGGACTGTAAAGAGGCTATTGATTATACAATTAACAAATACGGCCGCATAGACATACTCTTTAACAACGCTGGCGTCCTTTATACAGGAACGACGCATGAAACACCGACTGAAGTATGGGATAAAACATTTGCTGTAAATGCAAGGGGAACTTATCTTATGTCCAGATACACCATACCCCATATGTTGAAACAGGGAAAAGGATGTATTATAAATAACTCCTCCGTACTTGGGTTAAAAGCGGTGCCGGGTGTTGCTGCATATAATGCTACGAAAGGAGCTGTTACACAGCTTACAAGGAGCATGGCTCTTGAGTACTCAAGCAAAGGAATAAGGGTAAATGCAATCTGTCCCGGAACGATTGTGACCCCTATGGTCGAAGGTTTATTTGAACAAATAGGGGATAGAAAAGCCGCTGAAGAGCTTTTCAAATCTTTCCACCCGATTGGACGCCTTGGCAGACCAGAAGAAATCGCCCATGCCGTTTTATTTTTATGCGATGATAATGTTGAGTTTATGACCGGGACAATGCTCTCTGTAGACGGGGGCTGGGTTGCGAGGTAATAAAAATTAAAGAACTGGCTTGACAGGTATTAATTCATATTTGATAATAGCTTTTCACAATCATTTTATTGAGACTAGACACAAGTTATTTAAAGGGGTATAAACTATTATTGTCACACATTAAAACGGAGGAGGATGATGAGATTATCATTATGGATTTTTGTTATTTCGATTCTTATTTTTGGCTTTAGTAGATACACTATTCTTGAGGAGTACGACCTTACAGCTGCTCAAAAACACTTTACTGCAATAGTGAGAGGGCTTCCTGGGATTACAAGCGCACAGTGGAAAACTCCTATTTCCCTTTGGGCACAGGTATCTTCGAAAGCTGTCGGTTCTCCCCCAAATAGTGCGAAGGCTCAACAGCTCGCTGATATACTAGCTGAGAGGGGAAGAACTGCTCTAAGACAACCTTTCTGTGTACATATCTATCAAGGAAGCGCTAATGAACTCGCACGGTCTTGCGTGTACTGAGATTATGCAATATTATATTAGGCCAATTATGAATACTTTTTATAAATTGCCGGGAATTAAATTAAACGGTGTCTCTCTATCCTTGTCTCTTTTAACATTAATAATGTTATTAGGCTGTGTCGGCGAAACCCCTCAGGAACCACCAAAATATGGCTTTTACAAGAATGAGCCAGTTGTCTTTAGAAGTCCCTACGATGATGTTTGGGCAGCTACCCTGCAAGCAGTTCAAGAACTAAATTGGGAGACAAGCAATGCAGATAAAACAAAAGGAATCATTGAACTAAAAACCTCATATGTATATACAGAAGTCTTTGGGGAGTACACAAGAATGTATGTAGAGCCCAACAACGTAGAGATGGAGAAATCCAAAATCAGGCCCTACCTAACACGCATATCTTACTATGAAAAAACAGCACCACCTATTCCAAAATTTGTAAGAGAAACCCTTGAAGTGAATGTTAAAAGTTTAGGACCAACTGAAACCGAAGTGAAAGCATATTATAAAATAATGCCATACTATGACTACAAAATCGGCTATCTGGGATCTGTAAGATCCAACGGCTACTTGGAGAAAAATCTCTTTAATAGGATTCAAGAGATACTAGCCGAAGAAGAAATTGTTATACCCCCGCCACCTCCACCTATCGCAGTGCCATTTGAAATGGAGTTTGAGCTACGGGATATATTCTTTGATTTCGATAAGCATTACATAAGACCTGATGCAGAGCCTGTACTTCGAGAGAATGCAGAGATACTAATGAAAAATCCTGACATGAACATTTTAATTGAAGGGTATGCTGATATAAGGGGTACAGATGAATATAACCTTAGGCTTGCGCAGAAAAGGGCTGATGCTACAAAGTCATTCTTAGTAAGTCTAGGAGTTGCTCCATCACGAATAACTACCGCAAGCGGTGGAGAGACAATACAATTCGGAGCCGGGACAACAGAAGAGGCTTATCAACTTAATAGAAGGGCTCATTTCATACCGGTTAGACCAGGGTCTATGCCAGGTGCTAAGATTTTCTTTAAAAATGCAAACAAGCCTACCCTTTAGAAACCTGTAATACCAATAATACCAAATCCAGTTGAGAACTCGTCATTCTAATCTGAGTGCTTAGAAGCTCTGACTACTCAGCACATAAATATCCGCTGTAAAATCCAGATTGCTTAAAGTCAATTGGTATAGAAGCTATTTTCTTATATATAAGGTTATTCGTTTAAATTGGAGATAAAGAACACGCTTTTTCAAATCCTCATCTACTAAGTTTCCCGGCGTGTTTATCATGAATATCTTAGTCATTTTCATATATTCAAACTTAATGTTTCGATGCCGGAATAGCACAATATGCTATTTTAAAAGTTTTCTTCGTCTTGTTCTTTAAATTTCCCTTCGTAGCTCGCTTCTCCGATGGTTCTCTGAAATATAAACTGACATATAGCTGTTCCAGGATAGAGAGCAAGCGGCATAGGACTAAAAT
>Ga0209431_10002641_pt1 | contig 14505 bp, 18 predicted proteins | sample RifCSP13_3_FD_184021 | JGI IMG/M metagenome (GOLD analysis project Ga0209431, IMG submission 184021) | Soil microbial communities from Rifle, Colorado - Rifle CSP2_sed 13_3 (SPAdes) (version 2) | ecosystem: Environmental > Terrestrial > Deep subsurface > Rock core/Sediment | place: Rifle...
GGGAGTGGCCTTTTGTCAGTGGAAATGCATCCATAAAGGCTAGAGATTTTTCTGTTTCTGCAATAATTTTAGCTGGAATTTCTTTTTTAATGATTTTACAAAAGATACAATCCATTAGTTTTGTAAATTAGTGTGGTTCTATTAAAGTAATAATTTATGGATTGACAATTGAAGCCCATGCAAGACCTTTACCAAACTTTAGCATAACAGTTGTGCCTGGTTCAAGATCACAGTTTTCTATAGTTTTTGGAATTTGGTCAGAGGTGTTTGCATAGCATGTACCGTCAGAGTTTGAGAGAATTTTAGATTCCTCAAAAACGTCTTCTCTTATCAAATTCCAGAAGGGAAAAACTACTGTAGATAATACTATTCCTGCAAGAACAAAGGCTCCACCAAATATGGCACCATATTTTTGAGAGTCGGTGAGCTCCATTTGTTTTACCACATTCCGCCTTCAGAAGTTCCACCCTTTGCGTCGAGTTTTTTTTCGGGTACATTACCATGTGCTTTTTTTAGATGGCGCTTAAGGCGTTCTGGGTCATGTAGTTCTAAACCACATACTTTACATTTTGTAGTATTCTTGTCTTCCTTTTTTTTGAACAGGCCCAATATGGAGTAAGAAATTTAGATATACATTATAAAGGATACTGACAGATTCAAGATTTGTGGCAATAAAAAACATTACCGTTTTAGGTTCTGGAATTATGGGTCATGGAATTGCCCAAGTTTCTGCAATGTCTGGATACAATGTAGTTCTTCGAGATATCGAACAACAGTTTTTGGATAAAGCCATGGGAAAAATAAAGTGGAGTCTTGATAAACTTGTTTCAAAAGAAAAAATTTCACAGAGTCAAGCTGATGATATTTTTTCTAGAATAAGACCCATTGTTGATTTAAAAGAAGCAGTCAAAGATTGCGATTTGGTAATAGAAGCAGTTCCAGAGATTATGGATTTGAAAAAAAAAGTATATGCTGAACTAGATAAAGTTGCAGGAAAAAATGTAGTTTTTGCCTCAAATACTAGTACATTACCAATTACAGAGATTGCAAATACCACTAGTAGGCCAGAAAGGTTCATTGGAATTCATTTTTTCAATCCACCACAATTAATGAAGCTAGTTGAGATAATTCCCGGCCAAAAAACTGCTAAAGAAGTTGTCAAACTTACAAATGATTATGTAAAATCCGTCCAAAAGGAGCCGGTTGTATGTAGAAAGGATGTTCCAGGATTCATTGTAAATAGATTATTCATACCACTAGTTCACGAGGCATGTTACGTTATGGATAGACAGAAAATTCAATTAACAGAAATTGACTCTGCTGTAAAGTTTAAGCTGGGATTTCCAATGGGAATATTTGAGCTAGCAGACTTTACAGGAATGGATGTAATTCACAAGGCAACAATAGAAATGCATCTAAGAGACAAAAAAGTAATCAGACCACATCCTAAAATTGAACAACTGTACAACGAAAAAAAGCTAGGACAAAAGACTGGCGAAGGTTTTTACAAATACTCTGATGAAAAATATGAACGCATCTCACTATCTGAAGAACTTGCAAAAAATTGTAATCCAATTCAGATACTTGCAAACATTCTAAACAATGCAGCTTGGTTAGTTACTAAAGAAGCAAGTGATATACAAGAGATTGAAAATGCAGCAAGACTTGGACTTGGGTTAAAAAAACCACTTTTTGAAACAGCAAAAGAATATGGAATGTCAAATATTGTAAAAGAGTTAGAACAGCTTGCACAAAAACATGGTCAATTTTATGAACCAGATCCCTTGCTTGTTTCTATGCAGTGATTTGTTCTAGAATATACTTTACAGCTTCTTTAGGCGAATCCACCCCAACAATTTTGACTTTGTTTCTGTGATCCAAATACTGGTCTGCATATTTTGTAGCAACATCTCCTGAATTCTTCAAAGCAGCGATTGGTTTTTTGTGCACATATGATGCGCAAACTTCTGTAAGAGTTCCTGAACCCCCACCAATTACTATTACACCATCTGCAGAAAGCGCAGTCAGAAAATCTCTGGCATGCCCCATTCCTGTAGGAATTACAATGTCACAATATTCATTTGCAGCAGATGCTTTATCATATGGAATTATTCCAACTGCCAGTCCTCCTGCATCATGTGCTCCGTGTGATGCAGCCTTCATTACACCGCCAAGGCCTCCTGAGATTAAAATTGCACCTGACTTTGCGATCTCAGCGCCGGTTTCATATGCAAGTCTTTCATGTTCAGGAGTACAACCCTCCTCATCATGTCCAATTACCAAAATCTGATGCTTTTTTGCCATGCTAGTATGTTTTGATAGTCCGTATCAAATATCTTTTCAAATCACAAAGGATATTAAATAATAATGTTAAGAGTAATTATGGAAAAACGATCAATGCCAATTTGTTTTACAAATGAGGAATACAAGAAGATCGAAGAATTTGCAAAAAAGCATGGAATGCTCAATGCAAGCCAGGCCGTAGAAAAACTTCTTGATTAATACTTAAGCAGTGGCAGTGTTTGCCATTTTCTTTTTGATATAATCAAAACAGTCGTATAGTTTAGGCTGAAATTAAATATGCGAATAAAAAATAGTTAAAAGAGTGATGAAGTTTCTAAGTCGAGCACCCGTATATTGTAACATTTGCAATAAAGAGCTCAAACATAAACACAGACCAAAAAAGGAATGGAATATCGAGGGTTTTCTTTGTGCTGAATGTCACATGGATAAGATGAGAGAGTTTTTCGAAGGAACAATGACACAAAATTGTGTTAAGTGTAGTGTAAAAAAGAAAATAACAGACTTGTGGGAGCCACGATGGCAGTGGGAAATGGAAGGACTGTTGTGTAAAGATTGTTTTGATAAAAAAGAAAAAGATTTCACTGCAAAAAAAGAATTTTGCAGTATGTGTGGAGCTAAATTAGGTTTTTTCAGATACAATCCTAAAACAAAGTGGAAGGTAGAAGGTCAACTATGTAGAAAGTGTTGGGACTCTCACAAAGAGCATGATAAATAAATGGGTTTTTTTAAAAAAATTAAATGCGATAAATGCGATAAAAAATTTTCAAAACAAGAAGAATTTATGAATCATCAACAAATTGTTCATAATAAAGATCTACCATACGATTGTAAAGAGTGTAATCAATTTTTTTCAAGTATGGAGGATATGCGTACTCATCTACAAAGACATCATAGTTATAAAAAAGATAGAATTTAGTTTTAAATTCCTTTTATTGTTTTGACTATGGGAGCCCTGATTTTTGTAAAGACTCTAAATCCACATATGCATTTTATTTCTGGCAGTCTCGCTAATTCAGTATTTAGAACGTTAGTGCCACACCTCAAACAAGAATAAATTACATCAAATTTTGCAGAGTCTGTAGTTTCTTCAATTGGGGTTTCTTCAATGGGAGTTTCAGGAATATCTTCTGCCATATCTTTATTCACAATTTTCTATAATTTAAGGCTAACAAACAATCACGTTAAAGATAATTCAATGTAAACGTCATCTGGAATCTTTAGTCTCATTAGCTGTCGAATTGCCTTGTCATCAGCACTAAGGTCAATAATTCTTCTGTGCATTCTCATCTCCCATTTTTCATATGTTTCAGTACCGCTACCACATGGAGATTTTCTTGTTGCAATGTGTAGTCGCTTTACAGGTAGCGGAGTTGGTCCTTTTATTTTGACGCCGGTCTTATCTCCAATGCCCATAATTTCTGTACAGACACTATCTAATTTTGGTAAGCTAGTACTGGTAAGTTTAATGCGAGCTGATTGGGTCAATCCAATAACCCACTATGGTTTGTATTCTTCAGTAATATCTTTAACAATTCCTGCTGCAATTGTTGCACCCATATCTCTGAGTGCAAATCTTCCTAACTCAGGAAAATCTGCAAATGATTCAATTGGGGTAGGTCTTACTGGTTTAATTCGGACGATAGCAGAATCACCAACTTTAAGGAATTTTGGATCTTTTTCTTCAATTGCACCAGATGCTGGATTAATTTTTGCCTCAAATGCAACAATTGTTGCAGCAACTTGTGCAGTGTGACAATGCATTACTGGAGTGTAACCAGGTGCAATAGCTGTTGGGTGGTGTATAATAATAATTTGTGCTCTAAATTCATTTGCACATTTAGGTGGTTTGTCTGGAGTTCCCATGACATCACCTCTTTTGATATCTTTTTTCTCAATGCCTCTCAGGTTAAAACCAATGTTATCACCTGCGGAAGCAGATGTCATTTCAGTGTGATGAGTTTCAATAGATTTTATTTCACCGATAGCACCAGATGGCATTATGATAATTTTGTCATTTGGTTTCATTGTACCAGTTTCAACACGTCCTACTGGCACTGTTCCTACACCAGTAATTGTATAAACATCTTGAATAGGAACGCGTAGTGGTTTACCTGTTGGCTTTTCAGGATATGTAAAGTCATCAAATGCTTGAAGTAGAGTCTTGCCAGTCCACCAAGGCATGTTTTCTGATTTCTTAACTAGATTATCCCCCATCCAACCAGATACGGGAATGATTGGTACTTGTTCAAGTTTGTAACCTACAGATTTGACTAGTGCTTCTCCCTTTGCTTTTGCTCGTTTGAATGCCTCTTCAGAATATTTACTATCATCCATTTTGTTAATTGCGACAATCATTTGGTTTACACCAAGTGTTTTGAGTAAGAAAGCATGCTCTCTTGCTTGTCCGCCTGGAGCAACAGCAGTATCGGTTTCTCCTTCCTTTGCAGAAAGAACCAAAACAGCACAATCTGCTTCAGATGCACCAGTAATCATGTTTTTGATAAAGTCTCTGTGTCCAGGGGCATCAATTAGAGTGAAAAAGTATTTTGGAGTTTCAAATTTTTGAAAAGCAAGATCGATTGTAATACCACGTTCTCGTTCGTCTTTTATGTTATCCATTACCCAAGCATATTTGAAGGTGTCACCTTTTCCGGTTTTTTCAGATTCTTCTGCATGTTGGGCTATAGTTCTTTCATCAACTACACCAAGGTCCATTAGGAAATGACCCATTGTAGTAGACTTGCCATTGTCTATATGCCCAGTAATTATCAAGTTTAAGTGTGGTTTAGCTGCCATATCGACTTCGTAGTGAGAGGGGTTTTATTACCATTTCGATTTTTTTGAAAAAAATCTAATTTTTTTTCAATTTTTTTTCATCAAGGACTTGGGTGAATTAGACATAAATCAAAGTGGGCAGTGAAACAAGCCATGAAAATTACTGTTTCTGTGATAAAAGCTGATGTTGGGGGTATTGGGGGTCATACAAGGCCAAGTGATGGATTATTAGGTGCAGTTAGAAAAACAGTAGAAAATTCAAAGGATCTGTTAATAGATTCGTACATTGGTTATTGTGGAGACGATGTTCACATTGTTATGACTCATACAAAGGGGGTTGATAACCAGCAAATTCATGAGCTTGCATGGAAAGCCTTTGAGGCTGGAACACAAGTTGCAAAACAAGAGGGGCTTTATGGAGCAGGACAAGATCTTCTAAAGGACTCATTCTCAGGAAATGTAAAAGGGATGGGACCTGGAGTTGCTGAATTAGAATTTGAAGAGAGACCAAACGAGGCTTTTACAGTATTTGCTGCAGATAAGACAGAGCCAGGAGCTTTCAACTACCCATTTTACAGAATGTTTGTAGATGCATTAAGTAATACTGGATTAATTATTAACAAGTCACTTGCAAAAGGGGTAAAATTTAACGTCATGGATGTAGAAGAGGGTAAAATTGCTGAGCTAAACTTGTGGGAAGACAAACCAACTCTTGAAGCTGCTTTAATGTATCCTGGTCGTTATGTAGTTGCATCAGTTTACACAAAGGATAATGAACCCATTGTTTCTTCATCCACTGACAGATTACACAACATAGCTGGCAAATATGTTGGAAAAGATGATCCAATTTGCATTGTTAGAACTCAAAAAAATTTCCCAGCAACAGAAGAAGCAGGTAGTGCTTTTAATAATCCGCATTATGTGGCAGGAAATACAAGAGGCAGTCATCACATGCCATTAATGCCAGTCAAACTTAATTCGGCAGCTACAATTGATTATTGTATTCCAATTGTTGAGGCGCTTGTATTTAGCATGCATAATGGAAAACTAGTTGGGCCGCATGATGGTTTTTCAACTCCAGATTGGGACTACATACGAGAAATTGCCACTAAAAGAGCATTGGCAATTAGAAGTCAGGGATTTATTCATCCTGCAACACTTATTCCTTCAGAATTAGAATATGCTGAAGGCTATAAAGACAGAATGAAAGTTTTAGAAAATAAGATGAAGTCTTTGCCTGGCTCCTCAAGTAAAGGCAGAGCAAAAGGAAATTACGAAGATCCCGATTAAACAAATTATCATTAATTTTTACCCCATTAAATGAAAAATTTCAATCATTGTTTTTTTGTGGACAAAGAGTTAAAAAGAAAAGATGAACAATATAAAATGGCCAAAAATGAACAAATTAAAGCCCTTAATTGAGTTTAGATTTTTCATACTGACTGGAATTGGGGTACTGACTTTTTCTAACTTTATCATAGAATTATTTGGTCAAACGATTCCAAACATAGTAGGGGCATTTTTTAAAGATGTCGGGGTAATGGTTATCGTAGCAGCTGTTTTTGTATTTGCCTTCACCTGGTTGCTAAAAGCAAAACCTCACAATAAACCAAAAAAATATTCCCTAGTAGTATTTGATATATTTGGAAATAAATCAAACATCGAAGGAATACGTACGGAGTTTAAGATTCATGATGTTGCCTGGAGTTATATGAAACAATACAAAACATTGTATCCCCTTTACAACTTTGCGCTAGTATCTGATAATCCAAAATCCGAAAAAAAGACAATCTTTCGATACATTTAGCAACTCACTTTTATTCAGGATCCTATAAAAAATTTAGAGTGAAGTTTTCTGTTCTAGCTGAAACTTTTGAAAAGATGGAGAATACGGCAAAACGATTAGAGTTAACAGACCATCTAGTAGATTTATTCAAAAGTACCCCTCCTGATTTACTTGCCAAAGTAGTTTATTTGATTCAAGGCAAATTGCGTCCTGATTTTGAAGGAGTGGAGATAGGCGTTGCAGAAAAATTAGTAATTAGAGCAGTACATCGTTCAACTGCCATTGAAGTCAAGCGAATTGAAGAGGCCTATAGGAAAGACGGCGATTTAGGGCATGCTGTTTCCAAACTTATTGAACAAAAAACACAAACAACGCTGTTTGATGCAGTGGCAGGTGACAATCAAACTGTAGAATGGGTATATGATTCATTGGTTAAAATTGCAGAGCTAGAAGGAAGTGGGAAAAATGTTCTAGATAAAAAAATGAATTATGTCTCTAGTCTTTTAAACAATGTCAGCCCAATTTCTGCAAAATTTATCATAAAAATACTAATTGGCACAATGCGTTTGGGAGTTGCAGATAATACAATTTTAGATGGATTAGCCATTGCTTACACCGATTCAAAATCAAACAGAGAAAAAATAGAGGCTGCGTACAATGTTTCAAGTGATCTAGGAAAAGTTGCACAAGTTGCTGCAAAAGAGGGACTCAAAGGAATAGAAGAATTCAAAGTTAAAGTTTTCAGTCCAATCAGACCCATGTTAGCTGATCGTGTAAAGAGTGAACAAGAAGCTATTGAAAAAATGGGTAAAAGATTTGCTGCAGAATACAAACTTGATGGTGAGCGTGTACAAATTCATTTAGAAAATGGCAGGGTAGATCTTTTTTCAAGAAGACTAGAAAACATCAGAAGCTATTATCCAGATATTGTTGAAAATATACCAAAAGCACTAAAAGTAAAAAATGCAATATTAGAGGCTGAAGCAGTTGCTATTAATGAAAACAGTGGAGAGTTTTTACCATTTCAAGAATTAATGCATAGAAGAAGAAAATATAATGTAGACAAGGCAGTTTTACAATATCCAATCACTGTAAATTTGTTTGACGTCTTATACTTAGATGGAAAAAGTTGCCTGGATTTAGGCTATGAACAACGACGAAAATTATTAAACGATATTGTAGTTGAAGATAATTTTACCAAAGTAATTCCTCAAATATTGGTAACAAATGAAAGCGAAATTGAAGACTTTCTAGAGAATTCAATTAATGCAGGATGTGAAGGTTTGATGCTAAAAGTTCTAAATGCGCCGTATAGAGCTGGAGCAAGAGGAAGCAATTGGTTAAAGCTAAAGCGAGAGTACAGAAATGATCTAGGAGATAGTTTAGACTTGGTTGTAATTGGTGCATTCTTTGGAAGAGGCAGAAGAACTGGCAAATATGGAACTCTGCTTTTAGCAACTTACAATGATGATGACGATACATTCCCAAGTATTTGTAAAGTTGGAACGGGGTTTACTGACGAAAATTTAGACCAATTCTATCAAATCTTATCAAGTAAAGTAACTCTAAAGAAAAACCCTAGAATAAAAAGTGATATGGAAGCTGATGTATGGTTTGAACCAGAACTTGTAATTGAGATTGTTGCATCTGAAATCACTCTTAGTCCGATTCATAAAACTGCTCAAGATGCTATACGAAAAGGAAGTGGCTTGGCTTTGAGATTTCCAAAGTTTACAGGTAAAATAAGAATGGAAAAATCTCCAGAAAATGCTTCAACTGATCAAGAAGTAATTTCTCTGTACAAAGGTCAAACAAAAATTACTCAAAACACAGACTGAGGCTAGTTCAATTTATTGAAGTGGTATTTTTTCACAAGGGTTTAAATTAACTTTCTATAGATAACAAATTTCGTACATGTATAGTGGGGAATTAGAGGTTCAGGCAAAGAGAAAAGCAATAGCAGTTTTACAAGATGAAATTAATAGAATTCTAAATGCTGCAAGGAGTTTAGCTACTCTGCCAGAATTTATGATGAAGAAAAATAAGGCAGAGGTTAAAAATACTCTAGCACAAATTGTCAACATTGAAGATGAGGTAGAGGCTCTTCGCCGAAAGATCACACGAGACGTTGCAGACGTTGGAGGCCTCATTATGAATAGAGAGAATCTCCTTAACACTGCCTATACCATGGATGAGATTGCAGGATACATCACTGGCATCTCATTCAAGTTATCTAACATCAAGCCTGCTACCCTAAAGACTGCAGATTTAGACAAAGATCTTACCGAATTAATTGAGCTAGTAGTAGATGAGGTTTACAAGCTTAATGAAATAATTCGCAGTCTAAATACAAATGCTTCAAATTCAATTGATCTTGCTCAAGAAACACAGAAAATTGAGAGAGAAATTGATACAAAATATCGAACAATAACTATCAAGATTTTAAATGAAATCACAAATACTAAGGAAATTATGTTGATGAAAGACGTAATTGAAGGTATTGAGGAGATGGCAGATAAATGCCAAGAGGTTTCAGATTCATTCATTCTATTAGCATTGAGCATATAGGTTGAAAAGTGAAGATATTTAGTAATTTTTTCAATTTTATGATATGAATTGCAGTGTTATTCAATATACTGGCACGTGTTAACCAATACTTTTAGAGATTGTGTAATCTTACTAGGATTACCCAATAATCCCATACAAGATTAATCCAAATTTTATTTTATAACGAATTTCTTTTATATTTTGAAAGCTAACAGAAACACATGTGCAATGAGATAGAATACGAAATGATCCTTGAAATGCTTGAAAAGGCAAAACAAAAAAAGATTGAAAAACCTATCGAGGTTCTTGCAAACTAAAATATTCAAAGAATAGTCATTTAGTTAAATTGGAACAGAATTTGATTTCATAAACCCAAAAAAGATTCCAACCTATTGAATAGCAAAGGTATCCTATTACTAGGGAGAGATAAGATAGACCAAGATCAGAATGATTTAGTTCAAAATGTTTTTGATTTCCTATTTTGCCATCCTTACATTCGAATTCTGCTGAATGTGCATTGCAATAAATGATACTTCGACCATCGATGGGATCTTTCCTCAATGGACAATATTGGTTTATACAGGTTATTGATACCTGTCATGAAAAAAATACACATTAATCACTTTCTAGTTAAGACTTCGTGAAAGAACCCCTCAAAACTGAAAGCAAAATAAATTGGTATGTCATTTCTATTATTTTCATACTAATAGTTGCTTATGATATAGCTAACTCAATAGAGCCTAGCATAGATGCAGAACTTGATTTCTTTGAAATTACACGCATGCTGGGATTTTTGGCTGTTTCTTTGTTTTCATTTGTTGTTGCTAAAAGATATTGGGGTTCTTCAGTATTTGGAAAAGCATATCTTGCTCTTGCTATAGGTTATACCTTTTACTTCTTTGGAGATCTTCTATGGTACGTATTTGAAATTGGTTACCAAGTCGAAAATCCTTATCCTTATTTTCCAGACATAGGATACTTTGGATTTTATCCCTTTGCTATATACCATTTAAAAACAAATGTCCATTACTTTAAAAGAAAACTTGATACAAATCAAAAAAAGATTCTTTTCTTAATACCCTTTGGAACAGCATTAATTTTCACGATTGGTTCTCTGATTCCATTTGATGCATCTTCCGGACTAGCCTCATTAAAAATTCTACCAGTACCAGTATATGATCAAACTTATTACATTGAATTTTTAACAGGACTTGCATTTGTCATTGCTACTACTCTGACCTTTTCATATGCAATAATCGGAGCCCAAGTATTTCAAACTGGACAATTAAGCACAGCTTGGCGTTTAATACTAATTGGGATTGGTTTAAACACCGTCGCTGATGTTCATTATTACTTTACTGAATTGTTTGGGGGCTACGACAGAACAAACCCCGTTCATGGTATTTGGATGGCAAGCACAATAATACTTTGCTACGCACTTTACAAACATATGAAATCAATTTAAAACTCTAAAAAAATGTCATGAATTGAAGAATTTAGTCCTTATTTTGTATCAAATAGAATGGCACAATAAAATTAATCCTTTTATTCTTGTACTCGAAAAATTTTGAGATGGGTATATGCTCCAAATATATAAAAGATATACGACCAATAGAAAAAAATCTCAATTGGGTGTCCTGTATAATACGTGTAATTATATTGAGTAACAAAAAATCCGATATCTGCTAAAGCAACAGACAATATCCCTACACTAATCAACGACCATAAAATGTTAATTTCCCCTTTTAAAAAAAGAATTATTCCTATTACTGCAGGGACTAAAATTAACGCATCTAAAATTGGGTAACTTACTGTCAATAAAAATAAGAAAAATTGATTTTCTTTTTCTACCTCTAAAGTGACAAAAATTGTTACTCCTATTAGTATTAGGGGAATAATGACTGAAATTGATATAATTTTTTTCGAAATTGATTTTCTGAATGGCTTAAGATATAACAGCAAAAATATGAAAATAAACGGGTAACCCGCCAGCCAGAATGCATCAGCTATTGAGGGATAAGGATCTGTTTCCAATACGAGGTCATAAAAAGCCCATATCATTTCGGCCATAAACCATAAAACAGCAAAAATTACAAAAAATAGCCACGCCTTTCCATATGTTCCAACTAATCCAAATTGTGAGAAAACCCAAACTGCTACAACTACAAAAGTACCTGCAATTGGAACATATAGTAAATTTCCTACCAGAGTTGCTGACTTTTCTCCAAAAAGATTTGCAACTAGAACTACTAGGGCTGAAACTAATAATGAAACTAACAAAAATTTTATCGTATTCATAACTTCGATTTAATTTACATGGCTTTATTCAATTTTCATCTTATCCAGAAAATCTTTAGTGTTATTATAATCTTGCAAAAACTTTTTTCCTCTATCGGTTATGGTAGATGATGAATGAAAAATAAGGATTTCAGTAGAGTAATCGACTATTTCAAAAACAGAGAAAGTAATAATCAAGTCTTGCACCTAAATATTAATCATAGATCGAAAGTTACTTTTTAGAAACATGATTATCTTGAAATGTAGTTAATAAATTAGGATCGAATGTGTTGGCATTTGCAGGATCTGTTGCATAAATCAAATGATGATGATTCTGAAAAAGTTTAGTCAACCAGATTGGACGTTTACTTCCCTCAATTTCGTTAACATCGTAGATACATAGAAAAGAACCTGGGTATTTGTTAAAATTTGAATGAAACTTGTGTTCTAACAATAATTCAGCTTGAATACCCTCCTCTGTACTGACGTCAGAAATAAAACGTCCTATAATTCTGTAGGGCTGCTTTATCCCTCTCGTTACAGTTTTTAACAAAGCATTAGATCCTGATTCTAATCCATCTCGTTTTTCTAAAATATTTTCTATTTGATGAATGTGTAGTAGGTTTTTTCGTTTAAAGTGTTCTAAATCAATACCTAATGAGGAAATTTCGTCCTCTACTAAAGTCACTTCATCATGTGTAAGACAGATACAATGCTCTCCATTTTTCAAACCATTTTCTAAATAATGATATTTTACCAAATTACCATACTTGGCATTATCATAAAGTAACATTGAATGATTTCTTTCATTCAGATTATCCACTTCTTTTAAAGGTGGATAGTTATCAATATCAGAATTAGGAGAAACCTGCTCTTTTCCTGCAATTATTTTTAAGAAGGAACCAATTGGTTTATCAAATGCCAGTTCGGATAGTTGTTCGTTAATTAACTTGACTATTTTTAGATAGGATTTACCAAAAATATCTTTCAAAACTTTAGTGAGATACTCGGGATGTTCTAAGCAATCTGCGAAATCACAATTATACATTTCATTTAGTCTAATACTTACTTCATCCGCTACAGGAGTACCCATTTTTGAAAGAGATTTTTCAATTGCGATGGCAACAAAATCCCTGTACATCTTGACGTCTAGGGGATCAGTCATATTTTACACCCAACTACCTTGAGCTACTTTTAACAAATAACTTTCTTGGAGAAATCCTGCATTGATCTGTACTTGGGCTGAAATTTCATCACCATGAATATCTAACCTCACTCGTTTAAATAATGAGGTATATTTGCTAATCTTTTTTCCATCTCTTGTAGTGGCATAACCTTTTTCTGCTAACAGTCCATCACGTAATAGTTCTTTAATAACTCTATAACCAGATGACTTTGGTATGTTACCACTGTTTAAAATATCTAAAATTACATTTGGTTGTGTCAGCGACGAATCTAAAATAATCTTTTTATCAGGGTTACCAAATGATTCCAAAATTAATTTCGCAATCTTTGGTTCTCGTATGGTTATCCAACCTTGATCCTTCTTTAATTTTTCTAATGAAACAAAGTTCTCAAGAAAGTCTTTTTCAATTTCATCTGCTCCGGCTCCAAAAAATTCCCTAAGGGTAGCATCCATTTTTTGAAAATCTCTTATTGCTTCAAGAACAGAAATTCCATAGTGTTCTTTTAGTCTTTTTTCAATCTTTTGATAAGTTGTAACTCCTAACTTTTTTTGAATCAGTTCTTCCAGTGAACCCGCTAAAAGATAGTCTAAAGCGCTCATTGAATGATATTAGGCTTGCATTGTTATATACTTCTCGTTTTTGGGAATAATGATTAAAAACTGTCGAAGAAAATAATAGGTAATTCCTAAATTTGGGAAAAATGTATGCTAATATAAAAACTTGATGCTAAAATTATGATCATATTTATTAAATAGTTTACTGATTCCCGTTCATGGGAATAAGAACATCATTTTTCCAAAATAATAATCCAATTATTCCTAAAATTGAAACAACCATACAATACACCCAAACAAAAGAGGAAAACAAACAGCCGCCTATTGATAACCTTGATTCACAAAATAACTATGAATTACAAAATGAAAAAATGTCTTCATCTGATTATATGGTCGCTTTTTCTGGTTTGACTAAAAGTTATTGTATAGGATTAGTAGATATGGCAGACTCTACAAAGATTTCTGCCAATATGAATGAAAAAGAGTGGTGCAGGTATTATGAGATTTTCTTAAATTCAATAGCAACAATCCTTCCAAAGTTTGGGGGCGCTGTAATAAAGAATCAAGGAGATAGTCTGTTATATTATTTTCCAGAATCATCAAATCCTCAAAGAAAATACGGCTTTCTTAGTTGTCTTGAATGTTCTCTGGCTATAATAGACGCTCACGACTTGATATGTAGAAAGTTGGAACTAGAAAATTTGCCTTGTCTTAATTATCGTGTTAGCGCTGATTATGGCAAGGTGGCAATAATGAATACAAATAATTCCTCTATGCCTGATCTAATTGGACCTCCTGTGAATATGTGTTCTAAAATTAACCACCGAGCAGAAAACAATGGTGTTGTGATAGGCGGTGATCTGTACCAAGTTGTAAAAGATTTGCAGGATTATCGTTTCAAACCGGAAACAGGATTTTCTATTGGCCTAAAATATGCGTATCCAATTTATTCTGTATCCAGGAGGAAATAGGGTCTTACTAGTTTCAAAATACGTTTAATTTCGTAAAGCTATTGCGTAACAAAGAATAATTTGGAAGGCTACCTCAAAATGGTGTATAGGTTTAGGGGCATATA
>Ga0209431_10002642_pt1 | contig 14503 bp, 14 predicted proteins | sample RifCSP13_3_FD_184021 | JGI IMG/M metagenome (GOLD analysis project Ga0209431, IMG submission 184021) | Soil microbial communities from Rifle, Colorado - Rifle CSP2_sed 13_3 (SPAdes) (version 2) | ecosystem: Environmental > Terrestrial > Deep subsurface > Rock core/Sediment | place: Rifle...
CCGCACCGGCGGGCCGCGTTCTCGTCTCGAACCGCGTGACCTCGCTGGTGCTTCTTGGGTGACCTGCTTCTCGGATTCCCGGGAAGGAGGTCGCCAGGTGTGATCATGGGGACATCCTGCGGTTGGAACGGCGCTCGGTTCGTGGGCGGAGGAGCGATCGCCCGCCCGGCCGGGTCCCGCGGGACCTCAGAGAGGAGGGGATAGGCCTGGACGCGCGCGACCTGAACGAGAGCTGGGCGATCGAGGAACGCTGGGACGGCATCGTCCGTCCGTATCGCGCGGAGGACGTCGTGCGGCTTCGCGGCTCGATTGCCGTCGAGCACACCCTGGCGCGGCTGGGCTCGGAACGCCTGTGGCGTCTGCTCCACATGGGAAGCGTCGTGACGGCCCTCGGCGCCCTCACGGGAGGCCAGGCCGTGCAGCAGGTGAAGGCGGGCCTGCCGGCGATCTACGTGAGCGGGTGGCAGGTCGCCGCGGACGCGAACGACGCCGGCGAGACGTACCCGGACCAGAGCCTCTACCCTGTCGACAGCGTTCCTAACGTGGTGCGTCGCATCAACAACGCCCTGCGCCGGGAGGACGAGAAGCAGCATGCCGCGGGTCGCAGCGACGTCCACTGGTTCGCCCCCATCGTCGCGGACGCAGAGGCAGGATTCGGCGGGCCTCTGAACGCCTTCGAGCTCATGAAGGACATGATCGACGCGGGAGCTGCGGGCGTGCACTTCGAGGACCAGCTCGCGAGCGCGAAGAAGTGCGGCCACCTCGGCGGAAAGGTCCTCGTGCCCACGCGCGAGTTCATCCAGAAGCTCGCGGCGGCCCGCTTCGCGGCGGACCTGGCCGGCGTGCCCACGATCCTGATCGCCCGCACGGACGCGAATTCCGCCAAGCTGATCACGAGCGATATCGACGAGCGGGACGCGGAGTTCATCACGGGCCCGCGGACGGCGGAGGGGTTCTTCACGATCGAGGGCGGTCTCGAGGCCGCGATCGCGCGCGGCTTGGCCTACGCGCCGTACGCGGACCTCCTGTGGTGTGAGACCTCCTCGCCGGACGTCGACGAGGCTCGCGCCTTCGCCGACGCGGTCCACGCTCGGTTCCCGGGCAGAATGCTCGCGTACAACTGCAGCGCCTCCTTCAACTGGAGGAAGAAGCTCAACCCGACCCAGATCGCCCGGTTCCAGGAGCAACTGGGGGAGATGGGCTACCGGTTCCAGTTCGTGACCCTCGCGGGCTTCCACTCCCTGAACCTCTCCATGTTCAGGCTCGCGCGGGCCTACCAAGACCGGGGGATGGCGGCCTACGCGGATCTGCAGGCGGACGAATTCGCCGCGAAGGAGCAGGGGTACACGGCGGTGGAGCACCAGGCCTTCGTCGGGACGGGCTACTTCGACGAGGTCGCCACGGTCTTCTCCGGCGGCACGGCGTCGACCCTGGCCATGGAAGGCTCGACGGAGAAGGAGCAGTTCCAGGAGAAGGCCCCGGCGCGGCCGGACGGCGTCCGGATGAAGATCGAGGAGCCTGCCGCCACCGAGGCGAAGTGAGTTCCTTCAGAACGGCAGCTTACTGAGGGCGATCGCCAGCGGGAGCAGGGCCCGCTCCGTGCCCAGGAACTTCGCCGTCTGCAGGGCCGCGTTGAGGTAGCTGATCGTGTGCTCCTTCTCCCCGACGGTCCAGTTCCCGTAGAAGTCCACGACCCGCCCGAGGAGCGTTTCCAGGGGGACGCCCGCCTCGAGGGCCTGCCGGACCGTGGACTCCGCGGGCGGCGACTTGTGCCGCAGGCTCGACTCCAGGGCGGGGAGGACGGAGTCCGGGTCGACGCCGGACGGTCCCGCGAGGCGGAGGAACTCCGGGTAGCCGAAGCGCGTCGTCAGCGTGCGGTAGAGCTTCCAGGAGAGCCACGCGTTCTCCGGGGGGGAGAGGTGGCGGGACGCCAAGCGGGCGGAGTGCACGAGGCTCAGGGTGTGCCCCAGGAAGCCGGGGTCGGCGCTCGCGGCGACGAGGAGCGGCCCATAGGCCGCCTCCGGCTGGCCCTCGAAAGCGAGGGCGCGGAGCACCGCCTCGACCCGTTCGAAGGATCCCTCCACGACGAGCTCGTCCAAGAGGTCCGCGTCCGGCTCATCTTCACCGGGACCGCCTGCGACAGGGATTGGGGAAACGGGAACCTTCACGAGGGACTGTGCCTGGAGGTGCGCGAGATTCTCGAGGGGGACGAGCGCCCTCGGAGCGCCGATGATCTCCGCGGTCCGTACGTACGCGGTCGCGGCGACGAGGTTGTGGCCTAGGCGGCCCAGGTCGTCCATCGAGGCGCGGAGGGCCGCATGGGACGCGGCCGGGATGCCCGAATCCAGAGCAATCCGGCCGAGGAGCCCCGCGGCCTGTTCCCCGAGCCCCCCGCCGACCGCTTTGCGGTAAGCGGACGAGAGCTCGTCGAGGCTTGCGGAGGGGACGGCCCGCGCAGCGGCCTCCGCGGCGGACAGGGTCAGACGGCGCTTCTGGAGCGTGAAGTTGTAGAGGACGAGGAACCGGAGAAGGGAGAGGCCGCCGGGAGGGCGTGTCAGGAGCAGGAGATCCCGCGCGGACTGCACGGTCAGGAGGCCGTGGGGAGCCTGGAGCTGCGGGTCCGCGTGGTTCGAGACCACGGCGAGGAGTCCCTGGAGGACCGGGCCCGCATTCGCGGGGTCCCCGATGAGGGCATCGTAGAGCCGGACCGCCTTCTGCCCTTCAAACGTGGGGAGCAGGGACAGGAACCGATCGAGGTCTTTGTCGGGCAAGGTCGCCCATGAAAACGGGAGCATGTCTATTAGTCTGTGCTCTTCCGGCGTTGCAGGAGGGGTGATCAGGAGGCTCTGCCGGGAAACGCTTATACGCGGCCGAATCCTTCGTTCCGACCCATGCCTCCGCACGACACAATCATCATCGGTTCCGGTCCCGCTGGACTCACCGCCGCAATCTACGCGACCCGGGCGAACCTGACGACCCTCGTGATCGCAGGCCAGGTGGCGGGCGGGCAGCTCATGCTCACGACGGACGTGGAGAACTATCCGGGTTTCCCAAACGGCGTGCTCGGCCCGGAGCTCATGGAGCTCTGGCGCAAGCAAGCGGAAAGGTTCCGTGCGGAGTTCGTTGACGACAACGTGATGAAGGTGGACTTCAAGGCGCGCCCATTCAAGGTGTGGACGACGGACCAGATGTACGAAGGGCGCTCCGTCATCATTGGCACGGGCGCGAACGCGAAATACCTCGGGCTCCCGAGCGAGGAACGCCTCCGGGGGAAGGGTGTGTCTGCATGTGCGACGTGCCTTCCCACCGGATCGACGATCGTTGCGAACGCAGCGCCGGTCGCGATTGATGCGGTGAAGGAGGGACAAGCGGTCCTGGCGGACGACGGCACCTTCCGGATGGTCCTGGAACGTGGCAGCCGGCAGTATGATGGGGATCTGATCCGGATCCTCCCCCGCTATTTCCAGGAGGAGGCAACCCTTCTGACACCGGAGCATCCGGTCCTCGCAACGACTCTCGACAAGGGCGTCGGGGCGCACTACTGGGACTGGACCTGGCACGAGCCGGAATGGGTCCCCGCGGGCGAGCTGACCCCGCGGCACATATTGCTGTATCCAATCGTCTCAAGAACGGAGGACGTGCCCACGATTCGGCTGTCCAAGTTCCTCGGACTTCCAAGGGACCGAGCTGGGCGCGTGCACTTCCCTCGAGAGACTGCGACATCGAGGCGGCTCACCGACACCGTACCGCTGGGCGGCGACTTCATGCGACTGGCCGGCTACATCCTCGCCGACGGTACGATCAACTCGCACGGAGTCACGATTTACTTCGGACCGAAGGACGACGCCTACGTCGTGGATGCGGTTTCGGTCTTCGAGCGCTTGTTTGGCTACAAGCCCGCGGTGAGGAGGGAAGGATCCGTCCGTCGCGTCGAGTGCTACAGCCGCATATTGGGCGATCTCTTCTTGGAGCTGTTCGGAAAGTACTCCTTCGGCAAGTCGATCCCCCATTGGTTCCTCTATCTGCCAACGGAGAAACAGGCGGAACTGATCAAGGGGTACTGGCGCGGCGACGGGGGCACTCGACCGTTGGGCTTCCTGCTCGTCACGAATTCACCGAAGCTGGCGTCTCAGTTGAAGATGATCCTCCTCCGGCTCGGCATCATCCCGCGGGTCTCCCGCCGATCCGTCGAACAGCTCAACAAGACGAAGAGCACAATCGGTGGACGGGAAGTCCGTTTCAAGCACGACCGGTTCGAGATCGAGATAGGCGGCATCTGGCTGCCCCGGGCGTGCGAAGTCCTGGGTGTGACCCATCCGCTCCTTTCGAAACGGACCCGATTCCATTCCCACGCGTGGATCGAAGACGGGTACGCTCTGTTGCCAATCTCGAAACTCGAGACGGTCCCCTACTCGGGGAAGGTGCACAACATTGCCGTGGCGGGACGGAACAGCTACGTCACCCCGGGGGCCATTGTCCACAACTGTGACGGATTCTTCTTCAAGAGCCTCGATGTCGTCGTCGTGGGAGGGGGCGACACGGCGATGGAGGAGAGCCTCTACCTCTCGAAGCTCTGTAAGACGGTGACCGTCGTCCACCGCAGGAACGAGTTCCGCGCGAGCCGAATCATGCAAGACCGCCTGTTCAAAGCTGCGAACATCAGGGTGATCTGGGACTCCGAGGTTGTCGAGGTCCTTGGTGCGAGCAAGGTTGAAGGCGTTCGAATCCACAACGTGAAGACCGGCGCGACCACCGACTTGAAGGTCCAGGGACTCTTCCTGGCGATCGGCCACGCGCCCGCCACGGAGGTCTTCCGGGGACAGCTCCAGCTCGAGAAGGACTACATCGTCCTCGAGCCCCGCGAGGGCTACCAGACCTCCACGAGCGTCGACGGCGTGTTCGCGGCCGGCGACGTCCACGACCACCGATACCGCCAGGCCGTCACCGCGGCGGGCTTCGGGTGCATGGCGGCCCTGGATGCAGAGAGGTGGCTCCAGGGCCACGAGTCAGGCCGCGGATCAGCCGGTGTTCCGTAGGCCGTTGGAGATCCCGTTGATTGTCAGGAGGATGGCTCGGAGTAATTCGAGGTCGTCGCTCTTCGTTCGGCGCCTCCGGTCGAGCAGCTCGGCCTGGATGTAGCCCAGGGGGTCGAGGTAAGGCGCGCGGCGCTCAACGGACGTGCGCAACGCGGAATCTGTGTCCAGGATGCTCCCCATGCCCGTCGCCAGAAGGATCTGGCGGACGGTCCGGTCGTGCTCCTCGCGAACGCGCGTGAAGATCCGGTCCGCCAGCGCCCGGTCCGAAACGAGTTCCGCGTACCTCCGCGCGACGACCATGTGCGATTTGCTCAAAACCATCTGGGCCATGTCTAGGAGCACGGCGAAGCGCGGCCACTCGCGCGTCATCCGCCCTAGAAGCCCCCGATCGCGCTCCGCCTCAAGTGCCGATCCGATCGAGTACCAGCCCGGCACGTTATGGCGATTCTGCATCCAGGCGAAGACCCAGGGAATCGCCCGCAGGTCCTCGATCCGCAGGGTTCCCTTGCGGCTCGGCGGCCGCGAGCCGATGTTCAGCTCGGCAATCTCGTGAATCGGCGAGGCCTGTTCGAAGTACACGGCGAGACCCGGATCGCGGACGACGAGATCCTGATACGTCCGATGAGCCTCCGCGGACATCCGTTCCATGGACTCGACCCATGACGGCTCCGGTTCCATGGATTGCTCTCCGATTGCAAGGAGGAGGCCGCTCACGAGCTGCTCCGTCTCCCGGAGCGCCGTCGCTGGATGGAAGTACTTCGAGGAGAGGACCTCGCCCTGTTCCGTGACCTTGATGCGGCCCGTAGCCACCTCGGGTGCGAGGGCCCGCATCGCCACGTACGTGGGCTCGCCGCCGCGGCTGATCGACCCGCCCCGCCCGTGGAAGACCGTGAGCCGCACGCCCGCGGCTTCGCTCCGGCGCGCGATGCCCCGCTGGGCCCGGTACAGATGCCACCGGGAGGCGAAGATCCCGCCGTCCTTCATGGAGTCGCTGTAGCCCACTTGGACCTCCTGATACTGCTTCCGGAGCCGCAGGTGCTCGCGGTACGAGCGGTTCGCGTACAGGGCCGCCATCGTGTCCGCGCATCGCTCGAGCGCGGAGATCATCTCGAAGAGCGGGCAGATGTCGATCCGGCTGTAGCCCTCGCGGAGATCCGCGAGCCGCAGGACCTTGGCGAGGAGGAGCACCTCGAGGATGTCGCTGGCCTCCTCGCTCATGCTCAGGACGACCGTCGGCATCATGGCCGCCCCGTACTCGTCCTGAATCCCGCCCATCGCCCGGATCGCCTCGACGACGCGGGCTCCGTCTCCCGAGACGCGGAGGTCCTTGGGTCGGAAGCGGGAGGCGATCAGGTCCGTGAGGAGCTCCACCTTCTCCCGCTCCGGCATGCACGCGTAGCCCCGCGCCTTCTTCGCCGCGGCAAGGATCTGGCCCACCGCAATCCCAACGTCCCTCGAATGGAGGCGCAGGTCCAAGGACGCGAGATGGAACCCGAAGGTCTCGACCTGGCGGATCACGTCCTCGAGCGGACCGTCCGCCTCGTCACGCCCTCCGTTCTCCCGCAGCGATGCCTGGACCAGTCGGAGGTCCACAAGGAGCTCCGCGGGCGAAGCGTACCCGTCCTTGCGGTGCGCGAGGGTCGCGCCGACCTTGTGGCCGATGAACGTGACCTTCGCCCGATGGTGCTCGTCCTTGTTCACCTGGCGGATCTCGCGCCACACCTTCGGATGCTCGCGGCGGTCCCGGAGGAGGGAGGCGACGAGGGCGAGCGACGCAGGCACGTAGCGGGCGCTCTGGGTGAGCACGTCGATGAGGCCGGACATCGTGGCCTCGTACCGCTTCAACAGGAATGCGCGCTGGAGGCGGGCGGCGTCCCGCATCGTCTCCGGGGTGACGCTCGGGTTTCCGTCCATGTCCGAGCCCCGCCAGGAGCCGAACCGCAGGAACGAGGGGGCGCGGCCCGCGTCCGCGGCGTAGACCTGGCGGAAGGCGCGCTCCAGTTCGCGGTAGAACGCGGGCACCAGGCCGAGGACGACGTGGTCGAAGTAGAAGAGCCCCAGCCGGATCTCGTCGACCACCCGGGGCCTCCAGAACCGGAGCTCGTCGCTCTGCCAAAGGCCCCGGACCTCCCGGAGGAGCTCGGCGCGGATCGCGTCGCGCTCCGGCGGGATGAGGCGCTCCAGGTCGAGCCGGACGAGGAGCCCCTGGATCCGGCGCAGGCGCTCGAGGATCGTCCGCCGCTTCGGTTCCGTGGGATGGGCGGTGAAGACGAGCCCGACGTCCAGGGCGGACAGGAGCTTTCGGACGGCTGCCGCATCCACGCCCTTGGCTTTCAGGTGCGCGAACGTTTCCTCCAGGGAATCGGGGGCGGGCTTCCCTTCGGAGACGAAGGCCCGGTGCTCGCGGACCCGGTCCAGGTCCTCGACGAGGTTCAGCAGGAGGAAGTGGAAGGAGAACGCGCGAGCGACCGCGGCCGCCTGATCGACGGTGAGGGCCCGGGTCGCGTCGCGAAGCTTCCGGTCCGCATCCGCCCCGCGAGGCCCGCGAAGGGAGGTCGCGTCCTCCCGGAGCCGGTCCGCGAGGGCGAGGGCTTCCGGGCCGACCTCGTCGTGCAGGACCTCGCGCAGGACGCCCTCGATCAGGGCAATATCGTCCAGCGCGGTCCTGGGAGGCTCCGGCATCGAGACCCGGGATGGGAAGATCGACCTAAAGGGTTCGGTCCTTTCCTCAGGACCCGGGGATGGGGGCATCGGAATCTTGAAGTAAGAACGGACCCTTCGCTGCGACCCGGGGCGATTCCGTGGTGCGCATCTTCCGAGGCGGCGTGCTCGACGAGCGCTTCGAAGGGTCCGTCGTGGTGATCGGGCCCCGCCCCACCCAGATGACGGGCCTCGTGCGCGGCGACCTCTTCGTGCGAGACAACAGCGTCTGCGAGGTCATCGGCATGGTCTCGGGCAACCTCCTTGCGGAGCGCACCGGGAAGGCGGTCCTCCGCGGGCTCGTCACGAAGTCCTGCAAGGCCGCGGGCGGGGATCTGGAGGTGTACGGCCTCGTGATCGGGGACGTGGCCAACGAGGGCGGTCGGGTCTACGTGGACAAGGGCGCGGTCGTCCGCGGGAGGATCACGGGCCAAGTTCACGACACCCCGCTGCCGCCGATGGCGCCCCCCGCGCCGACTCCGAGCCCGCCGAAGCCACCCGCGCCGCCGACCTCCCCGGCGTAGCCTCAGGACTCGACGGCGGGGACCGCGGGCGCCTTGCGCAGCGAGGGCTCGAACGCGGGCTTCTTCTCCGAAGCGGCGAAGAGCTGCAGGTAGGGGACCAGGGCGTTCATGATCTGGTTCTCCGCCTTCCGCAGGTGCTCTTCGTACGTGGAGCGGCTGATCCCCACGCCCTTCGCGATGTTCTCCGTCGTGATCTGGCGGGGCGACGTGTAGTAGCCGTAGCGGTGGGCCTTCATGACCGCGTCCATCTGCTTGGAAGTCAGGTCCGCGAAGAGGCTGTTCACCCAGATGCTCGTGGGCAGGGTGTTCAGGGGGAGCTCGCGCTTACGGATGAGCTCCGTGGGCCCGAGGCGGTTGAAGTCCCGAAACAGGTCCCTCGTGCGGTCCTCCTCGAAGCTGATCACGCGGAAGTATCCCCAGCCGTCCTGGTAGATCGCAGGGGGCGCGTCGATGCACTCGTGCGGCTCCCACACGTTCCACGGGCTGTTCGAGTGGATGCCGCAGGTGCAGCGGAGCATGAAGATCCGCGCCTCCTGGGCCTCGATCCACTTGTCGATGACCCGTCCCGCCTTGCGGATCTCCTTCTCGATCTCCGCGAGCGCGACCTCGTCCTGGTTCGGCACCTGAACGAGTTCCCGATCCCAGATGCACCACATGGAAATCGGGATCCCGGGGTGGCGGCCCGACATCTGGATGAACGGGTAGTCGTACTGCGTGCGGAACGATATCTCCCAGAGGCCCATGCCCTCCCTATCCGCGGCCGGGGGTATATGTCTAGTGCCGTCATACGACGGCCGTCTATGGCGGGTCAAAGTCGTTCGTCCCGGGGGTCCTTCACCCTCTCGAGGTAACGGACATGAACGGAATGATCATGTTGATGGAACTGCGCCGGAGATCGAACGACCGCTTGCGGGAGTACGCACGCACCGAGTACGGCACCCCGGACGCCGCTTGGATTGTGGCCTCGGCGAACCGTGTTGCGCGAACGCCCCGCCGGAAGGCCGCGCTGACCGCGCGGATCCGCGGAGCCTTCGCGGCCCGCGCGACGACGGGCGTCCCCCGCCTCCCGGAGGACTGCCCCGCGCGGGCGTGAGCGCAGGTTCTTATGGGACCGGATTCTGGTCCCGGGGATGGTGGACGTATCCATCACCTACTGCGTCCCGTGTCGCTATCAGTTCAAGGCGATCCAGGACGCGGACGCGATCCTCAAGGAGTTCGGGGAGCGCTTGACTGCCCTGCGGCTCGTCCCGGGCAACCGCGGGGTCTACGACGTCGCCGTGGACGGGGACCTCATCTTCTCCCTCGATGAGACGGAGCGCTTCCCGGAGACGCGAGAGCTGCTCGGGAAGATCCGGGCTCGCCTGCCCGAGTGAGCCTTTTCCCTACCCGCTCCGGCGGATTGATCCGGGCGAGCAGCATCGGGACCGTAGGCATGGGCGAGCGCCGGCGCCACCTCCTCGACTTCCTCCTCGGTTTCGGGACCAGTGTCGCGACAATCGCGTATGTGGTCGAGGTCCTGGGCACGCAAGGCATCCTCTGCATCGCCGTCCTCGGGGTCTACTGCAATCGTTACCCGGAAGGATTCCTCCTCAACCTCCTGCTCCACGTGCCCAGCGATTCCCCATGGGCCATTCCGCTCACGCTCCTGTGGTGGGGCATTCTTTCCATCCCGCAAGGCCTCCTCGCGATGGTCCTGCACGACGCCTGGGAGTATCGCCGGCGGTCCCGGCCGACGACTACGCGGTCGTGAGGACGACCTTCCCGAACTGCTCGCCCCGGCCGAGGTACGCGTGCGCCTCTCCCGCCTGCTCGAGCGGGAACACTCGGTCCACGACGGGCTTCAGGCGGCCCATGAAGACGAGCTTCATCACGTCCTCGAACTCCCGGCGGCTGGACATCGTCGAGCCCATCAAGGAGAGCTGGCGCCAGAAGAGGTACCGCATGTCCAGCTCGACGAGGGGGCCCGAGGTCGCGCCCGGGGAGACGAGCCGGCCGCCTCGCCGCAGCGACCGGACGCTATCCTTGAAGGTGGCCTGGCCCACGTGGTCCAGGACCACGTCGACCCCTCGCTTTCCCGTGAGTTCCCACACCGCCTTGGACCAGGGCATCTCCTTGTAGTTGATGAGCACGTCCGCCCCGAGCTCCTTCGCCCGGCGGAGCTTCTCCTCGCTCGAGCTCGTGGTGAGGACGGTGCACCCCGCGAGCTTCGCGATCTGGATCGCCGCGGTGGAGACGCCCGAGCCCGCCCCCAGGATGAGGACGTCCTCCCCCGGCCGGATCTTGGCCTTCGTGATGAGGAGCCGCCAGGCGGTCATGAACACGAGCGGGGCCGCGGCGGCGGTGGTCCAGGGCAGGTCCACCGGAATGGGCAGGAGGTTCGCCGCAGGCACGGCGACGTATTCCGCGTAACCCCCGGGTAGGTGCTCGCCCAAGATCTTGTACTCCGCGCACTCCGGCTCCTCCCCCGCGATGCAGTACTCGCACCGCCCGCAGGAGATCCCGGGGTTCACGACGACGCGGTCCCCGGCCTCGAAGCCCGTGACATCGGAGCCGAGTTCCGCGACCTCGCCGGCGACATCGGCCCCGAGGATGTGAGGCAGGGTGAGCTTCAGGGTGGGGATGCCCTCGCGAACGAAGAGGTCCAGGTGGTTGAGGGCGACCGCGTGGACATGGACGAGCACCTCGTCCGGTCCGAGGACGGGCTTCGGATGGTCCGTGACGTACTCGAGGACTTCGGGTCCGCCGTACCGAGGCAAGAGGACCGCCTTCACCGACATCGCTCCTGGGCCGGGCGATACGCCGCGCGCCGATATAAGAGGCGCCGTCGGCGGCTCAGCGGACCCGGTAGCCCTTCTCCTGAAGGAGTCGAACGACGTCCTTGCGGTGGTCTCCCTGGAGCACGATCACGCCGCCTTTCCCGGAGCCGCCCGTGGCGAGGCCCTTCTTCAGGTCTCGCGCGAGCTTCTCCGCCTCGTCCGGGCTGGCCTCCAAGCCGTGGACGACGGTCACGGCCTTGCCATACCTCCGGGTGTCGAGGTCGACGGACAGCTGGGTCGTCTCGCGGCCCAGGTCCTCGCAGACGCACAGCTCCTTGGGGAGTCCGCAGGTTGCGCAGATCCCGGCTATCAAGCTGCCTCCGTGGCAGAGGTGATACCGTCAATCAGCTCTTTAAGCAGTCGGTAGTGTTTTCGAATCGTGACCTCGGAGACGCCGGTCAGGCGGGCGATCTGGGCCTGGGTCATCGGCACGTCGAGCTCCTCGGACGCCAGGTAGAGCGCGCCGGCGGCGATCCCCACGGGGGAGTTCGCCTCGAGGGTCTTCGTGTCCTTCACCCGTGCCACGAGGGAGAGGGCCCGCTCGCCCACCTGGGGGTTGAGTTCGAGCTGGGAGGCGAACCGGGGGACGAAGTCCTCCGCGCGGCTCGCGCGGCTGAACACCCCGAGCTCTCGGCTCACGACCTTCGCAGTCAGGGAAATGCGGTGGACCGTGACGCCCGTGGCCTGCGCAAGTTCATGCAGCCCTCGCGGGGCGCCGAGCTGCTTCGCGGCCAGGTAGACGACGGCCGCAACGATCGCGTCCATCGAGCGCCCGCGAGACAGGCCCGCCTCGATCGTCTGCCGGAGAAGGATCGCGGCCCGCTCCCGGAACACCGGGGCGAGGCCGAGGCGCGAGGACAGGCTCGACAGCTGGGCGAGCCCGGGCGCGAGGGCGCGCTCCGTGCGGTCGTAGCGGGTCCACTGGCTCACGCGGCGCAGGCGGTTCAGCGCGGCCACGCTGCGAGCGTCGATGGGATTGCCCTTCGCATCGCGGAGCCCGTTGCCCACCATGCTGCCCAAGCCCTTGTCGGGCGCCATGACGGACGGCGGCGGACCCGCGCGGATCCGGTCGTCGCCTTCGAACGTGGTCCAGTCGGGACCCTGGTCCACGAGACCCTCGTCCACGACGAAGCCGCAGTTGTCGCAGACGCGCTCCCCGCGGACGGGATCGAGGTAGATCGCGAAGCTCCCGCAGTTCGGGCAGCGGGAGGTCTCCCGGACCTGGCGCTCCTCCGGCGCTTTGAGGCCCTTATACTCCAAGTTGTTTCTCGTCTCCAACGAGTCGAATCGGCTCATGCCGTCACCTTCCGGGAACGTTCCTCCAGGACCCACTTGTTCGCCCAGCGCTCGAGGCCGCGGATCGAGTCGAAGAGGTCCTCTCCCATCTCGGAGAGGCTGTACTCCACCGCCACGGGCCGGTCGAGGATGACCTGACGCTCCGTGAGTCCGGAGTCCTCGAGCTCCTTGAGGGTCTTCGCGAGGGAAGACTGGCAAATGCCCGTGGACACGCGCACCTCGTTGAAGCGCTTCGGTCCCGCCATGAGGGAGTGAAGGACGCTCAGCTTGAGCTCGGAGCCCACCATGCTGATTGCGATCAGCGCGGGGCAACCGGGCCCGTCGCAGGGTGTCTGGGATTTCGCCATGGTCTTACGTTCCCGCATCCTCCTTAGTATGGGGGCTTATAAATAGTTTCCTTTGAGTACCAAGTTTCAAGTCCGTACTTAGTACAGTTCACGAACGAATTTCATTAGGGAAGCCGAAAAGTGTACATCCCAAGCCGAGGGACGCGGGGGACGGCCGTCAGGCCATCGCCACCAGTCTCGCCTCGTTCCGGTGGTTCTCCTCCGCGAGCCGCTGCAGGGTCCGCGCTGCCTCGGTGAGAAGGGCCTTGGCGACGACGGAGGATTCCTCGTAGAACCGGGCGGCCACGGCCTCCAAGGTCCGGGCCCGCGCGCCGATCTGGCCCCGCGGCGGGACGGAGGCATAATACACGTACCGCCGGCCGTCGAGGCCCGTGATCGGCTCGAGGACCATCTCGTTGAGCTTCTGCTGGCGGGTCCGCTCGAGGAGCCGATGGCGGGCCGAATGCTGAGCGGCGAGCTCGCGGAACAGGTCCGGAGGACCGCCCGGTTCCGGAAGGGCGGCCGCAGCCTCATAGAACGTCGAGGTCGCGGCCTCCAGCCCGAGGGCGAACCGGATCAGGGAGCCGAAGTTCGTCAGCTCGGGGACCTCGGAGACCATCGCGCTAGACCCACCGAGTAATGACGACCTTGCTCTCCGTGAAGAAACGAATTGCGTCCCGTCCCTGGGGATGGAGGTCCCCGAAGAACGAGTTCTTCATCCCGCCGAAGGGGAAGTAGGCCATCGCGGCAGCGATGCCCAGGTTGATCCCGATGCTCCCCGCCCTAACCTTGTACCGGAAGTCCCGCGCGGCCTTGCCGCTGGAGGTGTAGATCGAGGCCGCGTTGCCGAAGGGGCTCTTGTTGATCCATTCGATCGCCTCCTCAAGAGAGCCCATCTCGAGGAAGCTCGCGACGGGCCCGAAGATCTCCTCCTTGGCGACCGTCATGTCCTCCGTCACGCGGTCTAGGACCGTGGGCCCGACGAAGTACCCGTGCTCGTACCCGGAGACCTTCACCCGGCGTCCGTCGAGGGCGACCGTGGCGCCCTGCTCCTCCCCACTGTCGATGTAGCCCATCACCCGCTCCTGGTGCTTCTTTGTGATCACGGGCCCCATCTGGATCGTCTCGTCGAGGCCGTAGCCCACCTTGAGCTTCGAGGCGGCGTCCGAGAACTTCCTCCGGACCGGATCATGGGCCTCGCCCAGGCCGACGACCATGGAGCCCGCGAGGCAGCGCTCCCCCGCGGTCCCGTACACGGACGAGATCATGTTCGGCACGATCTTGTCCAGCTTCGCGTCCGGCAGGACGACGAGCAGGTTCTTCGCGCCGCCCCCGCACTGCACGCGCTTGCCGTGGGATGCGGCGCGGGCGTAGACGAGCTTCGCGATCGGGGTCGAGCCCACGAAGGACACGCCCCGGATGTCCGGATGGTCGCAGACCGCCTCGACGGCCTCCTTCGCGCCGTGCACGAGGTTCACGACCCCGGGCGGGAATCCTGCCTTCTCGATGAGTTCGAAGAGACGGGCCTGCACGAGGGGGTCCTGCTCCGAGGGCTTCGCGACCCAGCAGTTTCCCGTGGCCACGGCGTAGGGCCAGAACCAGTATTGGACCATCGCAGGGAAGTTGAAGGGGCTGATGCCGGCGAAGACGCCGAGAGGCTGGTACAGGACTTCCTCGTCGATGCCCGACGCGGCGCCGTCCTCGAGGTTGTAGCCCATCATCAGGCTCGGGATGCCCGCGGCGACCTCGACGTTCTCGATCGCCCGGCGCACCTCCCCGCGGGCCTCGTCGATGATCATCCCGTG
>Ga0209431_10002644_pt1 | contig 14491 bp, 16 predicted proteins | sample RifCSP13_3_FD_184021 | JGI IMG/M metagenome (GOLD analysis project Ga0209431, IMG submission 184021) | Soil microbial communities from Rifle, Colorado - Rifle CSP2_sed 13_3 (SPAdes) (version 2) | ecosystem: Environmental > Terrestrial > Deep subsurface > Rock core/Sediment | place: Rifle...
AGTTGAAACTCCCCGATAGCGCGCGTCTTTCAATCTGCGATAACGCTCGAAGATGGAGATCACATAGGCCCGGGTCGAAGGGATATCGATCCTGCTGATAAACTCTTCCGCTGACAATGCCTTCTGCCCTTCTGCCAGGCGGTTCCACTCCGCCGCGCGGCTGGGACCAGCATTATACGCGGCAATCATGCGCACTTCAGCATCCGGATAGTCGCGGTATTCCTGATAAAACTTCTCGAGATACCAGCAACCGACCTGAATGTTGCGCTCGGGATCTCGCAGGGCGGTTTCCGGATCGTTGGCCATCTGCCGTCCAAACTCTCTCATTCCGGTCTCTGCAGCCCATTCACGACCGACAATCGGCGTCACCTGCATCAGGCCGATCTCGCCGTCTCGTCCCGTTTTCCACGGACTAAAGTAGGTCTCTTCGTAGATGATGCTCCAGACCAGATCGGGATCCACTCTATAAATAGTCGCCTGTCGAGTGATCAGTGGATCGTAGCGATGAATCCAGTATTGATTGAGGTAATAAAGGACAAGAAGAACTGTGAGGACGAGGAAACTAACGACAATCAGACGTTTCATTTAGACAGATAATCGGCATCTCCAGCGCTAGGCCAAACAAAAACCGGTCGGATATTCTAGTTGTTCCTTTTTAAAGCAGACCAGAATTTTGCCGCCGAACAGGCATGGTCTATTCCTTCATAACGAGAACGCAACGCCAGCTCATCGAGGACATGACCCTGTAGCCAGATTTCTGCATCAAGACTGACTCCGACGTCTAGACGTTCGCCACGCAAAGCGCGCTGATTCACTAAGACCTCCAGCTTCATGCTGTCAAGGTCCAGATGAATCCAGTAGAGCTCGCTTCCGGAGACCGGGTTGCGCAGTGGCTTGAAAGCTATCACCTGTCCACAAAGACTCCAGTCGTTCTCATGCGCCGCCCGAGACGGGGCAGCCTTTTCCAGTGGCAGCCAGCGTGTTCTTGCCCCTGCATGTCGCACTCGAGCACGGTAAGCCAAGCCACAAAGAGCGACATGAAGCTCTTGCGCGCGAAAGCCCGCTGGCCCTACCTCGGTCAGATTCTGGAGCTCAAACAAAACCTCACAATCTGTGCCTTCGCGATAGCCATGTACTACGGCCTCGCCCTCTTCGTCGTATTCCGTCAGGGCCCAGGGAGTGATGGTTTGAATGTAGCGCGCGCGAAAGCCGGGCCTGCAATCGGCATAAAAAACATCGCCACTGCCCGATTCGTAGAGTACCGTCCACACTTCGAGACCTTCACCAAGCTTCCAGCAACGGCCATGAAGCACGGCGCCACGGCGGCTTAGCTGAGTGGCTTCACCCTGATCGCCGGCACGCTCCGCCAGATAGTTGAAAGCCTTTTCACTTGGTACTTCCAACCCGATTGTTTCAAACGTTGGGTTCACGTCAATTGATTGCAGTTGGTTGGTAAACGACCTTACTCGTTACACGCGCGCCTCTCGACGCATCCAGTACATTATCATCCTACCTTCTTGCGCTGTCTACGCGGCCGGCCATTACTCTTTTCTTCTTCCCGCAATGCGCGTTTCTTAAAGCCACGAATTGTTCTTTCAGGCCCATGCGCCGGACGAACGCCGGCTCTGACCATCTCGGCAAACAAGTCGACATCGTAATCGACCTCCCGCGACATTTCTTCACGGATGGCGTGCAATACTTCGAGGAATTTAGGTCGTCGGTACATTTAACTCGCCTGCGCGTTTCTGTCTATAGCCAGGCCCGCAAACTTGAACCCGCTTAATAATATCTTAGCTGACTTGTTCGGTAGCCTCGGAAACCAAAAACTCGGGTGTCACAATCATTGGCACGTAAAACCCCGCCGCCGTATTGAATAGCCGAATGCGCGCTTGCCGGCGAACGTTTGCCAGATGGCCAAAATTCCAGGTCACCAGGTAGTCGATCTTATGGAATGATGCGATCGCCACGTGCAGTGCATCGGCGATGTACTTCCGATGAAAGATGCCGCGCGATATGTAACCTTCAGCCAGGATGGCCGCTTCTTCGGTGAGTTCAACGTGGTCGAGCGGTTGGATTAGCTTCAGATACGAACTTCGATGTGGTTCGGTAAGTCTTTCGATCTCCCGCGAAACCAGCGGTGAGATGACAACACGATAATCCAGCATCTCGTGTTCCCACCAGCGAATAGTAAGGTCGCGACGAAACGGCTCGCCGTTATCAAGGTAAGCGCCAATAACAGAAGTTTCCAAATAAAGGCTCTGCTTCATGGCACTCACATTTCTTCCTGGCTGACGGTCTTTCTTGCGGTCTTATTGAGTGGCTCCAATCGAATCAGGCCACGTTGAAAATCGAAGAGAACTCGAAAGTGACGAAGGAAATTGCCGCCCAATATTCCGTTTTGAATGAAGCCGGCGGTTTCATTAACGGGATCTAGATCCAACACAGCGGCGCTTATCTGTTCCCTTGCAAAAGTACCCAGCATTACTTTAGGCAACATCAGGGTCTTCACATCTTCTGCAATGCCTGCGGCCCCAAAAACTCGCATTCGCGTAGGTTGCAGATAGCTGGCCATCTCCTCCAGGGCGGCGAGTTTTTCCGACACAACTGAAATACTGGCGCCGGTGTCGATGATGAAATTGAGCGGCCTCTCAATGCCATCCAGCCGTACCTCACCACTCAGGAACCCGCTGGAGGTCGTTCGCAGGGGGATCTCTACGCTACCGGAAACCTGGGCCGACGAATTCGTTCCCGGTGGGGTGTCTGCACGATAGAGAGTCCGCCATTGATCGAGATTGTCCGACTGTCTGCGAACCAATGTGAAATTATTTTCACCGTAATCTACTGAGGCAATAAACTTGGAAATGATGGAAAGACCTATGTAGCCGTCCACAGGCGTCTTAGCGTCAAAGAAACGGCGTATGTAGACTGGCACATTTTCAACCTTTACTTCTCCAATCTGAAGTGACGAGAGGAAGCCATAAATAATCTCAAACCTTCCACCTCCACCAACGGCGCGCGCCAAGCCTCCACGAGCTACCGGACGCAGGCCCAGACGCTTCGCGGTTTCGTCAGATATGACTGACATGCCCGACCCTGTATCGAGAACAAATCTGAGTGGCTCCTTTTCTCCATTCACGCGCACGCTCAGAATGGGCCGGCCGTCGATCGATTCAAAGGGGACAGTGGTCCTGCTGCTGCCTGCGGGCACATATAGTGAACTTTGCCTCCCGAGGTAACGCAGAAAATCGATCAGGCCCCGGATCCGCGCCCGGCGATCAGCATCAGTTTTTGGTGCGACAATCAGAAACCGTTCGTAAGCGTCAGCGGCCTCTCGATATCGCTCGCCGCGGGCCGCGGCCTGGCCGAGATTAAAAATGTAATCCGGCTCATTTGGCGCAATGCTCACCGCACGCCGCAGACCCCGAATTGCTGAGTCCAGACGGTTCTCGTAGAAATCCACCATCGCCAACCCGGCAACTGCTACTGATTCATTCTCCTGAATACTTATCGCCGTGCGAAACTCCTCGACGGAGTTGCGAAAATCTCCTGAGGCTAGAATTGCTGAACCTAAAAGAGCGTGCGCTCGCGCGGAGAGCGGTTCCACCAGGATTACCCTTGCTGCATGATCATAGGCGCCCTGAAGTTGTCTTTGCTTCAGCAGCGCCAAGCTCAAGCCGAGCCGAGCACGATTGTCGTGTGGATCTTTGGTAAGCAAGTCGCGGTAAATCTTCTCTGCGGCTTCAAAATCACCGTCCCGGAGAGCCTTATCGGCACGATTTTGGGACTTATCGTCTTTGATCGCGGCAGACTGAACCGGGCTTTCGATGATTAGACAAATGGCAATGGCGGCCAAAATGCCGACCGCCAACCGTCTTACCAAATGCTTATAGATCAAACACCCCATATGAATTACTGCGGAATGACGTGCTCGTCATTCGGCCGGTGGCTACGTTATTTCAATACCTCTCCTGTCTTCATTGACCAAAGGACCAGGTCGAGTTCGTCAAAATCGATGCCCACATCGCGTGCAAAAACTGCGAGCATCGCTTCCAACTTCAAATAATTCGTTCTACTCGTTGGCGGCTTGGCACTCTCTACCAAACCCAAATCTGTCAGACAGCGTAGCACGTGTTTGTCAAGGATGGCGTGACCCATGAATCCAATATTCCGCAAGAAGTGGCTGGCCTCCTTATAACCCAGGCCCTTTATGCGCGACTCCTGTGCCAACCAATCACGCCTCTCAAGTGGATCGGAGAAAGCGCGTAGGGCCTGCCGCAACTTCATGCCGCAATGGTCGCGGAGGAAGTCACGAGTAATCACAATATAACAAGGCCGCTCTACTGGAAAGCGATGAGCACCAGCCAGCCGCAGGGCTCGGGTCATCTCCTCACGCTTCCCTTTAAGCAGAAGAGGCCGAACTGCCTCGACAGCTTTTAGGCCCATACGAGCTGAAGCACCCGCAGTGAAGATGCAGAACACCAGCTCTTCCCAAAGCCGCGCATTCGATCCCGCCAACCAAACTGCTCGAAACTCTGCAAGCCTTCTTCGGATCTCACTTTTTCGTGCCTTGTGTGCGGCACGGATGCTTTCAACAGTAACGGGCTGGTAGTTGGGGTGCACTGTGATTTGTCAATGGTCAGATTCTAGGAGCGGGCTTCCAAAGTTGTCAACGAAATTAGATCAGCGGAGACAAGTAAACCACTACAACCATCCCATGCAGCGTCTCGTTCAAGTCGAGCATCCAAGTCGACTTTAGACCGGCACATGACCGGATCAGCAACTAGAGCTCTTTAACCTCCGACCGCGAACAAATTAGGTTTGCGCTTGCCCGAAGCCTCTCTCTGAGCACTATCTCCCCGGTGGCGTGGTATTATGGGAAATTCGCCCTCTCACGAGAGCGCGACCAGGAATGCGGACCAGAATAACATCCACTCTCTTTTTTATTGGCGGAACGGCCCTGTTGTGTTTGCATAGCGCCTCCATAGCTTTCACGCAGACGCCCCCAAAGAATGTTGCCCTTCCTTCCCGTTCCTCTCAAGCTTCGCTGACAATAACACCTTCGAGTGCGGGACGCATCGGCAGCGATGCTACGGCGGCGCCACCCCTTTACGGTTATCAAAGCGTGCTAATAGAGACACTTGACGGGGTCACAGTGGCTTCCCAGTCGGAAGAAGCGGCCTTCAATCCAGCCTCAGCGGTCAAGCTCGCCACGGCGCTGATTGCCCTGCGCACCTTTGGGCCCAACCATCGGTTTGCCACCGGAGTCTGGATCGATGGCAAACTCGAGAAATCAACTGGCACGGTTGCGGGAAATATATACATTTCCGGCCGCGACCCGTCTTTCCACTCCGAGCACGCAATAATGATTGCCCGTCTGCTGAATGATCTCGGGATCCGAACGATCACCGGAGATCTAATAGTAGCGCCTGGATTTACGATGAATTTCAATTGGTCAGCTCGACGCTCGGGAGAACGCTTGTACGACACATTGGATGCCTCATTAAGGAGCGCTGAGGCTACGAGGTCCTGGACCTATGAACGCACTGCTCTCGGTGATCAGGCCAGCCTGAAAACAAACCCCAGCGTCGCGGTCATGGGAGATGTCTACGTAAACTCGGTGCCACCAGCAGCCAGGTTGTTGCTGACTCACAAATCAAGCAAACTGGTAGACATTCTCAAAGTGCTGCTCTGCTATTCCAATAATTTCATGGCCGAGCGTATTGGCGAGAGCTGCGGCGGCAAAGATTCTGTCGAGCGCCAGCTAATCGATACTCTGCACTTGTCGCCGAGTGAGATTAGGCTCGATTCTCTCAGCGGCCTGGGTGAGAACCGGGTTACAACCCGGGCGATGATGAAGATCTTTCGTGCGCTTCGTGAGGAACTGCGCAAGTACAAACTCTCCACCACTGATATTATGCCCGTCGCGGGGATCGACCCTGGGACCCTCCAAGATCGCTTTACAGAGCCGTCCTTACGAGGAAGTGTGATTGCCAAAACAGGCACTCTGACGAGAACTGACGGTGGCGCCAGCTCTCTGGTGGGGCAAATGAAAACGGCCAACAATGAGATCCTTCTGTTTGTGATTATGAACCAGGACGGTAATATCCAGCGATTTCGAGAGAACCAGGATAATCTTGTGATCCAAGTACAGAACTCACGCGGCGGGCCGAAGCCTTTCGACTACAAACCACTGATACTGGCTATGAAGCTTTCAGATACCTCCAACACACTCGCACCTGAGGCCGAGGAATATGAACCAGCCTCAAAAATTGGCGGTAGCTCTCCCTAAACCCAGTAAGAAACTGCCCCCTCACAGTTTGGAAGAACCGAATGGCTCAACAGAAATGCGCCCCACCAACCCGGAGGCTGGGGGGCGCTTTACCGTCCTGACTGCACGCGCGGCGTGCGGCACCACGCGCGAGCGGACGATCCCTTGATAGCGAAAGGAGGTCTCGCCAACAGGCAAAGGAGTCTTAACTGGTGTAAAGGTCTAAGAAGGGAGAATTTCCGAAGATTCCTAACTTGTTGGAGAAAAGATTTTATCTTTCTCTCACCTACCGACTTGTGGAGCTAGCTTCCACTACTGTTACCTGAGGTAACGATTCCTGGCAACCCGAGCTACAAGATTTCATCGACATCTCAAAAAACCGGCCCAATTTCAATGACAGCACCACTGGCATAGGCGTTGCCCACATCCCTTTGCCGTGGTCGCTTCCACGACCCGACCTATTCCGCAGTGAGTGGAGGAGCAATGCCCATCGACCGGAAACATTTAAGCATCGAGGCGAGAGGAAACCAGGAAGGATTTAGCCTCCTCCAGACACTCATTACAGTTGCCGTAGTTGCAGTCGTATCGACGATGGCCCTTTACGGAATAGCCTCCGCGAGACAACGGATTAGGTTAACCAATTCAACCCGACTTTTGGCCAGTTATATTGAAAAAGCTCGGGTCGATTCGATACGCCGCCATGCCACCACAGCCGGCACAATGGCCGGCATCACGGTGCTCAGTAACAATTCGTACCGCGTCAGAATGGACTTTGGCGGTTCGGGCATCGTTCAGACTCGGGACGTGACATTGGAAACTGGAGTTGTGTTTGCGAACGACCCGCTCTCGATTGCCTTTGACTGGCGTGGCCGCCTCGTTGACCTTCCCAGCACCACAATAAAAGTAAGTCTAACTTTGCAGTATGGCACTGACGCGAATGACCAAAGAAGAGTTGACGTAACACGTTCAGGCGATGTGACGGTCGACAGCGATGTTTACCTCGATGACGTCCCGAACGTGAACGCAGGGAGTCTGAATGCCAACTCCGGCATAGATTCCGGCTCGACAATTAACTCTAATAGCGCTTCAACTCCTACTCCTACGCCTGTTCCTGATGCTACTCCGGACCCGACGCCGACCCCGACACCCTCGGCCACGCCGACGCCCACCCCGACACCATCAGCCACGCCAACGGCCACGCCAACGCCGACGCCAACAGCAACAGCGACTCCGACGCCGACGCCCACCCCGGTGCCCACGGCAACTCCGACTCCAACGCCGACACCTTCCCCCACAGCAACTCCGTGTTCGGCTGCCGCTACACCGAGTTCGCTGTCCATCAGCAAGAACGGCGGTTCTGGGTCGGTCGGTTTCACGGTTAGCGGCGGAACTGGCTCGGTTACTTTCAGTAGTGGTCCAAGTAATCTTCAGGTCACCAACATCTCTGGAAACTATTTCACCGTAACCTCGCTAAACAATTCACGCGGCGACTTTACCCTAGTCTTTGCCACGCCGTGCGGTTCGACGAACGTGGTAGTCACCGTCACAAACTGAGATGCATATCGGACGGGAGTAATAAACGATGCGGCCCTTAGCTAACAAACACGCTGCCAAAAACGAGCAGGGGTTTACTCTCCTCGAAACGGCTGTAGCCCTGGTTGTAATGATGATTGGCGGCCTGGGAATCGCGGCTGTGTTTACTTATGCGATCAGGAACAACACCGGGGCGCGGGATCGGGCGGCGGCTATTGCTGTAGCCCAACAGGAGGTCGAACGTTTCCGCAATCTCGCTTTCAACGACTCGGCACTGACGGCCACCGGCACCGTAGTGCCCAGGACTGTTCAAAGCGCCGGACGCTCATACAGCGTTAGCACGAGAATTACCGACACTACCTCGAGCGTAAAAACGATTCAGATAACCGTGACACCGCAAAACAGCAGCAACCCCTGGGCACTCACCAGTGTTACCGTAAATGCTCAGCGCGCTGCGTTCACCCTTGGACCATACCTCGGTTCCTGAACCTGTGAGACTGACAAATATGCCACAACTTATGCAGCCTCGAAACGAAGCGGGATTCTCACTAATAGAGCTTTTGATCGCTATGACCGTTACCCTTGTGATCGCCGGCATCGCGAGTTCCCTCGTGGGTCAGTCATTTCATCTTCGGGCTCGCGAGGACACGCGTTCCGATGCCATTGCTGACGCTCAGCGGGCGCTCAATATAGTCTCTCGAGAGATTGCCAACTCCGGGTTTGGCCTGGTAGATAACGGCATTGTGCCCTCTGACACTAACACTAGTTCGATCAGGTGCCGGGCGAACCTCAATGCTTACACCATTGATCCTGGAACCGGAAATCCCGTGAGCGGCAGCAGCACGGTGTCTGAGGCAGATGAAGACGTCCGCTACTCGATGTATGACGATGTGGCGGCAAACCGGCATTATCTCGTGCGTTACGATGTCGTCCTGGGAGCGCCGGATCCGCGTCTGGGAACCACTGTGCTGGCAAACCGAATTGACTCATTTCAGTTGCAATATTTCGACGTGAATGGCTCAGAACTGAACGTGGTAACCACCCCTTCATCTGTGACCAACGCCTGGAAAATAAGAATCACAGTGGGTGTCAACCTGCCTGCAGAAGGCGCGCCCAATTCGCCCGGTTATCAACCGCCATCTACTGTTCAGCTTGTATCGGATGTCGTCCTTCGTAACGTCAGCCAAATTACTTACTAGGACATGCAGAGGAATTCAAAAGTGAGAAAAACCATGCGTACGAAACAACCGTTATTCGATGCTCGCAAAGGAGAACGAGGAGCAGCACTAATTACCAGCATTATGATCTCGATGTTGCTCTTAACGGTAGCCGGCACTGTGATTCTGACCAGCGGCATGTCAGCGACTACAGCCATTGATTCGACGGCCGAACTTCAAGCGTTTTATGGCGCAGAAAGCGGAATTGAGGCCACGCTGGACGTTCTTCGTGGCAACGTGGCGCCAGGGCCAGGGATGCCCGGCAACAGCAAGATTAGTTATCGTAATGCCGTCGACGTTGCGATCTCAAACAAGCCTAGCGACAGCTCGACCGAGGCGCATCTCTCTGGTTGGCTGAACTACGGGGGCAACGGCCGTGTAACGCCCTCAGGCACAAATTTTTCCTATAGCCTGGTTCTCTTTGACCCTGACGACCTAACGGGCGCGACACGCAATGCGGACGCTAACTACCAACCCAACCGGCTAGTAGTGCAATCAACCGGGTACGGTCCTAGAGGGTCAATCAAGCGCATCGAAGCCGTGGTCGAGAAGACCCAATTCGACTTCAATCCTAATTGCACGGTTTGCGGAAGAAGCGCTGACGATGGAAGTCCAGGCACGTGGGGCGTTGGCAGCAGCAGCGCCAAATTCTATACCGGTCACGATAATGCGGGAGAGGAAGCAAATCTTCCCACTTTCGGAGTAAGTTCCGCCAACGATCTGGTGGCGTTAAATGCTGCCATCACGAAGCCGGAGACTGTTGACCCTGAAAGAACCACTCAAGTGGCAGTCAGTTCGATGCCTTCCTGGTTAGAATCGGCAGACAAAGCGAGGGAATTTTTGACCTACATGAAAACGGTCGCACAGACGATGGATCGTTATTACTCTACCTACAGCGGCGTGGCTGGCAGTACTAGCTCACCAGAGTTTACGTTCGTCGATGGCAACTGCACCCTTGACGGCGGGGCCGGGCTACTGATCGTGACAGGAAGCTTGACAATGAACGGCAACGATAATTTCAAGGGAGTGATTCTGGTATTGGGAGAGGGATCCGTCACACGCGACGGTTCGGGTAACGGGGATATTCTGGGTTCAATCTATATAGCCAAATTCGCCCGGTCCTGGCCAAGCAGCGAGAACGGCCAACCCCATCCCTTCCTGGCCACGTACTTCGACACCAATGGTGGCGGCAATGGCGATATGCTCTACGACTCATCCTGGATACAAAAAGCGAAAGATGTTCTCGGGACCATGGTCAGAGACATTCGCGAGTATTAGCCTTAAACTCTCAAACTTCAACAAACTCCTAAGGAAATTCAGGACTATACGCAATGCATGCCCTTCCCACTCATGACTCAAGCCGGGCTGTTCGTGGCTTTACAGTTTTTGAGTTGCTTATTGTCGTGACGATGCTCTCAACGCTCACCGGCTTTGCTCTCATCCAAATCGCCACGGCGCGTCAAAATTTGACGCGTTCTAATTCAGCGCGCGAGTTTGGCGCCTACCTGGAAAAGGCTCGGCTCGATTCTGTGCGCCGCCATCCCTTAGCCACAGCTCAGATGGCGCAAGTCTCGATCATCAATGCCAGCTTTTACAGCGTCACTCTTGATTCAGACGGTGATGGCACACTTGATGCGCCAAAAGTGATAAGTCTGCCCGCCGGATCGAATCTGGTATTTAACGACTCTTTTCCTCGTACAATCTATTTCAACTGGCGCGGACGCACCGTTGATTCAGCGAATAGCATCGTACCGCCGGCGCCAATTACCATCAGCAATAGCTACGGCTCAACCGCAATCAACGTGACCAACGCCGGCCAATCAGCTCTTGATGACCCTATCACGACCAGCCCGGTAACTAACTCCGCTGCGCCGGCGCCAAATTTTAGAACCCAGACCCAAGTGCCATGAGCTTTCTTCGAACAAACAAATTCGTAGCTTACGCTGCAGATCTTGAAACTAAACGATCGCCAGAGGCGGTTGGTGACGCGGGTGAACGCGGATTCACTTTGCTGGAAACAACAATAGCACTGGTGCTGATGATGATAGTGGCGTTGGGATCGGCAAGTCTCTTCTCTTTTTCAGTCTACAACAATACCGGTGGGAGCGACCGGGCCGCATCGTTGGCTATCGCGCAACAAGCCCTTGAGGCACTTCGTGGCGCGCGCTTCAGTACTTCTATAACTGATGCGACCCTGGCCGCCGGGACTGTTGTTCAGAACGGAATAATTCGGGACGGAAGGACCTTTAATCTTACCAGAGTCGTAGACGACGATCCGGCGACTTCCGCAATCGATGTGATCCCCACTAGCACGCTGAAAGGCATCACCATAACCGTAACCCCCCAAAGCACTGGCGCCGGTTGGGCCGCAGGCGCGGGAGGAACTGTCACGCTCATAACCCGGCGGTCGATGACGGATCAATGATCGCGGAGACTTAAGACAATGCCCACACGTCACCCTCAAACCTTAACAAGCGAAGCAGGTTTCTCTCTGCTGGAGCTAATCATTGCCATGACCATCTGCGTGGCCTTAATGACTGCAGCAAGCACACTGTTGGCAACATCCCTACGCACTCGCGCGCGGGAGAACACCAGGTCCGATGCGCTCGCTTCCGCTCAGCGCGCCGTGAATATTATGTCGCGTGAGATTGGCAATGGTGGTTATGGCCTTACCGATAATGGGATTGTGATTGCCGACTCGGCTGCGAGTTCAATAAGAGTGCGCGCCAATCTGGACAACGATAATACGCTTGCTGATGCGAACGAGGATGTTCGCTTCATATACCAGGCGGCCAATCGCGCGATCGTCCGTTTTGACAGTTTTCCAAGTCCTACGGGTGACACGGTGGTCCTTGCCAACAATATCGATAGTCTTACATTGACTTATTGGGATTCGGCAGGGGCACAGATTGGCAATCCCGCAAACTACAATTCTGCGGAGAGAGTGACTATTGACGTCAGAGTCGACCTGCCCGCCGGGCCCGAACAACCTGCTTCAGTTGTAAGATTGCAATCGGACGTAGCGCTGCGCAATGCGCCCAATACCCTGCAGCAATTTTAGGTATTTCTTCGATGAAAAAAGAACCATCAGCTATCAATTCTAAGGAAGAGCGTGGGGCGGCGCTCGTGAGTGTCCTGCTCATATCGACGCTATTGTTAACGGCGGGCGGGATGTTGATTCTGACGACTTCGATGACCGGAACCAACACCTTCGATTCAGTCGCTGAGCAGCAGGCATATTACGCGGCTGAAGCGGGTATACAGGCGAGCCTGAATGTCTTGCGCGGCAATGTGATGCCCAATCCTCTGTTCGTCACCAATCCGCCGGGCACTATTGCGCCCGGGAACAAGATTGACTTTAGAAAGGCAATAACTTACTCGACCTCAAATTTGGCATCAGACCCTACAACTGGTGGATTCCCAAAGCGTCTTTCGCGCTGGCTTACTTACAATTACACCCCGACTGGCAGCACCTACGCGGACCGCCTGACCATGAGCCAGAGCTACACTCCATTCAATGGTACGGCTTTTAGTCTTGCGATAACGGATCCAGACAATACGGCTGCGCCAGCTCAACCATTGCGACTTATTGTTGACTCCACGGGTTATGGCCCCCGAGGCGCTCGTAAAACGCTTTCGATGATGGTGTATGGAAATCGATTAGAAATTGAGACACCAGCTACATTGGTTTTGCGTGGTCACGATGATCACCTAACGAACCTTTTTGTAGATCTGGGAAGCAGCGCGGCAAAGACCTATTCCGGGGTTGACAATTCTGGGACTCAACCCACAAAGCCCGCTTTTGCCATTAGTGCCCATGATGCATCCACAATTGAGGCAGCCTACTCGTTCAAACCCGGCAGCGTATCTAATCCGAAATACAAAGTTCTTGATCTTCCCAACGAACCTGCTCCGCCCGGACTTGGTGTTCCGGTGCCATGGTTTCTCAAAACAGCAAATGATGCGCGCTCTTTTGTGGCCCAAGCACAAATGCTGGCGGCAAAGTATGGCGTCATTCTCTCCTCTCTCAATGGTAGTGCGGGCAGTCCTAGCGCGCCGCAGTTCACCTATGTAAATGGTGATTGCCATCTGGACAGTGGCGCGGGGTTGCTAATCGTTAGGGGTTCGATCTATTTCGACGGGGCCGGCCCAAACTTTAATGGTACTATTCTTGTCCTTGGGGCAGGTAGAGTAGTCAAGCAGGGTGGGGGAAATCGAAACCTCTATGGCTCGATGACAGTGGCCCGCTTCGGCGCGACCGGCGATTTCCTTGAACCAATCTTTGATTACAGTGCCGGAGTTGGTACTTCTAATCTCCAGTTTGATTCCGTAACGATACGGAATTCGGTCGTACTGGCTGGACCGAAGGTTCTTGGCATGATTGAAAAATAGCTACGCACCGAAGTAAGGAGGAAGGAGGGCGCAGGTCATAAAGGGCCGGCGCCCTTTCCTCGTTGCGAAAAGAATCCTTACTTGACATGGACCGCGGCAAGGATGAATGATGCAATAGTGATCGGGGAAGACCAATTTCCTTCAGCGGCTCAAACCCCGCGGACTCCTGACCTCGAGAATTTCCTGCCGCATGCCTGACATCCTACTCGTCGAAGACAAAGACAGCTTGCGCCAGGTTTTGCGCCTGACACTGGAAAACGCCGGCTATACCGTCGCCGAAGCGGCTGATGCGCGCATTGCCATCAACACCATCCAACAGGAACCGCACCGCCTGGTCTTAACGGATCTCCGCATGCCCAAGGGTTCCGGTCTCGACGTGTTACGCGCTGCGCGCGCGGCCGACGGAGATGTTCCCGTAATTGTTATGACTGCTTTTGGGTCGATAGACGAAGCAGTCCAGGCGATGAAGGACGGGGCCCACGATTTCCTGCAAAAACCCGTAGACTCAAATCATCTATTGCTACTGGTGGAACGCGCGCTGGAACAGGCGCGGCTGCGGACGGAAAACGTTCTGTTGCGTGAAGAGTGGTCAAAGCGCTACGGTTTCCCCCGTATCCTTGGGGAGTCGGAGGCCATCCGGCGCGCTGTTGGTGAAACGCAACGCGTGGCCCAGACAGAAGCCACTGTTTTGCTGCTTGGCGAATCGGGAACGGGTAAGGAGTTGTTCGCTCGTGCAGTGCATCATCTTTCGAGCCGGCGTGACCAGCCATTTGTGGCTCTTAACTGCGCCGCCATTCCCGAAAGCTTGATCGAAAACGAATTGTTTGGACATGAGCGAGGCGCCTTTACGGGGGCGGGCGAACGGCGTCAGGGCAAGTTTGAGTTAGCTTCAGGTGGCACGGTGTTCCTGGATGAGGTAGGAGAGCTTCCACTCGCGGCCCAGGGCAAGCTGCTGCGAGTTATTGAAGAGAAAGTCGTGGACCGCATCGGCGGAAGAGCTCCGGTGCCAGTTGACGTCCGGCTCATCTCCGCGACCAACAAGGATCTTCAACAAGCGGTGGAGAAAGGTGAGTTTCGCGGA
>Ga0209431_10002652_pt1 | contig 14476 bp, 28 predicted proteins | sample RifCSP13_3_FD_184021 | JGI IMG/M metagenome (GOLD analysis project Ga0209431, IMG submission 184021) | Soil microbial communities from Rifle, Colorado - Rifle CSP2_sed 13_3 (SPAdes) (version 2) | ecosystem: Environmental > Terrestrial > Deep subsurface > Rock core/Sediment | place: Rifle...
GACCTTCCTTATACTCCTGTCCGCGATCCTGCGCCTCGCCGTGGCTTTCTTCCTGCCGTTCAGGTTGAAAGAGGTAAGGGAGGTCCAGAAGATAAGGACCCACCAACTCCTTTTCAGCATGCTGGGGTTAAGGAACCTTGAGGCGCGGAGCGCCGGAGGAGGGAATTCGAAGGGGACTACTTGATGAGGTATGACCCGAGGGTCTCTCTCGTGCCCTCGAAGGTCGCTACAGTCCTCGCGCTCCATTCGGGGCGCACTTTATACCCGGCGCAGTCCTTGTAGCAGGCGTCTATGGCCTCCCTGAGCACGCCTGTCATCGCCGCCACGTAAGTCTTTGTCCGCTGACGCCCTTCTATCTTCAATGCCGCGACGCCCGCATCCATAAGCCCGGGCAAAACCTCCAGTATATTGAGCGATTCAGGCTCCTCAAACGCATAGGCGTACTCGCCGTCAGGCCGGATATAGCGTCCCTTGCAGCAGGTGGGGTAGGGGGACGACTCGTCCCTGCCGAGCCTGTTCAGAGTCATGTTGTTGAGGGTAATGGACATGCCGCCGTCAGCGTTCGAGACAAAGCGGACAAAGCGAGATGGCGAGCACGCGCCCTCCGTATTGGTCGACGCGCCGGTGACGTATGAAGAGAGATAGCAGCGGCCCTCTATGTTTATGCAGAGGCCGCCCAATGCAAAGACCTCTATCTCGACGTCCGTATGCTCCTTCAATTCCTTCATCTCGGCGATGGTGAGCACCCTGGGCAGCACCACCCTCTTTATGCCGAAGTGCTTTTTATAGAAGTTTATGGATTCGTAGTTTGACGAGCTTGCCTGGGTGGAGAGGTGAAGGTTGGCGTCAGGGTAACGCTGCCGCGCATAGCGGAGCACTCCGATATTGGCGATGATGACCGCGTCGGCGCCAAGCTCGACGGCATGGTCGACTGCCTTGTACCACTTGGGGCAGGTGTCATTCTGCGGAAAGGTGTTTATGGCTACGAAGAACTTCCTGTTCTTCGACCTTACGTACTTTATTCCTTCGGCTATCTCTGCGGGCGTGAAGTTCAGCCCCTCGAAGTTCCTCGCGTTCGTGGCGTCGTTGAAGCCAAGGTAGACGGCGTCAGCGCCGTTGTCTACGGCGGCCTTCAAAGAGGCGAGGTTCCCCGCAGGGGATACGACTTCTGGCTTGGTCATAATACCTAAGAAAAATGTGTTTTTTAGAACAGCTTGTGAGTTTTTCAAATATCCGATACAAGCAAAAGACTTCTCGGATTAGCGATATATGATAAATACTTTACTTATCTATCGCAATCCCGTATCTTTTTACCCTTATTGCATTTAGTCTACATTCCTGCCCTATCCGTTCAAGAGCTTCTTTGACTTTATTTCCAATAGATTCATATCCCGGGAATCCTTCGAACCTTAAACACGCTCTTATTATATCATCCAAGCTATTGCCGTGTATTGAGGAATGTTAAAGGAAGTAAGGCATAAATGAGATAAATCGGGCCGCGCCGTGTGGGATGTGCTTGGATGAGGCTGGACTTATAGGGATAGAATCAACACTCATTTGACAGGCGTATCGGGTACAACAGGAACATCTTCAACCACCGTCATCTCATAACTCCGCCCCTTTTTCGTCCGCAAAATAATACCCTGCTTGGCGGCAAAATACAAGGCATAGCCGATATCATCTTTGGTGACCTCCCTGGTATAGCTATAGAGCGAGGACCAATCAGTTGCTTTTTTAAAGTTCTTGGTTATATCGGACTGCAGCATCCCAGGGCTGTCCTTTATAATAGGCATAAGCCTGGAAATAAGGGCGGCATAGACAGGATCTCTTTTTACGAATTCATCATATTCTTTTTGTGCGAGCTCCAGTTCCACATCGAGATTCCCTCCCTGATTAGACCTCTTTAAATCTTCAATGCATTTCATATACTCAACACGCGCCCCTAAGTAATCTCCGCTTCCTTCCCTTTCTCGTGCTCTATCTAAAAACAAGTTGCCGCTGCTCATAGGGGTATCCATCATCAAGGGCATCGGGGTATGCCGTGTTGGTCTGTTCGTGCAGATGCCATCTAAAATTGGCCCTTCTCTTTTGGAAGTCCTTTTGACGAAGTAAGAGATCAGGCGGGGTACATTTTTTATAAGAAAAGAGGCTGCAAAGGCGAGGGCCGTTCCCAAGGCAAAGATTAGAAGCAGGAAAACCTTTATAACGTCTTCGGTATCTGACTTTTTCTGCCTGGCCACGAACACCTCCGTCATTTGATGCATCAGGCTAATATGAATGCCGGGCAGCGGTCCTTAAAGGAGTAGATTATAAGAGGGCCGACCCGTTTAATCCTCTCACGATACCATGAGCGCAGACGGCCAGGTAACTGTACAATTGGACATCTATGCCCCCTTTTTTTGGTCCTCTCTTAAAAGTTGTTTTTTCTTTTCACTGATTGAATCGTATAGCTCTTCTAACGTACCCCTTAAGCGCACCCTTTCATCAAAATCCCCCTCTCGATAAATAGTCTCAAGTTTCTCGATTAATCCAGCAAGCCTCTGGTCTTCTTGGGGGGGTGCCTCTTCTTTTCCTAAAAATATTGGACCAACATCGGCAAGAAGCCAGTTGAGCGATATTCCCTCCTGATTACAAAATGTTATCAATTTATCGTAAGGGATGCTATCTCGTGATTTTGCCGTTGCGAATGCCTTTGGGTCTAATTTGAGCAATTCGGCAATTTCTTTATCTTTTGAAAGGAGTTTAAGAGTTTTCAGTCGTTCAATAATTTCAGCCAGTGACAACATTTTGTTATTTTTCCCTTGACGGAGATATCAATTTGTAGTTATATGACCTCATAAAGCAACCTTTACCATCCGAGGAAAAAAAATAATGAGCCGCAAAGTTAAAGCCCTGATGGTCCTGAACGGCATCAAGGGTGTGGATATAGCAAAGACGCTGCACATAAGCCCCACAACCGTTTACGTGGTCCTGTCCGGCAAGGGCAAATCCCGCAGGATCCAGAAGGCAGTTGCCGATGCCCTGGGCATGTCAATCGAGGACCTCTGGCCGAACGGCAACAATAAAGCTGCGTAAGGGAGGCCCCATGACCGAGTTCGAAGCGAAAGTGCTGCTCCTTTTAGAAGCCATCAATACAAACCTCGTGGACATCTCTACCAAGCTTGGTGCGCGGAAACAGGAGTCGCTTGAAGACAAGTACAAAAGCCTTACTATGAGTATTAACTCGCCTGAAATGGCCCGCGCCAAGGACCTGGTTCCCTCTATTCTTCGCGCCATAGAGCGCGGAACCTGCTTCGAGCAGTTTCGGGCCGAGGCGGCGGCTCGGTTGCCTCAACCCAAGAACGATGATCCAAACCTGAACCAGATCAAAGCACTGATCGTCTTAAACGGTACGTCATTATCTGAGATCGCCCGTTCCGCCGGTGTCAGCAGGCAGTGGGTCTCTATGGTCGTCAACGGTCATAGAAAATCGAGGCGCGTACGCAAGGCCGTTGCCGAGGCCCTTGGCATATCTGTCGAGGACCTCTGGCCGAACGGGAACAATAAAGCCGCTTAAGGAGAAAGCACATGATCGACATCCCTGCAAGAAGAGTCAAGCGTATCGTCTCACCCTGGGGCACCGTCAGCATCAACGATGTTGTCTTTGCAGTCCCCGAGGAATACGCCGGTCAATCGGTCTACGTCACCATCTCTACGAGGATCGAGCTTGCCGAGCAGGCAGACGCTTTCAAAGAGCTTGTATCCGAGGCCTTCAAGGCCGGGATGACCTTTGAGGACCTGCGCAATGAAACAGCGGCACCGAAGTCTACACTGGCGGACGTACTTTGCTTAAAAAGAACTCCTTTACCCGAGTATCGAGAAATCTCAGATCGGTCACCAGAAACCGATGCATGAGGGCGGTCATCCAAATGGCAACAGGTATGGATATCCAGTCAACCCCAAGGCATTCGTTGCCGCTTAGCGCGGCGATCTTCAAAATGCGTGGGTCGGTACCATCATCAAAGGGCAAGGCCCTGTTGACAATGGCGGTTATATAAAAATCAGCGGGCGCTTCATCAAATACGACGATGGGCGCGCAAGGCGGAGCAAGCAGATAAATGCGAACGGTAGAAGGCAGGCCTGGTTTATGTCTGGATATGCTGTCGAGCTTTCCCTCGGCAGCAGCCCTTATCAGTTCCAAATCGGTATCCAGGTCGATATCAACGCCGTTGATGAATTTCACTTTCACCTCCTGCCCCAAAAGGGCGGGCAAAGGAACACCCGGAATAGAGGAAGGGATTACCCCCCTCACCTCAGTCCTCTCCCCCAGGGGAGAGGATGAAAACGGGTGTTCCGTTTCAGGTGGAGCGGGCCGGACACTTGGGGAGCGGACGGCCCGTTCCATACCTCGTTTAAAACTGGCTCAATTTTAGGCCAGAGGGTTTTTATAGTCAATGTCAAAAAAGTCCGTTTTTTGAAGCCGGGTGATGTCATAGATGTCAAAGCCGAAGATCATAGAAGAAAAGGCGCTCGACTTAGAAGGGCAGGATATTCACGAGTTCCTCCGCAAGGACGTTGAACGCTGGATAGCCGAGAACAAAGCCGCGCTGGAAAATAGAGTCTCGAAAGAGATGCTCTATTCTCACCTCGCTGAAAAGCTGGAGATAACCCCGAGGCAGCTCAAGCGATACCTGGACGGCGCCACCGAAATAAGCGTCAAAAAGGCCGTAGCCCTTTGTAAAGAGATCGGGCTCATGGGCATATTCGAGTATGCCAATTACGAGCTCGGCCTCGACACCTGCGAGACTCCTTCCATCCCTGCATCAGAATGTGACACCTATGACGCCGCCGACGAGCTGATAAAGAACGTCAAGGCGTTTTCCAACCAGGCAGTTGTTCTCTCGAACTCTCTCAATGAAAAGCCCTCAATGGCAATGCTCCAGAAGATAAGAGCCGCATCGATGGCGGCTCGCAGGCAGATCCTCGCGTGCGAGCGTCTCTATCATGAAATGCTTAAACAAAGGGCTCTCGCCGAGCATAGGAAGTCTGAAGAGCAGCGCCAAAAGAGGATCCAAAAATCACGTGATGCCTTGAAACGCGCCGGACAGCAAGGGTTGTTTGCTGATAATGATAACTAAGACGAGCGGGAGGTGACGATGGGCTGGCAATTTTTTATGGGTGTGTTCGTAGGCAGCATGTTGACGCTGGGTCTGCTGGGCCTTTGCTCAGTAGTAGGTGCCGCCATTCTGAACGAAGGGGCTAAGACATTAAGGGAGGGAGTCGACCATGAATGAGCGGCTGCGGGAAAAACACGAGGATACAGCGGTTGATGTCCGACCAACCGGACGGTTCAATCCTAATGCGAAACGGTTCGTATGCCCTGCTACGGCGGTGGCGATCACGGATGCCACATGCAGGAACAGCAGAAAAGCCGCGCCGGATATCTGCGCAAACTGCCTGATCCCCCTGGCCGGTACGACTTGCGACAAGTGCGGTCGGCCAATGCCGGAGCAGGAAGCAAGCGCAGGCTTCACAACCTGCGAATTCTGCGGGTAATCCCCCTCAGTCCCCCTTTAGAAAAGGGGGATGGAAAATCCAAGGAGGCCTTATGTTCACGCTGTTCCAGCAGGGTTTTGCGCTCGGCTTTTTTACAGGGGCGGTCACCGTATTAACCGTCCTCCTCACCTGGGACGCCATCGCAACGGCCTTCACAAGGCTCAGGCGCAATCGGGGCCTGGTCGATGCCTCGCGGTTCAAAAGATCAAGCTACATCGCGCTGTCTGCACATAACGACACCGCACGGATCGACAAGATATTCAGAGTGAAAAGATAAGGGGGACCGGATGGAGGATTCAAAGGAAAAACGGCAATACACGAACGACAACCAGCAGGCGATGGCGAAGGTGGTGATGTACCTTGCCGTGGACATCCTCACGCCGAAGACCATCAAGGAGCTCGTGGAGGCCCTCAACATTTCAAGGGACGTCACCTTCCGCACCCTCTGGAACCTCCAGGACGTCGGCTGGGTCGAGGAGGGCGCTTACGGATACCGCCTGAGCCCGCGCCTCACCCTGATAGCGGACAGGCTCAGACAGGCGGTAGCAGACACGCTGAAAAAGTATTTAATCGCGGAGGAGGTAAAGCAGCATGGCGAATAAGAAGAAGGTAGAGATGACCGAGGATCAAATTAAAACAACGAGTGCGCTGATGAAGGCGGATTCCGAGCGCGAATTAAAGGCCGCAGCCCTGGAGCAGTATTCCTTCGGTCAGGAATATGAGTATGAGCGCAGGGTACAGCAAGGGCAGTGGTGCCTAAAACAGATGGCCGGTATGAAGCTTGTCTTGGGGTGTATCTTGATGGAAATCAAGGAGCGGGAAAATTTGCAAACGTTTGCAAATACACTCACCGTGAACTTCGGGGGGATGTCACAAAGAGACGCCTATTACCACATGGCGTTTGCCAAAAAATGCGTAGACCTCAGAAAAATCAAGGAGTTCGGCGAAAAAAACTGGTCCAAAACTCTGGCCCTTTTACACTCGACCACGGATGAGCAGCTAAAGGAGATCGAGGAAAAGGGCATAAACGGCAAGGTGCTCGACGAGTACGACGGCATGTCAGTCCGCGATTTCAAGAAGCTGCTAAAAAAATACAAGGACGACGCATCCAAGGTCATAAAAGAGGAGGTCAAGAACATCGAGACCGAAAAGAAGCTCCTCATCAAAGAAGTCGATCGTCTCAAGGCATTCGACCCCGAGGGCAAGGACGCCTCCTGGTCTGTCGAACAGATGCAGGTCATCGACAAGATGACCGACGAGCTCGACACCGCTCTCCGCAAGTTCGTAAAGGACCCGCGCATCCTCGACCACCCCGAGTTACAGGCAAAGATAGAGGGCATTCAGGCCAAGGTCCAGAAGCGCTTCAAGATTTTCGTCGCGGACTGGGACGCTTATGTAAACGGGGAGGCCGAATAGCCGATGCCGGTCTCTCCCGCACTCGTCGAGCAGATAAGGCACGAGTTAAGGAACGCGCCTCACGGGCATAAGTCGGTCATAGCGAAACGCTGGGCCGCTGTCCTCGACTGCAGCGTTCAACAGGTATACCGCCTCGCGGCAGACGGCAAGAAGTCCGCTCGCTCCTCCAAGGCCAAAAAGCCCGATTACCATGAATGGGCAAAGGTCGTAATGATGGTCAAGAAAAGGCCACCTGAGGGCGCGGGAGAGATATCGACGGACCAGGCGATTGAGATTGCCGCTGCCAAGGGGCTTATACCGCTCGAGGCCCTCTCTGTACCGATAGGGACATTCGACCGCATCATCAGGTCATTCGGCGTGACCAAGCGCAAAAGGCGCTTCACACGCTATCAGGCGGAGAAGCCCAACCAGGCCCACCATGTAGACGCGTCATCCTCAAAATTCTTTTTCGTTCACCGCAGGGTCGGCAACGACTATGTGATCAGGCTCCACAGGCCCGGCGCGAACGGCTACAAGAACAAGCCCATTCCATGCGACAGGCTCAGGCCCTGGATATACGGCCTGGTGGACGATCACTCCGGCAGGCAGATAGCCCGCTACACGATTGCCGCTGGCGAATCGATGGCGGACACCCTGCTCTTCTTGCAGCACGCGTGGTCTGCGGTCGGCCTGCCAGAGCAGCTCATAGCCGACCAGGGCGTATTAAAGAAGGGCCTCCCCTCACAAGACCTCATTAAGCGGCTCGATGTCGCCCTCCCAGAGATGATGCCTTATGAAAAAGAGGCGCACGGCAAGATAGAGCGGCCCTGGAGAACTGCATGGCAACGCTTTGAGAAACCCTTCTTCGCGGTCGACGACTGGCAGAAGTACGAGATCACGGAGGCGGAGCTTAACAGGCGTTTCGCGGTCTATCTCGAAGAGTACAACGAACTGCCGCACCGCTTCGAGCGCGAGATAACCCGCATGCAGGCATGGCGCAGGATAAGCCTCCACGGCGGCATCGTCGCAATACCTGAGAACGCGCTCGCAACGGCGGCCAAGAGGGCAAAAAGAAAGGTCGGCGCCGACGGCATCCTGCAATACGAGGGCGGCATATACGAGGTCAAGGGCCTGCACGAGGCTGATGTCTACGTCATCGAGGGTGTCTTTGAGGACAGGCTCGTCGTCCAGGACATAGCTACCGGCAACAAGTACGAGGTTATGAAATTCGCGCCGGTCCCGCTCGGAGAATACCACGCGCACCCTGACACGCCTCACCAGAAGGCAGTTAAGGAAGCTGCAAACCTCAATATCACAGACGACGCGCTGCTCTACAGGCAAGCGCCCGAAAAGGACAGGCACATTGTCGCTATGCCTATACGCTCGACCGAGCGGCCCATCGAGGACCCGTTCGATGTTACGAAGCATGCGAGCATGGAGGAGGCATACGCCGAGGTGGTTTCAATAGTCGGCACGAAAATATCCGAGGAGGAAAGGAGAGCCATAAAAAAGCTGATCGCCGAAAACAACCTGGACAGGGATTTTGTGAATAACCTTGCCCTCGAATTGAGGGCCGAGATTGAAATCAGGCGCGCAAACGCCGGTTAAACAACGGAGGTGGAGTGATGGCAGTATCGAGGCTGGAAGTGCTTGCAGAATTTGGTTACTCGAAAGACCCGTTTAAGGGGTTCCGAATGGAAACGGCGGATAGCTTGCGTCTCAAAAGGCTCCTTAAAATGGCAGTAGAGTCACGGGCGATGGTCTCGGTGGTAGCAAGCTGGGGGTTCGGAAAGACGTCCGCCCTGGAGATAGCCTTCAGGGAGATAGACGCGCATGTATGCAGGCTCATCACGCCGGATAAAGAACGCGTGGTCGTCAGCGACATCGAGAAGGCCCTTATACTCGGTCTCTCGAATGAGTCATGCAAGAGGACCAAAGAGGTACGCGCCAGGCAGATCCGCAGGATCATCGGTGAGACCTCCCGCGAAAAGCCCATCATCCTCATCCTTGAGGAAGCTCACCGCATGCACGGACAGACGCTGCGGGCGCTCAAGACCTTCAGGGAGATGGACTGGATGGGGCAGAGCCCGCTCTTCACGGTGGTGATGGTCGGCCAGTATGACCCGATGCGCAAAAAGTACGTCGACGAGGTCAGGCTGCGCTCCGATACCGTACACATGAAGGGCATGACCGATTCCGAGGTCCGCGAGTATATCAAAAACACCGTGGGCAAGAGCTTCGAGGATGACGCCATAGAGGCCGTCTCGCGGCTGAACGGGACGCGCAACTTCCTTGATCTCCAGGAGGTCATCATCAATCTGATGAGCAAGGCTATGGAGCTCGGGGAAAAAAAGGTATCGGTCCTTGATGTCTTTGATCTTTATGGCGGCGGCTTCAAGGAGGTCATGAAGCGCGTGAATATCTCCCTCAGCGAACTCGCTGCGGAGACCGGCATACCTAAATCGACCCTCAGCCTTATTACTAATGAAAAACAAGGCACGCTGACTGATGAAAAATACAGCGACACGCGCCGCGCCGTCAGTGATGTGCTCAGGCGCAGAACAATGGCCTGAAAATAACAGGAGGTTTTCCCGAATGGCAACGGTACTCGAAAATATAGAAAGGCTCGCAAAATCATACTCGGACGCGAGGGACCTGCTCTCAGAGCGGGTCACCTCCCTGACCGATGAGATCGAGCTCGTAAAAAGGCAGAAGCTGCCCGGCATCAAAAAGAGCCTTGAGAAGGTCGCCACCCTGCAGTTGATCCTGAAGAACGCGCTCGAGGCAGCGCCCGGCGCGTTCGTAAAGCCCAAGACGCTCATCTTTCACGGCATCAAGGTTGGCTATAAGAAGGGCAAGGGCAAGATGGACTGGGAAGACGATGAGCAGGTCTTGAAGCTCATTAAGAAGTTCTTCCCAGAGCAGGTCGAGATCCTGATCAACACGAAAGAGACTCCAAACAAGCAGGCCCTCGACGGCCTCGATGTAAAGGATCTGAGAAAGCTCGGCATAACGGTCGAAGAGACCGGCGACCAGGTCGTAATAAAGGCGGTCGCGGGGGATGTGGAAAAGCTCGTTAACGCGCTCCTCAAGGACGCAGTAGAAGACACGACGGCAGAGGCGGTTTAAATCTGACAGAGGGGATGACGAAGATGCGCATAACTAAAGTAAAGGTCACACCGATATCGGACGGGAGCAAGGTCAGGGCGTATGCCTCAATAACCCTGGACGACGCTATAGCTATCAAAGATGTGAAGATCATACAGAGCAACGGCAAGACTTTCGTTTCAATGCCCGCCAAGAAGCGAAGGGACGGCACTCACCATGACCTGGTCTTCCCCATAAACCAGGACACGAGAAACCTGATCTCGTCGGCAATTTTCGCAGAGTACAAGAGGCAGACCGGGGAGGCCCTGGCATGCTGAGGTCCCTCGAGCAGAAAGCAAAAGCCTACGCAGACGCCCGCTGGCCCGACAGGGATATGGCGTGGCTCATAAGGAAGCTCGGCGAGGAATTCGGCGAGCTCGCGGAGGCCGTCTCCCGCCGTGATGAAACCAGTATCAGGATCGAAGCGGCTGATGTGGCGATCATCCTGATGGACATGCTCGCGCTCAAGGGCGACTCCCTCACGCAATGGGTCACGATAAAGGTCGGCATCCTCGAGGCGCGTCTCGAATGCGCCGAGTCGAAAGGCCGGGAGGCGCACAGAGAGGAGGCAAGCTGCTCATGAGCTCAACTGAATCCAAGCCCAGGCCGAGGGGTGACATAAGGTTCGGCGCGACCAAGAAGGCAAAGACCGGCTGCGGTAATCTCTATATCACCATCAACCAGGACGACGAAGGCAGACCCTTCGAGCTCTTCACGCAGATGGGCAAGGCCGGGGGCTGCTCGGCCTCACAGTGCGAGGCGATAGGCCGGGTAGTATCCCTCGCGCTGCGGAGCGGCTTGGACCCGCAAGAGATAGCGGGCCAGCTCACCGGCATAAGCTGCCACCTGCCCGCAGGCATGGATGAAAAGAAGGTGCTCTCCTGCTCGGACGCGATCGGGCAGGCACTGGAGTGGTTCCTTGAGGACGGTAGAAGAAAATGAATCTGCGGTGCCCTCAATGCAGATACGAGTTTGACGTGCGGCAGGCGACGAAGGACGCTGCCCTTATCGAGGTCATAAAGATGCAGTCCGACTTTGCTCCGCACAGCAGGCTCGTCTTCGAGTACTCGGAATTGTTCTGGACGACGCGAGGCCTGAAGGCGGCAAAGCTCCTCAGGATACTGACAGAGGTCCGCGATATCTGGACCGGCGAAAAGTTCGCCTTCCAGAAGCGGGCATACGAGATATCAAAGGCCGGCATCGTCCAGGCGCTCAAGACGGTCTGCAATAAACGCTTCGAGGTGCCACTTGAAAATCACAACTACCTCAAGAAGGTAATGATCTCGGTCGCTGAGGAAGAGGCGCGAAAGAAGTCAGCAGAGGTCGAGAAGACGCTCAAGGAAAAAGAGGCCCGTTTGCGAGCGACCACAAGGCCGGAAAACCCGGAGCAATTTGAAAGGCCAGAGTCGATAGGCGAACACACTAAAGGCTTACCCTGGAGGAAGGAACCATGAACCCGTGGTGGACTGAGGAGGAATAATAGTATGGCATTAAGGAGCATTAGCGAAATAAAAGAAGCTTTAAGCGAAGCACGAATAGCACAGTTCAATGGCACAAAGTTTCCAGGCATGAGTTACGAGGAAGGGGTGGCTTATGCTCTTGAATTTGTGCTTGGAGAGATAGATTTAGAGGAGCTCATTGAAAAATGACCGAGAGACAAATTGAGCTCGCAAATGCACTCGCCAAATGTACCTTTGCCGTTGGCACCTTTGATAAGAGGTTTGCAGCTCATATGGCGACGATCGCAAAGTACAGTCCGGAGTTTCCACTTTCGCCGAGCCAAATATATCACCTCTACAGGATGGCTCACCGGTATAGAAGGCAGATAACGGATATTGAAATACCAACCCAGGCCGAGATCGACGAATTAAAGGCCCTGGCAGAGGAGAATATACAGTGAGCGACCGTAAGACCATCAACGTAATGGGAGTAAATTACATTGATCTCACCCTCAACGGTTCCGATGGCACCTTTATCCTGGAGATCTTCGCCGATAAATATCTTCTGAAGATTCATTTCAAGAGATGGGCGTTGAGGGCCTTAGCCGATATACTCTGGAAGGTACTGAAGAAAGAAAAACAGGAGATCGCCGAGGCTGAATCGGCGCTCAGGAGCGGCGAGTAAGGATGTCCAACCAGCTCAACATATTCCAACAGGGATTGAGCGACGAGGAATATCGGGTATGGGAAATCATCGAGCAGCATCAAGGCCGGGCGAACGCTATCAAGGCGGACGACCTGGCTGAGGAAACGAAGATAGAGAGCGTCAGGATCCGAGAGATAGTCTCGCACCTCGTTAAAGAGCACGGCAAGCTTATAGGCAGCAGCACGGGCAACCCGCCCGGCTTTTATGTGATCACGGACCGCGAGGAGCTGGAGCGACAAATACGGAGCCTGAGGCATCGCGGCATCATGTGCCTGATCAGGGCAGCGGCGTTGTCAAAATCGAGCATTGAGGAAATATTTAGACAAGGGAGGCTGGACATCGATGGAATGTAGATCATTTCCGAAAACCGAACCGCGTCAACGCCTGCTCGCCTCTCTATTTGCCAAGGCGCGTGAATTCGGCATCGAGAGTACTGAGCTGAGGGAAAATATAGCGCCCGCAGTTATCAATAAGCGCCTGTCGGAATCTTCGTCAGGTGAGATACTCAAGGTCCTCGAACATGTGATGAAGATATACAGGCAGTCAGGCTTCCAGAAGTTCGAGAGCAGCAAGGCAGGTCTTTTGCTCGAACTCGAGGCCGCTGCCAGGGCCAGGTGGGGCGATGAGTTCAAAAAGTCTCTGATCGCATTCATTAACAGCCATGCTTTAAAAGGGACCTATACCCATTACAGGTTTATGGCGGTAACAGACCTGAAGGCGTTCAAGGACCGGATCAAGGAATTGAACCGGCAAGAAGGGATATGAGCGCAGACTGGAAAAAAGGAATATCCGCTGACGACCTCCCTGAAGAGTTCGGCGGCCTTGCCGAATTGATAGGACTCGAAAACGTCATAAAGACAATGGAGTACTTCGAGGGGCGGGAGAAGTATTTTCCGAAGATAGACGGCGCGTTCAGGCACGTCCGCGACAGGGTTATCCGCGCGCGCTGGCGCAAGCACAATGTCGGCGAACTTGCCCGCGAGTTCAACCTCACCCATACGCAGATCCGCGAAATAGTAAAAGACCATGAAGACCAGGTAGACCTCTTCCCTCGTCCTTAACCGCGCAGTCAGCTTTCCGCAGAAACTTTCTTCAAGCACCTTCCGAGAGTTACTTTCCTCTTTCAAGTAAAATTCCCCCTGTTGCAACTCTTTTTGTCCGACCGGGACGGTCGCTTGCGCTGAGCGACGGTCCTACCTCCTAAGCCAAAAAGGACATTCGTATGGACGTTAAGAAAGCGCTCTGGTCGATATTCGGCAATGACGATGACCCGGTAGTTCTCTCCTTCTATCTCCCCGGCTGGCCTTTCTGGATTCGCCAGGCCCTATGGCTCTTCTGGCGCAACCCGCTGCACAACCTCGTCTCCTATCGCTGGGGCCTCAGTAAGCGCGTTAGCCATCAAGTCTCCCTTTATGGCCCCCATGTTTGGGCTCCGGAGGGGTTTGTCTGGAACTTCGGAGTGACTTTTTATAACGGCCAGGAGTACCCGTTTATCTCCCGCAGGGGCAAAAAGTGGGAATGGTACCTGGGCTGGCGTCTTCCGGGCGGAGGCCTCGGCGCGGCATTCAGGCGGAGGCAAAAGTGACTTTCAAAGAGCTCCTGATAAAGCACGAAGCCCTCAGGCTTAAACCGTACAGGTGTCCGGCAGGAAAGCTCACCATAGGCGTGGGCCGCAACCTCCAAGATCGCGGCATCTCGAAAGAAGAAGCTATGTTCATGCTCGATAATGACATCGAGCAGACCCTAAGAGAGTGCAGATCATTCCCCTGGTTCGAGCGGCTCGATAACGTCAGGCAGGCGGTAGTCGCAAGTATGGTCTTCAACCTCGGCCTGTCAAGGTTCGAGAAGTTCAAGAAGACCATAGCGGCCATTGAGTCTGGCAACTATGCAAAGGCCGCAGCAGAGATGGTGCTCTCCGACTGGTTCATCCAGGTCGGTAATCGCGGCCCCGAGCTCGTTGAGATGATGAGGACTGGGAGGGTTCAGTAGATGGAAAGGTTATCCGGCTTTCTCCAGGAAGAAAACGGACAGCGGTCAATGACCAGGCTCACCATATTCCTGATCATTGTCTCATATATCTGCTGGGCCTCTTACATCGTCTTCACCACACGCATAATCCCGGACCTGCCTTATGGCGTGGCAGGGCTTCTCGTCGGCCTGTACGGCTTCAACACGGCGAACATCAATATCGGAGGCTCCCGTGATAAAGCGTAACCTCATCATTGCCGCGATCGTCGCTGCTGCCGCTGCGGCC
>Ga0209431_10002654_pt1 | contig 14468 bp, 14 predicted proteins | sample RifCSP13_3_FD_184021 | JGI IMG/M metagenome (GOLD analysis project Ga0209431, IMG submission 184021) | Soil microbial communities from Rifle, Colorado - Rifle CSP2_sed 13_3 (SPAdes) (version 2) | ecosystem: Environmental > Terrestrial > Deep subsurface > Rock core/Sediment | place: Rifle...
TATACAAATGTACATTATGGGGGGACGTGATATCCTGCTGCCGCAAACTCCAATGCAACTGCCTCCTGAAGAAATGGTTACACAACCACCAGTGGACATAACAGCACAACAGCCCGGCAAAGACACTACCGAGCAGGAAATTGAGGAACTTAAGATCAGTACAAAACTTAAGGAGAAGAAAGGATTAGAATATTTTGGTTACAGTCTTTTCGAAAAAATACCCGCGGCATTTGAACCTGCTGCGGTAGGACCCGTTGATCCTGGCTATTTAATTGGTCCCGGTGATGTGTTACGACTTTACCTTTGGGGCGCAGTTGAACTCCAATATGAGCTTAATGTAGATAATCAAGGTACGGTTTTTATTCCTACTGCAGGTCAAATGTTTGTTTCAGGTGTTCCATATTCTGAATTGAAAACTAAAATGACAATTTACTTATCAAAATTTTATGAAGGATTAGCTGCAAATCCTCCGACTGTTTTTCTAGATATATCTTTGGCAAAGCTTAAACCAATAAAAATATTTGTGATGGGTGAAGTTTCAAAACCGGGTGGTTATACAATAAGCAGTTTTGCAAGCGTGTTTAACGCACTTTACAGTGTTGGTGGTCCATTAACATCGGGGAGCTTGCGCGAAATTAGAGTGATTAGAAATAACAAAGTGATTTCAAAAGTTGATCTTTATGATTACCTGCTTAAAGGTCAGTTAATTGGTGATGTGCGTCTTCAAAATAATGATATGGTTTTTATTCCATCAAGAGGAAAAACTGTTTCGGTTTTGGGTGAAGTTTTACGGCCGGCAATTTATGAATTACGAGTTGATGAGAATCTGAAAAAACTTTTTGAATTTTCAGGGGGTTTGAAAGCCACAGCTTATACAGGAAGAGTGCAAGTGTCCCGTATAAAACCATTTGAACAGAGAAAGAAATTTGAGCTTGAGAAACAGCTTGTTGATGTTGACCTTACGAATCTGTTGCAAAATCCTTCCGCAGATTTTATTCTTTCAGATGGCGATTTAGTTGCAGTAGATACTATTTCTGCAAAGCTTATCAACTATGTAACCATTGAAGGTGCGGTGCTTCGTCCCGGTGCATACGATGTTTCAAAAGTAAGAAGATTATCAGACCTGATTTATGAAGCCGAGGGAGTTCTTCCCGAAGCTTATTTTAGCAAAGCAGACATTATCAGAACTCGCCCGGATGAAACATATCAATTTATTTCTGTTGATCTCGCAAAGGCATTGGATGGTGATCCATTAAATAATATCGAGCTTCATCCTAGAGATTCCGTAAAAATATATTCAATTTATGAACTTGTGGAGAAAAGAACGGTGTCAATTTCGGGTTACGTGAAGAATCCGGTTTCACTTCCGTTTGCTGATAGTTTAACACTTTACGATATGGTTTTTAGAGCAGGCGGATTGCAGGATCCAGTTTTTAGAGGCAAGGCGTTTACTCTTCGCGGCGATATAGTGAGAATTAATCCGGACGGACTTACAACGCGCATCATTCCATTCAATCTTGAAAAACTGCTGCGTGAAAAATCCGTGAATATAGACCTTGAACCGGGAGATAAAATTTACATTTACAAAGGCGATGTGGAAAAAGTATTAGATAAAGTTGTGAGGATTGAAGGGGAAGTCCGTAAACCCGGTGAATATCCGCTCAGCTCAAACATGACACCGACGGATTTAATTCTTCAGGCGGGCGGATTTAATGAGAGATCATTAAGAACTGAAGTTTATGTGAACAGATTAAAACCAAGTGGTTACGAGGGCGAAAAAATTAGCGAATCTTTTGTAATACCAATGTCGCTATCATTTTATAAAAGTACCTCTGATGAAATTAAAGATATTGACTCAGCTAATATTAATTCCAATACATTCATTTTACAGCATAAAGATATAATTGTTGTTCGCAAAAATCCCAATTACCAGGATCAGAGAGTTGTAACCATTTCCGGTGAAGTTAACAAACCCGGCACTTACGTTTTGGAATCTAAGAATGAAACTCTTTTTGATTTGATTATAAAAGCCGGAGGATCAACATCGGAAGCATTTTTATTCGGTACACAGTTTAACCGCGAGGGTAAAAAATTAGTTGTTGATGTGGAAGCTCTCTTTTTAGAAGAGGACCAGAGCGAAAATGTTTATTTGCACGATAAAGACAAAATATTTATTCCTAAAAAACCAAATACGATAGTTGTTGATGGTGAGGTTAATAATCCCGGGCTTTACAGATTTATCGAGGGACTAAGCGTTAAAGATTACATTGACAATGCAGGCGGTATTACTGACAGTGCAAACTATGCTGTTTATCGCAAAGCAAATGGAGAATCCAACAGAGTGAATTTTGGTTTCCTTACAGGTAATCCTAAAGCTTATGACGGCTCAGTGATAATTGTTACAAAAATGCCGCCGCCAAGTGAACCGGGCACTGCATTTGACTTAGGTAAAACGGTAATAGATGTGTTTGCTCTTATGGCCAGTGTTGTAACTGTTTGGGTGCTCGCTAAACAATTGTAATATATCATCCCTAAAGGGATTTTATAAATTTCCATGTTAAATTTTTCTATAAATATAGTATCCCTACGGGATTAAATATCTACAATACAAAATTACACTGCATAATTAGATTTATGCGGCTTGATTCTATTTTCAGAAAACTTAATCACCCTTTGTTTTTAAAATATTTTATGAAATAAAATCATGACAGATCAAGAAACAAAAAATGAAGAAACCGTTCAGCCGCAAAAGCTTGAAGATTGGTTTAAAAACCTGATAGAAAAACTTCGTCCATACATGAAGCAGCTTTGGGAAGTGAGAAAAAAGCTAATGATCTTTAACGGTGCAGTTGCAGTTTTGGTGCTGGTTTATCTTTACTTAATTACAAGACCATATTTTGAAAGCACAGTTACAATACTTCCCGAGTATGGAAGTAAATCAACTACTCTCAGCGGATTGAGTCAATTGGCTTCATTAGCTGGCGTTAGAGTTGGTGAAGGCGCGCCTACGGAAATATATCAGAACCTGATATCAAGTGAAACTGTTCTCGGTTCAGTAATCTATACCAAATACAAAACCGAAAAGTTTAAAGATTCCGTTAATCTAATCCAGTATTTTTTAAAGGGTGATACAACAGATAACAGTGACCGAAAAAATTTCCTAAAGGTTTATGAAACTCTTTCTAAGTATACAATCAGAAGCAACGTGGACAGGTTAACTAAAATTCTCAACTTGACTGTGACAATGCCTGAATCTAATCTCGCTGCAGATGTGGCAAATAAAATTGCTGAATCTTTAGATCTCTATGTTCGAACAAAAAGAAAATCATATGCATCCGAGCAGAGATTTTATCTTGAAAAAAGAACTGCACAGGTAAAAGACTCGCTTTCATTTGTTGAGGAAAAGCTAAAAAGCTTTCGTGAACAAAATCGAGTTGTTTTGCAATCTCCTGCACTACTGCTTGAACAAGGACGCATAATGCGTGAAATAGAAATATTAAACGCGGTTTACATTGAATTGACTAAACAGCTTGAGATAGCTAAGATCGATGATATTCGCGAAACACCCATTGTTAATATAAAAGAATGGGCGAAAGATCCCGTTATTAAAGCCGGACCAAAACGGGTAAATAATTTTATTACATTCATGTTCTTTTCGGTTCTCCTAAGTTCATTGTTTTATGTTTTTCGGCTGCAGCTCAGAAAATATTATCAGATGGTAAAAGGTACTGGGCTAAACGAAAGCGATACATCTTTATAAATTCAATGATTGGCGATCAGCCTTCTCCGCTTTGCGGGAATCCACATCATGAGTGGATTGTTCCCTCAAGCAGTTAATTGTTATACACTGTCTTCTAAAAAGTCGAGGTTGAAATTATTATAATCACTATGGAAAAAAGAACCATAAAACTTACACCGGAGCAAAAACTCACTCAATCATTGAGACTTTACTAGAATACCAGAGAACTGAAAATCACTGCACTAAGAAAATTTCACCCGGAGCTAAGCGAGCAGGAAATTCAAAAAAAAGTGAAGCAAATTTTTCTTTATGCAAAATCTTAATTTTTCTCAGAGCACGTATGAAACCAAATAAAATAAAATCTTTAATTCCCCGAGAGTTTAAAAAATATTTTTGGGATGTTGATTTTGATAAACTCAAACTCAATAAACATAAAAATTTTATTCTGGGAAGATTATTGAACTACGGTGCTTCCGATACGTTTAATTGGATATTTACTACATTTAAAAATGATGAAGTAAAAAGCTTGCTTCTAAATAATGGCAAGCAATCACTTTCCAGAAATAGTTACCTTTTTTGGGAAAAAATATCTGAGGAAAAAAACCTTTGGAAAAGAATTTAAAACTAAATACGCTGGGTAAAAAACGTATCGCACTCCTACCTATGCTGAAAAAATTTAAAAATGAATTCTATCTTGCAGGTGGTACTGCTTTAGCGCTGCAACTAGGCCATAGAAAAAGTTTTGATTTTGATTTCTTTGCCGTCAAAGATTTTAGATTACAAGCTATTCAGAATAAAATTGATAAGTTATTTCAAGACCATAAATTATTTATAAACCAGTACGAAGCCGATACTTTTACCATACTTATTAATAATGAGATAAAAATTTCATTCTTTAGTATTAAGCATAAAGCGATTGCTCCATTTTTAGAGTGTGATTGGTTTTGGCTTTGCAGCGAGCTGGAAATAGGTGCTATGAAAATTTCCGCTTTATTAAGAGCAGATTATAGAGATTATGTTGATATTTATTTTCTTTTAAAAAAGTATAATCTGGCTGAAATAATTAATTTATGTAAACAGAAATATCCCGCTTTTGAAGTTTCGGTTTACTTAAAAGCTTTGCTCAGCTATGATGATATTGAAGTCACACCTATAATGTTTACTAAAGGATTCGAAACAAAACCGGAAGAAGTTTTTTCTTTCATAGAAAACAAAACCAAGACATTCATATCAAATAATATTTGATATGCTTGCAATAATATTTATGGATAATATCACAAGCTGGGAAGTGAATCATCTCTGGCGACAGGTAAATTGGATCCTGAAGTGTAAATTATTTCAACTGCCGTAGTTATAAATATGAAAAAAACTATAAAACTTTCACCGGAACAAAAACTCACTCAATCATTGAGACTTTACTACAATGCTAGAGAACTGAAAATTGCTTCACTAAGAAAATTTCACCCGGAGTTGAGTGAAGAGGAAATTCAAAAAAAAGTAAAAGAAATTTTTCTTTATGCAAAATCTTAACCTTTTCAGTCTTTACACTGAAATATTAAATAAAAACAAAATAGATTATTTAGTAACAGGGTCAGTAGCTTCGATTGTTTATGGTGAACCACGGCTGACCCACGATATTGATTTAATTTTAAATTTATTGGAGGAACAAATTGATGGGTTTATCGCAGCTTTTCCTTCCGATCAATTTTACTGCCCGCCAAAGGAAGTAATTAAAGTAGAATTAAAAAGGAGTATAAGAGGACATATTAACTTGATACATCATGAAACAGGATTTAAGGCCGATATTTATTTTACGGAAAAAGACGAATTACTAATCTGGGCGTTTAAGCATCGCCAAACCATTAAGATTTTTGATAGTACTATCTTTCTTGCACCACCGGAATATGTTATTGTAAAGAAACTTGAATTTTACAAAGAAGGTGATGCTCAAAAACATCTAACTGATATAAATGGTATCCTCTTAAATTCAAAAGATATTATTGATTTTGTATTTCTTAATAAAATAATATTAGAGAAAGGACTTAATGATCAATGGAAGAGCGTTTCTGCTGGAAAAAGAGAAGAGTAAACCATCCCTAACGGGAGGTAAACTGAATCCGGTCCATTGATGATTTTAACAGAAGACACTAGGCAGTAAGTTATCTTGCATCGCGACAAAAAGTTTATTAGTTGTGAATTGTAAACCTCCTTTATTCTCTAACAATTATCAAATAGTTGTATTAACTTAGAAACGAATATTTTACTGATCATTAAAAATTATTTGATTTATTAATAAAAATGGACCTGAAAATACAAAACGCAGTTGAAGATATACTAAAAAAAAATAGTGATATACTATTTGCTTATATCTTTGGTTCAAAGATTAAAAAGGGCAGATTTGGAAGTGATCTGGATATCGCAGTCTATTTTAATGATGAACCTGAAATACTTGAAATTGGAGCATTAGTCCTTAAATTGGAAGAAGCGGTAAATTGTAAGGTCGATCTGGTTTCCTTAAACAATTTAGACAAATTGAATCCCAAACTTGCTTATTCAATAATCAGCGAAGGGATTATTGCTTACGTAAAGCATAAAGAGTTGTTTAATCAATTTAAAGAATCGGTTATATTAAATTATCTGGATTTTAAACCTATTGATGAGCTTTTTAATAAAAACTTTAATAATCGGTTGGTAAATCACAAATTTGCAGTTATCGAAAAATGATAGACGATAAATTAAAAAGACTCGAGGAAAATCTGAGAATCTTAAGTAAGATTAAAGGAGAGTATTCTATTGATGATATTATTGCCGATAAGGTTGATGAATGGGGCTTAAGATATGGGCTTTTTGAGTCGCTCCAAATTGTAATAGATCTAGCATGCGGCTGCGTCGCCAAAAAGAATTTGGGCGTTCCTAAGAATTATTCTGAATTCATCACAATTCTTATCACAAATAAATATTTAAATAAAGAGCTAGGTGAAAAAATTCTTCGTACGGTTGGGCTAAGAAATTTACTGGTCCATGAATATGGAATGCCTGTCCCGCAAAATGCGGGAATTGATATAAGAAAGCTTTATGAGTATTTAAGTCATATTCAAGACATAAAAGATTTTGCACATGCAATCAGCAAGGTTTAGTTCCCGTCTCACTTCCTTATGCCCTGAGACAAAGAAATTAGAAAATAGAAGATAGAAAGCAGTAGTAAGAAATGAAAATTAAATAGGAAGTAGGAAATGGGTAGTTGGGAGTAGGCTCGGGCTGACTATCTTCTACCTACAGTCTCCTATCTTCTACCTCCCATCAACTATTCCTTTTTAGCTATAACTTTGATCAAGAAAAATATTAATTTTGAACCAATAATAAATTTTATTAAAGGTTTCATAAAAACTTTAAATGATAGTTCGCTTTAATAATTAATTTTGAATATGATCACCGATAAAACAAAAAAATGGCTGGAACGAGTTGATTACGATTTGCAAACTGCAGATGCGATGCTAAATACAGGACGTTATATTTATGCAATCTTTATGTGTCAGCAAGCTATTGAAAAAGTTATGAAAGCTTTCATAAATAATTTGGGAAAAGATGTATTACCAATTCACAATCTGCGCCGCTTAGCAGAAAAAGCAGGGCTCATAGACGACCTTACTGAAGAACATTTAATTAAGCTGGATTTTCTTTCTCAATATTACATTAATGCCCGCTATAAGGAAGATATTGCCGAACTCTCAAAAGGAATTACAAAGAATTTCTCTGCAGATATAATTATTTTTACAAAGGAGCTGATAAAATGGATTATTCAAAAGATGAAATAGTAAATAAGGTGAGAAATATTATTGGTTCGCTTACCGGGAAGCATAGCATAAAAGCAGCTTATATTTTTGGCTCATACAGCAAAGGAAATGCAACTGAGTACAGTGATATAGATGTTGCTATTGTGCTCGATAAAATAAGAAATGGTTCTCCTTTTAACGAAGCATTTGAAATCTTTCACGAAGTCCAGAAACAGAATTCTTTATTTGAAGTGGTGTGCTTCTCTGAAACAGAGTTTTTTAACGAAGAGCAAGAAGTGATAAAGTATATTAAAAAAGATGGTATTAAAGTTTATTAAAATAATGAACCTTACATTTAGCTGGAAATCAAGAAAAGTAGTCAATTCACAACAGGCAGTTCGACGAATGAGTAAGCAGTCCAGTTGACATTAACAATTCAAAATTCTGCCAAAGGCATTCTCCAAAGGAGTCCTTCCCCGAAGGGGTCCTTCGGACGGACCTTTAGAAAAAATTAGAAAGTTATAAGTGACAGCTGTGAATTAATACTTAGTGCCGTAAGCACTATATGTTTATAGAAAAATAATTAACCAAAAAAAACCAAAGCCCCAGAGGGGCGATATAGAAAGTTACATGCCGCAGTAGGCATTAGGCAATTTGGAAGGTGAAAATTAGTCCGCCTGAGGCGGATAAATAGAAAGAAGTTGAACTACTTCCGGCAAACAATTTTTCCTCACTTTAGCAAAGCATAAATTTTACCTTGCTTTGTCGAATAATAAATCATAAATAAAAAATAATGAATAATAAATCAAATGGCAGTCCACAGTTTTTAACCCGGCTCAGGCAGATTCATCGCTCAACATTCAAAATTTATAATTGAACACTTAACATTGACCATCAAAAAGTTTGTCGAGAAAATAAATCATCCTGAAATTGTACGGTTGGTTTTGCCGCTGATCGTGCTGCTTGAAATCGGCAGAACATTTTATCATACCAATGCTGTTTACGTTCTATCACGGGTTTTATTATTGTACTTTTTGTTATTTGCTTATTCAGAGGCAAAGAAAAACAAGCAGCTTAAAGTTTATATAGTTCTTGTTTTGTTGTTTGGGCTTTGGGCATTGGCAACTACGATATGGTCTTATGATCCCATGATTACTTTTCCCCGCGCATTTTATTTTGCTTATGCGGCTATTGGTGCGAGTACAGCCGGTTATTTATGGTACGCATATTTCTCTAAATCATTTCTTAGCTTTCTTCTTCCTGCAAATATCATAATTGTTGTTGTAAGTCTATTTTCACTCATCACAAATCAACCCGCTGATGCATGGACAGGCGGCTGCGGAATAGGTTTTAAAGGTTTTGCTCCTCATCAAAATGTATTAGGAATGATGATTCTTTTAACAATTCCATCCGTTCTCTTGCCCGCATTTTCAATCTTGAAATTAAAGTTTAAAAAGAATTACTTCATTAATTTTGATCAAATTCAATTCTCTCTGCTATCTACTATCTTCTATCTTCTGCTCCTATTCCTAAATATCTACATTCTCATTCTCACCCAATCACGTGGATCGGTGATGTCGGTTCTTTTAATGGTTGTAACGTTCGTAATATTTACAATTAACTGGAAGATCTTAATTACCACAGGACTTACCCTGGTTTTATTTATTGCTGCACTTTTTTTTGCAAGCCCGGAAATCAAAACATCGGTTACAGATTATATTTTTAAAACTGAAAATACTATTGGGGATAGAAGAAGTACTCAAATCAATGCAACAATTTCAGCCGCAAAGAATGGCGGATTGATTGGTCTCGGTTATGGAATAAGCGACCCCAAAAATATTTTAGGTGATGTTGAAGAAGGAAAAAGATACTATAGAGAAAAAATGATAAGCATTCTTGCTTTGATAGAAGAAGTTGGAGTGATCGGATTAATTTTATTCCTCGCCATTATCGGTTATGTTTTTTTGTTATTATTAAAAACATTCAAGACTGTCACCCTGAGCTTGTCGAAGGGCATTCAACATTCATCCATTCATCCATACGAAACTGTCACCCTGAGCTTAGCCTGCCCCGTCTTGACGGGGTCGAAGGGCATTCAACATTCAGCATTCAACATTCGACATTCGCTCGTAGGCTTAGAATCAGCATTTATGATTGCAGTGCTTGTAGCCTTATCTTTTGATGCTCAAATTGAAGGTTGGTGGCTCGGTGCAGGCTCGTGGCAGTTCTTTTTATTTTTTTCGTTAGTTGGTAATGCACTTGCTACAGAGTATAATATCCATAAATCAATATGTTGAACTAAAAGAAAAAATAAGAAAACAAAATTTTTAATTAGCATGGGAGAGAAATAATGAAATATATAATACAAGCAATACAAGAATTTTTTAAATTTTTTATAATCTATTGGCCTGGAAGCAGCGGAAGAAAAATTCGCTACTTTTATTATAAAAATAAGTTCAAGGCATGTGGTAAAAAATTTTATATTGATGAAGGTGTAATAATTGACTCACCTAAAAGCATCTCTCTTGGGGAAAACATTTGGATTGATAGATACTGTGTATTAATAGCTGGTAGAGCTATCGTAGAAAACAGTAAAAGACTTGTTGAAAGGAAGTTAAATCCGAACTTCAAAGGGAAGGAAGGGGAACTTATAATAAAAAGTAATGTGCATATTGCCCCATTTTGTGTTGTTCAAGCCCATGCTGGTGTTGAGATAGGAGAAAATTGCGGGTTAGCCTCCGGAACAAAAGTATATTCTATGTCACACCATTATAAAAATCCTAAAAATGACATGGATATTTTTGAATACAAATTCACCCCTTTAGTTAATGAGAAGGAGCAAAGTTTAATTTTAGGTCCAATTGTTATTTCAGACAATTGCGCCATAGGTCTTAATTCAGTAATCCTTCCAGGTGTTACTGTAAAAACAGGAACATGGGTTGGCGTGCTAAGTTATCTTTACAAGGATACTGAAGAGAAAGCAATATATGGTGTCAAACCAGCAACCTTTCTAAAGAAAAAGTTTTAGTTCATCTCACATTATTTTGTAATATATTAAAAGAACTTAGAAATGAGTACACAAAAAAATACTAAATTCATTCCCATTTCAGAACCATCAATTACAAAAAGAGAAATTGATTATGTAACCAAAGCAGTTAAATCCGGTTGGGTTTCATCGCTAGGAGAGTATATCACTCAATTCGAAGAACAATTCGCAAAGTTCATCGGCACAAAATACGCTGTATCTTGTACTAACGGAACTGTTGCGCTTCATCTTGCCATGGTTTCTGCCGGAATAAAACCTGGTGATGAAGTGATAATTCCCGATTTAACATTTGTTGCTACAGCAAGTGCCGTTAAGTACATTGGAGCAATTCCGGTGTTCGCAGACATTGATCCGGCAACATGGTGTATAAAACCCGATTCGATAAAAAAATTAATAACTCCAAAAACTAAGGCAATTGTACCTGTTCATTTGTACGGTTATCCCGCTGATATGGCTGCGATTAATAAAATTGCCGCTGAACACGGGCTTACGGTTTTTGAGGATGCGGCGGAAGCTCACGGTGCTTCAATAAATAAAAAAAGAGTCGGAAGCTTTGGCAAGTGCGGAGTGTTCAGCTTTTATGGTAACAAAATAATCACTACGGGCGAAGGCGGAATGATTACGACGAGTGATCAAGTTTTACATGATCGGGCAAAATATTTAAGAGACCACGCAATGAGCAAAACTAAACGTTACTGGCATACCGAGCTGGGCTACAATTACAGGATAACAAACATTCAGGCAGCACTTGGACTGGCACAACTGCATAGAATTGACAGCATCATTAAAAAGAAGCTGAAAATATTTTCCTGGTACAAAAAATATTTGGGTCAAAGCGAACTCTTTTCACTGAATCCTGAACAAAAGGGAATTACAAATGTTATTTGGATGGTTTCAATACTGCTGCCTGAGAAATTAAAAATAGACAGGGATAACCTGATGAAAAAGCTGAGAGAAAAAAATATTGATACACGACCGTTCTTCTATCCGATTAGTCAGTTACCAATGTATAACACGGGAGTTATAAATCCGGTTGCTTATGATATCGCAGAAAGGGGGATGAATCTTCCCAGCGCTTTTAATCTGACCGAAGAGCAGGTTGAATATATCTGCAAACAAATGCTTATGCTGATAAAGGATTAAGCATGAAAGTTCTGTTTTTAGGTTCCGATGTTTTTGCAAAAGGTGGTATACCGCGCTACGCTATCTATCAAATAAAAGCATTAAAAGAAATCTACGGTAATGAAAATGTTTTTGTTTTTTCTTTATATGATTATAATCCCCAGAATGCTTTTGAAGATAGGATAAAAACTGATTACATACAGAGCGGCATTTCTTTTTATGATAAGCTGAGCTATACTAAAAAGACTTTGAGCTTCATTAAAGAGAAGAAAATAGAATTAGTTATTATCGATCACATACAACTCTCGATTATTGCTTACTTCGCCAAAAAGCTCATTAAAATAAAATACATTACAAATGTTTACGGAATTGAAGTCTGGACCAACGTAAAAAAGCGGGATATTATCGGACTTAAAAATTCCAATTTGATAATAGGAGACTGTAACTTTGTTCTGAATTATGTTAAAAATCATTTTGGCATTGCTGATTCAAGACTGAAATTGCTTCACGACCCTGTCGATATTGATAGGTTCAAACCAATACCCAAAGATGAAAAGTTGTTTTTTAAGTATTCAATTCCCAAAGAGAAGTTTGTTATAATAACCGTTGGTCGGCTTGAGAGAAATAAGGGATTTGAGCTTGTAATTAAAACACTTTCCAATCTACCCGATGAAATTATTTATGTAATTGTTGGTGATGGAGCTATGAGAGATCAAGTAAAGAATTTGGTGAAAAGCTTAAGTCTTGAAACCAGAGTCTTCTTCACCCTTAGAGTTCCCGAAGATGACCTTGTACCGCTTTACAATTTGTGTGATGTTTTTGTTTTAGTCAGTTCATTCGGGCATGGTGAGGGTGAAGGACTGCCGCTTGGACTGATTGAGGCAAGTGCTTGCGGTAAGCCGATTATTGGCGGTAATCAGGATGGTTCGGTTGATGCCATTGATGAAGGTAAAAACGGTTTTATAATTTCTCCCGACGATAGTGAGGCACTAAAACAACGAATCATGCATCTTTATTCGGATGAAAATCTTCGAAAAATTATGGGTGATATTGGTATAAAAAAAGTGAACTGTGAATTTGAGTTTGGGAAATTCAGAGTGACTTTAGAAAAGATATTAAAAAAGGTATAACGGATCGCTTCGATTCGGGATTTCGCGTGATAGGGAATGTTTTCAAAAACAACGCAAAATAAAATTTGAAATAATTTCAATGAATAAATAAAATAACGGCCTCATAGTTGCAAGCAAAAAAAAGGAATGATATAATGAATCAGGCTAATTTACTTGATACTTTAAGAAACGTCGCAAACAAATATCCAAAAGATTTGCTGAATGCAGCACCGATGGAAATTCCCCGAATAGCATTCAATATCAGCATTGCTTTACAATCAGTGACGACAAAATCTCTGAATGAATTAGAAATATGCGATCTTGGCGGCGGATTAGGGTTGTTTTCGACTGGCTGTGCCGCCTACGGAATGAAGCGAGTTGTATTGATCGACGATTTTGACGATCCCGTGAATCGTCGGGTTGGGAATTCAATACTTGATATACATAGAAGCCTTGGTGTTGAGGTAATTGAACGGGACGTGGTCAAGACTGGCATTCGTGATATCGAAGGGACTTTCGATATCATCACAACATTCGACAGTATGGAGCATTGGCATCATTCACCAAAGAAGCTTTTTCACGAAGTTGTTGAAAAACTTAAACCGGGCGGGGTGTTCGTCTTGGGTGTGCCAAATTGCGTTAATATGAGAAAGCGTATTTCAGTTCCTTTTGGCATAGGAAAGTGGAGTGGGATGCAAGGATGGTATGAAGAAGAGAAATTTCGTGATCACGTGCGTGAGCCTGACGTAAGTGATCTTATATACATAGCTCACGATATGGGCCTTGTTGCTATTAAAATACTCGGAAGGAACTGGATGGGTTATAATTCTGCAAATCCAGCTATGCGGTTTATTACTAAAATTATGGATTATCCTTTAAGATTTAAGCCATCATTGTGTGCTGATATCTATATGGTTGGGAAAAAGCATAGCGGAGTACTCTACTAGACGGTAATTCCGCTATGTTCCATTGCCACCGTTGAACTTTATTGTTAAATCTCAAATTATTCTGAAGAACAGAAGGTAAAAGCTATGCAATGTAAACCATCACTTAAGTGATACGAACTTGTAACTTCAGTCAAATCAATTCAAAAATCTTAGAGCATTTCTTAAGATTTCTAAAGTATTTTTAGTTAATAATGGAGTGCCAGGCATTCTCATATGAAAAAAAAAATAGTACTAGTTGTTGACTACAAATTCCATAAAAAATGGTTTACCGGTTTAGCTTATTCTTATTTACGAGCATTCAAGGCAAAAGAGTTTGAGTGTGAATTAATTGAATTTGATGTTAATCCATACATTTATCATCTCTTTGAAAAATACTATCCCGCGAAGCTAAAATCTTATTTAAAATCAAAACAGAAACCAATTATAAATTATATAAAAAACTCTGAAGCCGAGTTTGTTTTTATAATAAAAGGCTACTATTTATTACCTGAAACGATTGAATTGCTTAAAGATTTTGGGAAAAAAGTCTTTTGCTTTTATCCGGATGACCCGCTTGTACTGCAACCCAGTACTTCGAACAAATTTGTTAGTAAAAGTATAGAAAAATACAACGCTTACTTTATTTGGAGTAAAAAGTTAATTAAGCCAATACAAAATGTCGGCTGTAAAAATGTTTTTTATCTTCCTTTTGGAGCTGACATTGATTTGCTTCACCCAACAAGATTAGATTCT
>Ga0209431_10002655_pt1 | contig 14461 bp, 10 predicted proteins | sample RifCSP13_3_FD_184021 | JGI IMG/M metagenome (GOLD analysis project Ga0209431, IMG submission 184021) | Soil microbial communities from Rifle, Colorado - Rifle CSP2_sed 13_3 (SPAdes) (version 2) | ecosystem: Environmental > Terrestrial > Deep subsurface > Rock core/Sediment | place: Rifle...
TACAATAGAGAAACATTGCAACAAGCAATTTTAATTTCAAAAGATCAGATCAACCTTCTATCTAAACATGCAAAAGAAGCGTCCCCAAACGAATCTTGCGCCATATTGTTTGGGAAAATTGAAAAAGATCATTTTAGAGTAAAAGACGTTTTTCTAACAAAAAACATAGAAAATTCACCAGTAACCTTTACAATATCTAACGATGAACTCATTAAAGGATATCAAGAAGCTGAAAAAAGACAACTAGATGTTGTTGGAATTTTTCACTCCCATCCAGATTCTGAAGCTTATCCGTCTGTGACAGACCAGAAATTCATGGAGATAAACCCTGTGCCATGGGTAATATTTTCAAACAAAACTGAACAATTCAGAGCATATGTATTTGAATCAAAAATAATACCGTTCGTTTTATCTGTACAGTGAATTTATTTGTGGATGCTCTTCTTGTGTCTTTCAAGGTGCTCTTTATCAGTAAAGGATACATCGCATGCCTTACATTTGAAAGTAGTTCTAAGATGCCACAATCAAAATGCATTGTGCTTCATGACGTAAAAGCATTTTCCTGATGTCTTAATTAGCTGTCCTAAAAGTAACCTTCATTCCATCAGATATGTCTTTTAGAAATTTTTTATCAGTTGTCTTGATCTTGCCAATGATATTTACAGGAGAGTATGGTTTGATCTCATCTTTTTTTCCTATCGGTGTTGCACCAAAAAAGAGACATATTGCTTTGCCTGGAGGCCAATAAGCAACATCCATCAATTCTACCAATGATTTGGCATTTTCTTCTTTTACCACAACTGGAATTTCACTTGTATAAAGCTCTTCACCCCAAGAATTTATTGCAACAGTAAATGGTAAACGATCTAGAATAGACTTGACAGTTTTTGGTGATATGTTATCATCTAATTCTAAATCTATAGTCTTGATTTTTGGAAAATCAACTATAATATTGTATTTCATGATAAATCCAGTGATTTGAATTAAATATCCCTTCTTGAAATAAAAACTATGGATATTCACGTATACGATACATATGTAGAGGCAAAGGACGGTCACACAATGCACTTTGATGTTATTACTGATGTCAAAGATCATACAAAGGCAATCGAGTTTGCAAAAGAATGGCTAAAAACTGTCGGAGAAAGTGATGCCAAAGTCACAATCGAAGAGTGCCAATTTTGTCACACTCAAGGCGCACCTGAGCCAATCGCGAATCAAATTCGCCAAAATGGATACTTCATTCAAAAGATGGAAGGCTGTCCATAAACTATTTTTTAATTTTTAAAATTCTCGGATTACCAGCCAGAAATCTTTTTAGAATGAACTGGATGATGTGTTGTAATGGAGAAAAAAGATGCATATAGGAAACTTACGGTAGAAGGCGAGAAAAAAACACAGTGGATTTGTGGCTGTTTTGAAACTGTCGATGGGTTTTTCAAGTTTTGTAAAGAACACAATGACGCCATGAGAAAGACCATCGAAGCACAGATAGACGAACTTGATATGACTATGGTAGTTGACGAAAATAAAACCTAGTGTACTAGAACAAGAATTCCTACAAACGCAGAGACAAACACGATAGCTACCGTATTTAACAATTTGATTACAGTATTTAGTGCAGGCCCTGCGGTGTCTTTGTATGGGTCACCAATAACATCGCCAACAATTGTAATCTTGTGCTCCTCGCTTCCTTTGTGCCCTTGGATCTCGACATATTTTTTCGCATTATCCCATGCTCCGCCTGTGTTTGCCAAGTGATATGCCAAGAAAATTCCTGTGACGACTGCACCCATCAATAATCCTGCCACTGCAGGTGGGCCTAAAACTACTCCAAGAATTATCGGTGCGATGATTGTTAGAGTTGCTGACTTCCATAACTCTCTAAGTGAAGCTACAGTTGCAACATCGACACACTTGGCATAGTCTGGCTTTACTTTGCCAGTAAGAATGTCTGGATGTTCTTTGAACTGTCTTCTGACTTCTTCAACCATCTTTCCTGCAGCTCTTGAAACTGCAGCAATGAGCTGGCTTGTGATAAAGAAAGGCAATAGTCCACCAACAAGTAATCCTATTATGATTGATGGATTTGAAAGACTATAATCAAATGCAATGTGGAATACTTTTGCTGCCTCATATTGGAAAGCTTGGATCATAGCTAGTGCTGCAAGACCTGCACTTGCTATAGCAAATCCTTTGGTAACTGCCTTTGTAGTGTTTCCTACAGCATCTATCTCATCAGTGACTTTGCGGCTTGCCTCTCCCATACCAGTCATTTCTACAATTCCTCCAGCATTGTCACTGATTGGGCCAAATGCATCTATGCTAAGTACAATTCCGGCAAGACTAAGCATGGCCATCGCAGTAAGCGATGTTCCAAATATTCCGTAAATTGTTGATTGTGAAGGATCTGGTGCGGCAGATGAAGCTATTGCAAATGACAATGCTAGTGCAACAACAATTGCAATCATAAATGGTCCAGTTGAACGCATACCTTGAATGATTCCCATTAATGTCAACGAGGCATATCCCCACTTTGCGGATTCAGAAATTTCTTTTACCGGTCTGTACCTGTAGCTTGTAAAATAGTCAGTAATTCTTTGTATTACTGGAACAAGAATTACTCCAATTACAGTAGTACCAAAAAGTGCGTATGCAAGTGGAGTCTGACCAAGGAACAAATTTGTAAAAACAAAATTGAGTGCGATTGCTATTGCGGCGGAAACATAAAATGCGCGATTCAGAGGCTTCATAACATCTGTCATCTTTCTTGGGCCGATTGTTGCAGTGCCTATTATTGATGCAATTAATCCGGATGCACCAATCAAAATCGGATAAAGCAGGTTTTCTGGAGTGCCAATCAAGGCTCCAAGAAGTAATGACGCAAGCATGGTAACAATATATGATTCATAAATATCAGAACCCATCCCAGCTGCATCTCCTACGTTATCACCAACGTTATCTGCAATTGTTGCTGGATTTCTTGGATCATCTTCTGGGATGTTTGCTTCAACTTTACCAACCAAGTCTGCGCCCATGTCTGCAGCCTTTGTGAAGATTCCTCCGCCTACTCTGATAAACAAAGCAATGAGACTAGCACCGATGCCAACGCCAGCTATCGTGATTGGATCTGGAAATACGAAATAAAGTAAGGTGATTGCTAATAGAGCCATCGCAGGAACCGCAAGACCAACAGTTGCTCCACCTCTAAACGCTAAAGCAAATGTGTGTCCTAATCCTTTACCTGAGGCATTTGCAGCACGAACAGCAGCCTTTACTGTAATCTTTAATGAAATCAATCCTGCAACTGCAGATAATCCAGCTCCTACTGCAAATGCAATACCGTTTGAAAATCCAATAGCTGCACCAATGATAACAGCTAAACCTATCGCAACAGGAATGACAATTTTAAACTCTCTTCGCAAAAATGCCATCGCGCCAACCTTTACTGCATTTGAAATGTCAAGCATCTGTTGAGTTCCTGGTTGTTGTTTGGAAACCCAGAGAGCAAAAATTGCAGCGACGACAAATGAAACAATAGCCGCGCCTACAGGTATCATTAGATCTTGAAGGAGCATTTGTTAAATTTGCCTATTTGTGGTAAATATAAACCATCTCTGAGTGATTTTTATTTTCTTTTCTTGTAAGGTGCAAAAGTTTTCCCTGCCAATCCCTTTCTTACTTGCTTGTTGAATCTTTTCCCATGACTAAGATATGGAAATCTTAGGTGGATTAATTCATGCACAATGGTGTTTTCTAAAGATTTTTCATCTGGCAGTTTTCTGATGTTTAAAAAAATCATATTATGTTGCATGTAAGATACTCCATAATACTTGTAAGCGGATGTCCTTCTTCCCTCTGTCATATTTTTTGGCATCTCAAGAACCTCTCTCGTGGTAAAAAGAACTTTGGGTTCTGAAATTCCAAATCGATTTGCATAAATTCCAGTATTTTCAAGAATTCTGAATCTTACATCATCATTAAACTTCAATGTTTTTTATCATCTAAAAATGGTTTAATCATAATTGTCAAATGTTGCATCGACACTTGTTTACTTTAGCTGTTTGTAATTCAATAAATCAAATTTTTGAGATTTTGAAAAAAGCCGTGAGATGGATTAATTCACCATTCCAACATGTATGCATCGAACGCCAATACGTTTTTTTGTTCCCAGGATACCACCGTCTTGCCATTTCTATATCTTATGACTGGTGATGTCGACGCGTATTCCTTTTGTCCTAACTCTGGAACTATCTTGAGAACTCTTTGCTTTAGTCCAACCTTGTTGGAAATGTTAAGAAGGTATCTGAATCTCTTGCAGTCTGATGAAAATTTGTATACGTAATTTCTAAAGGGCTCTTCCCAATCCCATTCTAATTTTAGAAATTTCGTACTTCCGGCTTTGATAGGATTATCAAGCCTTACGTTGAATTCCTTATGTTTTGGATCTCTGTCATCCAAATCTTGTATTTTGAGTTTCTTGCCTTTTGTATCAGTTATACTTACATGCAGGTCTGCAAAGTTCCTTGGAATGTCACCATCAATGTTATAGTGGATTAGGTCCCTTGATTCCTTTGAAACATTAATCAGAATCCAATTTTGAGTATGATGTGTCATCATTGTCCTTGGATTCTTTACATCAAGAATTAATTCGACTTTCTCAAATTCAAAATACTTTGGAACAACAGTAGGTTTAGTGGGAGGATTTCGATTTCCAAACTTTCCTTCTTCATAAATATTGAATAGCTCAATTTCTCCTTCCCATTTTACTTGATATTTTCCAACAGGGTGCAGTATTGCTTTATACTCAGGAGTTAATCTTCCAAGCACTTTGGCAACGTTGTCAGAAGTAAGAATATGCATTTTTTCCCCAAGATCCATTATGCGCCTAGCCATTATGATCCCTGGACCCCAAACGGTATGATTTCCATTTAGGTCTTTCATAAAATATACAATGCCAGATTCAATTCCGCTTCTAACATAAACTCTGTTTTTTTGTGACTGTGATTGGTTGTATTTGTTCAAAAGAGAATGGAGTTCTAATGCTATTGTTAACGGGCTTACTATAGAATCTTCAAAGCCTATTGCATAACCATCGCCAGATGGTAGAACCACTAGAGATTTAGGATCTTGTTTTTTAAAATATTCTGTTTTAGAAATTAATTCATTTAAAACAATTATTTTGTGGACTTGTTCTCTTGTCGTAACTTTTGGGTTTGAGCTTGCTACTACATCGGTGTAAAACCAGTGTAAATGTTTTAAAGGTGGTAAATTTGATGGCCTAGGATTAGGCTCAGAAGAATCAGTAATGGAATTATAAATATATGAAATAAATCTCATAGGACATTTCTTTAGGATCTCGATAGTGGTCATAACTGGCCTGATTCCGCCAATGTGTTTCCTTTTCACTTCTTGCTGGATCCAATCCTTTCCTACGTTTTGCTCATCCATGTATTCTAAAATTGCTAAAATCTTGGATGGTCTGTCTTGGTTTCTAATCTTGTGTCCCAAATTCTTTCTAGACAATTACGGGATTATGGAAATAGTATGTTATAAGGAATTTTCAAAAGAACATTGAAAAATAAAAGATGTGCAGCAAAAAAGTAGATTCATTTTTTCAATTAATACATAAGATAACTCTTAACCATAATGGCTCTTTCTTTGCAGTTTCAGGTGTGCAATGTGGTTTGTGAAAATCTTGTAATTATATTCTACTGCTGTCTTATTATTTCAAGAAATTCTTTTATGCCGTCTTCTTTTGCAAATCTCTCTAAATTTTTCATTAAAGACTCAGTAAGTACATTGTAAGAACCGTCAAAAACATATCTTAACACATCAACCAAGTATTCGGGCCTTTCAAAGCATTCTGAAATTTCACAGCGATATTTTTCATATAGGCTGCGGTTGATCATATCATACGCTTCAGGTCCTGATTCAAGGATTGTTCTATTTAGAACATAAAGGACCACTGCTTTTTTCAATTTATATCCACTGAATTCAAGTTGTTTAGATGATGGAAGATTCTCTTGTACTTTCTTCTTATCATTATCTAAGCTAATTCCTCTTTGCATCCTAATTCAATCTTTTATTTGCGTGATAAACAGAAAAGAAATGCTTTCAAAAAATGCAAATATTTAGCTTTTTTAGAAATTGAATTATTATCTAGCTCTGATCATATTTTTATCATGATAAAAGGCGGTGAAATTAGCTAAATGGAACATGATCATGGTGGTAGCGGTGGTACTATTTTATAGAATTAACCAAGATTTTCTAATAATTGTTTAAATTTTAAAATCAAAATTTTTATGAAATTCAGAACCTTTTGGCTTCTAAAGTTAAACGCTAAAATCTTTCGATTCTATTTGTTTCTGAACGAATCTTCTATCAGGGACCTTGATTTTTTTCCAAAAAGTGCAGGACTATCTTCATCCCAGGCAAGGTACTCCCACTTCCAAAGTTCGTGGTTATTATCACTTTCAGCCATTGCATGATTTGATGTATTTATGAAAACTATGGGACTTTTTTTGTTACCAAAATAGTGTTTTATTTTACGTTTGGGAACTTTTCCTGAAGGTGTCCTTTTATCTTCGTGAACGGTGTCATGTTCTAAGGTATACTTGGCACTGTAAATTCCTTCGAAGATGAAATTTTCTGGTTCATTATCATTCAGAAGAATTCTGAATGTTTCTACATCCTCAAGCCTTTTGTATATCCTAGATCTCATCCATCTGTAGATCGAGTCAAAAAAAGCATTTGCCCTTAGTGATTCATCATTAAAAATGAGAGTTACTTCATACTCGTTTTCGCTGATTTTAAAACAATTAATCTCTCTCAAAAAATTTTTCCAAGAATCAATTGCAGGTTGGTATATCACTGGTAATACAGAAATTTCGGTCTGACCTATCGTATTAAAGATACTGCTTTCAGTGTAGACTTCTGATTGCTTGTTTTTTAACATTAGATAAATATTGTAAATATTACTATCCTCAATGAGACCATTTTCGGCCCATTGCCATAGCCAATGCTTATCATCAAGCTTTATTGCCCATCTCGGCCTTGAAGGTCCATACTCTTTGTGTTTTGAATTGTGTTCTGGTGGTTGGTGATAATCTTCAGTTATTGGTTTTGGTATTTCTTTGTCAAGATCGAATCCTAACATGTATTTTAGTTTTACATCACGTTTTCTAAAGTTGCTATAAATTACTTTCTCGCTTCTTATTATAACTCTTAATTTGTTTTCAGCAATTTTGACAGCAGCGACAGTGCAGTTCTTATAATCCCAAACTTGAAGTTCTTCACTCCAATCAAATCTTCTTTTAGAAAAAATTTTTGCAATCCATTTATGTGAATTATACACCCTTTCTTTATATGAAAACCAAACAGTAGAATTTTCCATTTAATCACTAGGAAATTCTTTTTAACAAATATGAAAGGCCAATCCTTGTTCCCTTTTTTTCATGCTTTTCAACGTTTAGAAAACTAACACCAGCTTCTTTTGGCAGAGGAAATCCTCTAATGTGTAAAGTGTTTGCCATGACATCAAGGAAATTGCCAACATCTTTTGCTATTGGAATAGGAAGTATGCGATTGAAGTCTTCGATGAATGGTTTTAACTCGTCTTCTGAAGACCAATCAGTAACCCATCGTCCAACGATTAGATCAGGTGTGACCATCCTAATCTCATCATGGAATGATGTGGGATCATCAAATCTGAATAGTTTTTTTGTTACGCGAGTATCTGATATTCCTACTAGCATATTTGCAAATGAATATCTCATATCCACCTCTCCATCCTCATAATCAAAGCGAAAGACTTGGGTTCTTGGTGTGACTGCAGAGTCTGAGACAAGCATGCCTTCCCAGAGGCCTGCAATCTCTCTTCCAGATGGAACATAGGACAACTTGGAATCATCAAAAATGGTTTGAAGATCCCTTTCTGTCATAAAATCAACATCATAAACACGAGACATACTAAAATTGAATAGTTCCCTTCCCCTGCCGAATCTTCCAATAAATGCTCTGCCTATTATCGTGTTCTCATTTACCATCTTTAGAACATCATACGCATTAGAGAAAGGGAAGTTCTCGTATTCTAGATGAATCACCTTGCCGTATCCTGGGATCTCCTTTTCCTTGGCAATGCTTCGGGCATCAACAAATTGGGTTTCGAAGGGATGAGTAATTCCCTTGAAAGTGGTATTGTCAACTTTCCAAAATTTCTTGTAAAATCCTCCAAAATATCGCAAAATGTTTGTTATGGCATCAGGATCTCTTCCATAAAATCCCTTCCAATAAAGATCATTGTAGATCTGTAGCGTGTCAGGATCAAATTTCCAGTTTTTACCTATAATAATTTTGTCTCCCTCAGAATTTCCAAGTTTAGAAAACAAGCTAGTGTTATGATCAATGACTGCAAACATCTCTCCTATTGTTTGGGTCTTGCAAAATCTTGGCTGTGTCTTGTCGCATGTCTTGCCAAGAGATTCTTTTACAATTGGAAAACTCTTCCAGTTTTTGATAATCTTGTTTGCAGTAATTGTTGCTAGTGCCATAATAGTTTGCTGTGGATTAACCCCTAGTGCTGTTGGAAAGACGCTTGCATCACAAACATAGAGGTTTTTAAAACCAAATACCCTGCAGTCTGAGTCAACTATGTTTTGAGATTTATCTTTGCCCATCCTGTTTCCGCCTTGTGGATGAGCAGCTCCAAGCCGTAGGTTGTCTGGATCGTTTCTTACGGCATCACGCAATCTTGGGATGTCTGCGCGCGTATTTATTTCAGGAACACCGCTATGCGGTGTAATGATTGAAGTTGCGCCAATGTTAAACCACATTCTTGCAAGAATTCCAATGCCTCTAGCTAGATCATTTATGGTAGACTCGGCTGGATTGTATTTTACTTTTGGCTTGTCACTATAAGTCAGGGAGATAATTCCCGTGGCTTCATCTCTAACCATGATTCCAGCCATCGTGTGATAATTGAAATCCTTTATCGCAAAATGCTCCATTTGCATTGTGGGAAATGCAACAGCTGTTTGAAAAACTGGTAAGAATATACTTTCAATTAAAAATCCTCCATTTTCTACATTATTGGTTATACCAAATTCGTGACATGTATATGACATTGGAATCCCTCTGTTTCCATTGATCTCTTTGTCAAACCGTCCCATCACAAAGGCTGCAGGATGAAGAGCCAGTCCTTTGCCAACATTTGGCCCACCTATTCCTGATTTTTGCAAAAGATTTGATGATGCGATAGCTCCTGCTGAAACAATAACAACTTTGGCATTTACACGAATTCTGTATTTTTCTTGGCCGGTTACATCAAGAAATGCCCCTTGAACGCCAGTAGCTACTCCATTTTGGAAGGTGATCTCTTGTGCTTCACAGTTACAATATGGTGTAAAGTCTGCTTTTGGGTTGTTGAGAGCGTCGTGAATATACGTTACAAGCATAGATTGTTTTGTGTCATAGTGACATCCAAGGTGACAAAAACCGCATTTTACACAGGAATTCAATTCTGGATTGGTAAATGATTGGCCGCAGTTTCTCTTGTTTTTAGAATGTTTAATTGGCTTATCTTCGATCCGGAATTTTTCGCAAGCCTTTCTTAACATCTTTGCATTCTCGTTTAGCTCATCCTCTGTGACCTCTGTCACATGAATTCTTTTTTCAACTTCAGCATTTGCCTTGTCCCACTGGACCTTTGTGATTGATACTCCTTTTTTTCTCCATTGTCCTATGACAAGATCTGGGATCCTGAAACAGACCGCGTCGTTAATGACCGTTGAACCTCCAAGACAGGAACCCTGTGCAACAGCAATTCTCAAACTTGAGGTAAAATTTGCTCCGCCATTTTTCCAAAGAAGCGGGATCATGTCTGCCTCTCTTTGGTTCATAGACTCTCCGTCATAATATCCGCCTCTTTCTAAAAGGACGACTGACTTGCCAGCCTCGGCAAGTTTTGCAGCAAGGACAGCTCCGGCAGCACCAGAACCTATAACACAGACATCGACATTTCGTACAATGTCTCTAGTTACAGGTTTGTATTTTTCTACACGCTTTTCAAAACTTTCCGTTCCGTAAATGATGTTTTCCATCATTTCTCCATATAAGGTCTGTTTGGTTGATTCATCGATCCTCTGATGATTCTCTGCGAGCGTAATCTTGCATCGGTTTCCCATTTCAGTTCATGGGAGTGCCCATCCTTCCATGGATATCGGGGTACTTGGGGCCCATCAAACCCCAATCGTGATATATCTTGGGCGTAAAGCTGCCAATCATTCATTGTTCGAAGCAATAGGGTCAAGACTCGTGCAACGTCATTATTGGTAAGGTCAACTGACTCTCCAATTCCTTGAAAGGCAGCCATTACTCGCTGGTTGTTTTGCGCATAAGGATCATTGGAATATTCCACTTTTTTTTCTACCGAGTCTAGAACAATATCAAAGGTAAGATTTTTCACATCTTCTTTATTCAACCCTCTTCTGACTTCGGAAATATGGATTGTTTCTCCAAGAGAATTTCTAACAATCAAAAAGACATCAGGATTTCTTTCAAGGAAATTTTCTTTGTACATGTCTTCTGAAAAAGAGATCTCAAAAGACCCATCATTTTTTGTCCATGTGCTTCCAAGAATATCATCACTACGATCATCAAACCATTCTTGATCACTGTCGAATGCCTGTACAAAAAGATTTGTTATCTTTTTTCCATTTGTATCTTTAATACTTCCTCCAACGAAACCAGTGGGCATAATGTTCTAACTGAGATGGTAATAATAGAAAAACATTGTTGTGTTCAGAAATATTACATGGCTCTAATACAAATTATAGAATCAAAACAATGTTTCATTTTATTCAATACAACGGTTGGTATTTCTAATATTTGTCACTACACTTACTAAAGACAGATGATATGTCAGATTAAAGTTTGTTTTTTATCTAGTCCTTTTGAAGTGCTTGCCTGCTGTTTTTTTTCTCAATATCTGGTGTTCCAAGAATCTTCTCCAATTCCCTTATCCATTTTTCAGGTATCGACTCAGGGAGAAACCCACCACCTTTTGGATCCGTGTTTTTCTTAATATTACTCAAAGATCTAGATGTCCACCCAAATCCCACACCAAATCCAATTAAAGATATTATGATAATTGCCAGCAAGATTTGCCACAAATATTCTTGTAGGAATTTGATTTTAGCATCAATAATATCATCTATGTTATTGCCAAAAACGTCTCTTACCTTGGCATCTACTAATGCTTGAATGATCTCATCAGTACCTTCCAGCTTCTCTTTTAGACTGATGTATTGGTCTTCGGATATTGACGAGGCTTTTACGGTTGTTGAGGCACCATCCGTCAAATAAATAAGGTTAGCCAGTACAACGGGATCTTTTATCTCTTCTCTTATCATTATTGAAACCTCTTCTAGCAACTGGTTGGCTCCATAGAATCCGTCCTCATTTAGCAGTCCTTGAACAATTGTGAGTTTCGCGATAACATCTTTCTTAAACTTGTCTACACCGGGTGTTATAGTACATTCCGAAGTTTTTTCAAAGCTGCAATTATCTAGTTTCTCTACAGCATCTATTACTCTTTGAACAGTCATGATCCTATCGTCACGAGCTTCCTTAATCGTACTGTGAGGAACATCTATTATTCCGTCAACCCCAGAACTCGATTCAACTCTTTTTACCCATTCATCATGTACTTTAATTGCTTCTGAATAATCTGGGCAATTGCAGGTATTATCAATTGTTGGACTCGTTGGCATCACGGTTTCTACGGAATCCATTGAATTTTCTGGCTGCTTAATTTCGGAATCGATGAAGATGATAGATGAATCCTGTTTAGCGGCATCCAATAATTTAATCTCTGGAATTCCAGATATTTCTAAGCCTGATTCTTGTGGACTAGATTCTTCATCCTCATTTCCATTTTCGTCTTCTTCTTCTATTGGTACCAAAGTTGCAGCCTGTCCGTCAAGCCACGAACCGGTATCTCGTGCGTCATAATCCGCATAACTCCAATCACTATAATCTTTCAATGTTTGGCCTGATGACGCACCTGGACAACCATCAACTCCTGAAAGATTGTTCAAATCTACATCTACATCTAGAATTTGCTTACCAGATTGATTGTTCCAATCAACTCCATATCCAACAGTACGTGGGTTAATAGGATCATTCATGTTCATTTTTGCAGGACTAGGACCAAATACGACATTTTTTCCGTAATTTGAAGTTCCAATTCCATCAGCTTCGTTCAAACCTGACGCTCCAGTTTCAACCAGGTCCAACGAATTTCCGCTAGAATAATCAAGCGGTCTTGTAAAACCATGATTAGAGAATTGATAAATCCAATTCATTACACTGAGATAATTTGGTTTGCAAAGAATATTATTTTGTGGGGCAGGTGCTGCCATTGGACCCCAATGATCAAAGTACAAATTATGACCTAATTCGTGCATGAAGGTGCCAGCCTGCTCATCTTGACTTCCCACTCCTCCTGCCCAATATCCAAGGGAAACTAACATGTCATTTCCAGCAATCTCCGCTAAACCCGAAGCACCAGAATTATATATTGAATGACCAAAGAGAGCGTATCTAAAAACTTGCATTTTTGCAGTCATTAGATTTGCATTTGTTCTGTCAGCAGCTTTGCCAAACTTTGCATTCTTTATAGTATCATAATTTGTATTAGATCCACTACCAGCATCTGGCGCAGTAATAAAAAAATCATGATATCCAATATCTTCGTCTACCTGAAGATGCAAGTTTACATTATGGGCTTGAAAACTGTCAATAACACTCTGTCGAGCTGCCTGATTTGGGTAATGTTTTGTCATGTAATCGATTTCAACATAAACATCCTTTTTTCCAACTACAGGACAATCGTTTGGCACGCTTGAATTGCAGTTATATGTATAAGTTGAACCTCCGTAAGGAATCACCAAACCTGTTGATTGTTCAAAAGAGTCGCAGATTCCATCTGTATCCGTGTCGCCGTTTACTCCACAATCAATAATAGTTGAAGATGGCTGGTTTGAATTTGAACCATAGTTCCCCCAAGTCTCTCCTGTTTTGAAAGTTGCAGTGTCTATGTTAGATGATGGGCTTATAGTCTGAGCGGAAACAGAACCAGTGGTGGATATCTTAATTCGTGGAATTGAACAACTACTAGCTAGAGTACTTGAGAATTGTATATGAGTCAAAAATTCTAAAACGCCAGAATCCGGAGGAGTTTCAGTCAAAGTAAAAGTGCAACCAGCATCACTGCCCCAAACATGTAGCTGAATTGTGTCTGGAGTTCCTCCATTACCTGCCCAAGCTAGCTCATCAACTCGAACAGTTGCTCCGTGAAAATTACTGTTGTCTTTAAAAAAATACCAGTCATTAGGTGGAGCTGCTTCTTTAAATTGTACAATTGGAGAGGCGAAAGCGTCATTAAAGGTTCCAAGTGCAAGTACAAAAGCGATAACCAAAATGAGACCAGGAAAGAAGTGGTTATTGATTTTCTTGAAATTTTTTTGTCGAAAAATAAAACAACAGTCTATGATATTATTTTTATGAATGAATTTCAACAAGTAAATCATTGGTAGTGTTGAGTTCCGATATTTAACAATTCTGTTCTTACTTAACTAAAAAAAAAAATGAAATATTTTATTTATTTACTCTAAATATTTCTAGAAATTCAAATTTCCAAAAAAGGGAATTTCTTTTTAAATTTCATTTCTAAAATTAAATATAAACTTAAATGTTCTCATTCAAACTCAATCGTTTACATGATTTGTCTGATATAATTTCTTGAAAATGTAAGAGGCTTTTTCATTTTCATGTATCATAGAATAAATTAGCTCTGTTTTCTTCTCCCTATCCAATTTTCCTATGCTATTAGGATATTGAAATTTAGATTCGTCAGATCTTTTCATGGTAGATTTAAATGGATCTTCTATCAAAGTATTAATTAATAATTGAGCTCTGATTTCTTCATTAATTATTGACTCTCTAAACCCGTCATCATGTCTTTCTTCTTTTCCAATTTCGTTAGGATAAACTATCGGATCATAATATGAATTCACCTTCTTTTCTTCCAGTCCACCAAACGAATTATAGTAAACCAGATTTCCTTCAGTATCAGCTAAAGGAATTTCATAGTGAGGCAATTTGTAATATGGAATGACAATTTCTGCCGAGTCTGGTATGATCAGATTATTTATATCAGGGTTTACCAGTGGCTCTCCTTCTATTTTTATTGCATCAAATACTTTGATGTCTCCAGAGTTTAGAAGCTCATCCCAGGTTCGTATGATTATATCAGAAGTATCCATCGGTCTTGCAAACGTCATGTTAAATTCAGCAATGTATTTTCCATTGTATTCTGATTCTGTGAAATTTACGTTAGAAAAGAACCCATTTGGATCTGTTATCTCTAGTGGTTTATCTTCATGGTATATGACAAAAG
>Ga0209431_10002662_pt1 | contig 14445 bp, 11 predicted proteins | sample RifCSP13_3_FD_184021 | JGI IMG/M metagenome (GOLD analysis project Ga0209431, IMG submission 184021) | Soil microbial communities from Rifle, Colorado - Rifle CSP2_sed 13_3 (SPAdes) (version 2) | ecosystem: Environmental > Terrestrial > Deep subsurface > Rock core/Sediment | place: Rifle...
CGGCCATCAGCGGGATCGTCATCCCCAAGGTGCCCTCGCTCGCGAGGCGGTCCATGTTCGGCGTGGAGGCGGCTTCCAGCTCGGTCTTGCCGTCGGAGGGGCGGGCCATTCCGCCCAGCCCGTCGAGGACGAGCAAGACGATCTTCGTGGTGGCCGGCTTGAGGAGATCGTGGATCAGGTCGAAGTTCGCCATGGGTGTGTGATGATGTCTGCGGTCGAAGAATTATACCGAGAGGGAGGGGAGGCGCAGCCGAGGAGACGCAGAGGGACGCGCGTTGGGGATTCCTCGGTCGCCCTTCAGGCTCCCTCGGAATGACATCATTGAGGGTGACTCCAGGCCGCGAGAGATGCATAGACTTTGTCATTCCGAGCGATCCCCGCCCTTGGCGCTCTGTAGAGAGCGAGCGAAGTCGAGGGGCGAGAGAGGAATCCCCGAAGCGCGTCCGATACTTCATCCTCCGGGCGCGCAGCATGACTTCCGCGCATCTGAGTCCCCTCGAGCCGTGGCGCACCCGCCAGATGTGGGCCAGAGTTGCGGAGAAGGGGGTTTGGCCCCTATATGTTCTCACTCGCGCGCCTCATTACCCTCCGAAGACGATCAAGCAACAATGTGACGAGAATCCTGGCCAGGCGTGCACTGCGTTTCGTTGACCTGCCTTGGTCGCTCTGGTATAGTCCCTGCCATGGCCGCAACGCCGGAGCGGGGGTCGTCCAATGGCGGGTCGGCCAGTCGATGGGGTACCCTGCGACGCTGGCTGCAGCCGGGCTTGGGGGTCAAGCGGTGGCTGCTGGCAATGGTCGTCGGGACGGTCCTCTTCGGACTGGGCGTTGCCCTGCTTCTCCTGAACCTTTATCGGGTGAGCCCTGGATCGCCGTTCGTTTCGTTACTCCGGTTGGACGGAGCGACCTACGGGCTGCGAATCATCTTGCTCCTGGCCAGCGGCGTATTCCTGCTCTACCTCTCCGTGTTCCGCTTGAATCGCACGCTCCTGGCTCCGTATCTCCGCTCCGGGAAGCCGGTGGTCGAGGCCGTCGCCGAACACCGCCGCCTGGGCCGCGGGCCTAAGGTCGTGGCGTTGGGCGGCGGCACGGGCCTGTCGACACTTCTGCGAGGGATGAAACATCGCACCGGCAACCTGACCGCCATCGTCACGGTCGCCGACGACGGCGGATCGTCCGGAAAACTGCGGCGGACTCTGGGTCTGCCTCCGCCCGGCGATGTACGCAATTGCCTGGCGGCGTTGTCGGATGATGAAGACCTATTGACTCAGCTCTTCCAGTACCGCTTCGGCACCGATGGCGCGCTCGGTGGTCACAGCTTCGGCAATCTGCTGATCGCGGCGCTCGCCGGCGTTTCCGGGAGCTTCGAACGCGGTGTGCTCGAGGCCGGGCGCGTCCTGGCGATCCGCGGGCGAGTCCTGCCGGCCACCCTGAACGATGTCTCCTTGATCGCCGACAAGGCGCACTCCGTCGACGAACAGGCTTTCCGCATCGAAGGCGAAAGCCGCATCCCGGCGGTGCCCGGGCTGGTGCTCCGGGTTCATCTCGAGCCGAACGACGTGCCGGCGTATCCGGAGGCGATCCGGGCCATCCTTGCCGCCGAGTTGATCGTCATCGGTCCGGGCAGCCTGTATACCAGCCTGCTGCCGAACTTGCTGGTGCCGGAAATCGCCGACGCCATCCGTGCCAGCCGGGCCCTGAAGGTTTTCGTCTGCAACATCGCCACCCAGGTCGGCGAGACCGACGGCTACGACTGCGCCGGCCACCTGCACGCAGTCGAAGAACACACCGGCCAGGGACTCATCGATGTGATGCTGGTCAACCAATGCCCGGACGTCTCGGTGCCGGAGGGGACGGTTCCGGTTCGGATCGCTGGGAACGGAATCGATGTCCCGCTGGCTACGGAAGACATGGCCGACTCGGATCGACCCGGCCAACATGATTCGGACCGTTTGGCGGACGCCCTCATCCGTCTGTTGGAAGAGCGTACCGGCCCGCTTGAGCTGCCCGCCACTGAGGCCCCGCAAGTCTCAAACCGCTTGAACTGACACCAACCCGGCAGCCAACGACGAGGTCGGATGTCGAAGGACGCCGGGTCAAATAAGGAGCGTCACATGACCACCCGCATCGGGATCAACGGCTTCGGCCGGGTAGGGCGCCAGGTACTGAAAGCCGCGCTAGAAAAGCACCCGGCTGAGCTGGAAGTCGCGGCCATCAACGACCTCTTTGATGCTGCCACCAACGCCCACCTCTTCAAGTACGACTCGAACTACGGCACCTACCCCGGCAAAGTGGAAGCCCGGGACGGCCATCTGGTCGTCGACGGCCGAAGCCTGCGAGTCTTCAGCGAAAAGGACCCCGGGCAGCTGCCGTGGAAGGACCTGGGCGTCGACATCGTCATTGAGTCGACCGGAGTCTTTACCGACGCCAAGGCCAAGGGCGACAAGCCCGGCGCCGCCGTGCACATCGAGAAGGGTGGGGCGCGCAAGGTCATCATCTCGGCGCCTGCCAAGAACGAAGATCTGACCCTCGTCCTCGGCGTCAATGACACCGACTACGACCCGAAGAAGCATCACATCCTCTCCAACGCCTCCTGCACCACGAACTGCTTGGCGCCCGTGGCCAAGGTCGTCCACGACACGCTCCGCATCCGACGCGGGCTGATGACGACAGTCCACGCCTACACCAACGACCAGCGCATCCTGGATCTGGCCCATAAGGACCTGCGCCGTGCCCGGGCCGCCGGCTTGAACATCATCCCGACGACGACCGGCGCCGCCCGCGCCCTGGCCAAGGTCATTCCGGATCTAGAGGGCAAGTTCGACGGGTTCTCGCTGCGCGTACCGACCGCGACCGTCTCGGTCGTCGATTTTGTCGTCGAGGTTGAACGCGCCACGACGATCGACGAGCTGAATCAGGCTTTCGACAAGGCCTCCGCCGGGCCGATGAAGGGAATCTTGGGGATCACACGCGAGCCGCTGGTCTCGTCGGATTTCAAAGGCGACGACCGCTCAGCGATCGTGGACGGTCTCTTGACAATGGTGATGGGCGGGACGATGGTCAAAGTGGTCGCCTGGTACGACAACGAGTGGGGCTACTCGGTGCGGACGGCCGACCTGGCTGCGCTATTGGCCAAGTCATTGTGATTGTTTATCGGCCGGCCCGGACCGAGCCGTGTGAACATGTCATTCTGAGCCTGAGCGAAGCGCAGGCGAAGAATCTGCTGGCCTCCAAACAGATCCTTCGGCGCCTCGCGCCTCAGGATGACAATGCGAGGGGCTAGGCGCCGTGAGTCCGGGTTAGCGTGGTCCGCCCTTTGCGGGGTCGCCCGGGGGCAAACGGTATGTTCTCAAAGAAGACGATCCGCGATGTGGAGCTGCGAGGCCAACGAGCTTTGGTCCGCGTCGACTTCAACGTTCCGTTGAAAGACGGCGCCGTCGCCGACGACACCCGCATCCGCGCCTCCCTGCCGACTCTGCGGTACCTGACGGAACACGGCGCGTCGGCCGTTTTGTGCTCCCACCTGGGTCGGCCGAAGGCGGGTCCGGATCCGCAGTTCTCCCTCCGTCCGATCGCGGTGCATCTGGCCGGCCTGCTGGGCCGCCCGGTTGGATTCGTGGAGGCCCTCGTGGGGGCCGAAGCCGAGGCCGCGGCCGCCTCCCTGGCCGTTGGCGATGTGCTGCTGCTGGAGAACACGCGCTTCGAACCCGGCGAAACGAAGAACGACCCCACGCTGGCGGCCGGCCTGGCGCGTCTCGCAACACTGTTCGTCAACGACGCCTTCGGTTCGGCACACCGCGCGCACGCCTCGACGGAGGGAGTCGCCCACCTTCTCCCCGCAGTCGCCGGGTTCCTGATGGAAAAGGAACTGACCTACCTGGGCAAGGTGATGGAGGCCACGGAGCGTCCCTTCATCGCTATCCTCGGCGGCGCCAAGATCTCCGACAAGATCGGAGTCGTCGAGAGTCTGCTGGGGCGCGCCGATCGCCTGCTCGTGGGGGGCGGGATGGGCAACACGTTTCTCGCCGCCCGCGGGGTGGCGATGGGCGATTCGCTCGTCGAGCAGGAATCGCTGGAAACCGCCCGTGGGATCCTGTCCAGGGCCGGCGACCGGCTTGTCCTTCCGGTCGACGCGGTCGTGGCGCAGGCCTTCGCCGCCGACGCGGAGCAGCGCGCGGTCGACCTCGGATCCGTGCCCGACGGATGGCGCGCCATGGACATCGGGCCCAAGACGGTCGAGCAATTCAAGAAGGTCCTGGCCCCCGCCCGGATGGTGATCTGGAACGGGCCGATGGGGGTTTTCGAGATGGCGCCTTTCGCTGCCGGCACGATCGGAGTGGCGCAAGCCCTGGCTGGGACTTCCGCGGTGACGATTGTAGGCGGCGGCGACTCGGCCGCGGCAGTGGCTCAGGCCGGGCTCACCGAGAAAATGACTCACGTCTCGACCGGCGGAGGTGCAACACTGGAGCTGCTCGAGGGGAAAGAGCTTCCTGGAGTAGCCGCGCTGCAGGATCGGTAAGTCAGATCGCAGCGTTCGGAGTTCGTGTCTTCCCCTCCGTCGGGTTGGCCCATCCGCAGGCGTTCCACTTCCGGAGGAAGCATGCGTCTCGCGATCGAGGCCGCCCTCGCGACGATCGTCGTCCCAGGGGCGGCTGTGATCCTCGTGCCCTATCTCATCATGTCGGCACAGGATCCGTTGCCGGCGCCCCGCCCGGATCTGCTGGGGCTTCTCGCTATCTTCCTCGCCGTGGGCGGCGGGTCGATGATGATCTGGGTCTCCTACTCCTTCGTTGTCCGAGGGCGGGGGACGCCGATACCCGTCGACCCGCCACGCAAGTTCGTCGCTCACGGTCTCTTCCGCTACGTGCGGAACCCGATGTACCTGGGCGCCATGCTCGTCGTGATGAGCGAGACTGTCCTCTTCCAATGCTGGTGGCTGGGTATCTACGCTCTCGGTCTGTGGCTCGTCCTCCATTCTTTCTTGGTGGCATACGAGGAGCCGCAGCTCCGTCGCCGATTCGGCCAGGTCTATCTCGACTACTGCGCTTCGACTCCCCGGTGGATCCCCCGCCAGCCTCGAAGATCGCCCTGAGGCACGATCCTGAAGGACGCCCGCACAGGGAATGCGCCCTCATTCCTTCTGGGTGTGTTCCCCTGGGTGTGTCCTGAAGAGAGTTGAGGGCCAAGCGCGGCTCACGGGAGTGACGAACAACGCGAGGTCGATTTCTAGGGCCCGTCGCCGGCCCGTGCGCCTCCGACGCGCCGACTACCAGTTACCTTACGTTTCACCTGCTGATGTTGTTTGCATAACTTCGACTCGCTATAATCACCTGGCGACCGGAAGGACGTGGCGATGACGTTTGCCGTTGGCGAGAACGTCGGACCGTACCGGATCATCGAGCAGCTCGGCCAGGGCGGCATGGCCACAGTCTACAAGGCCTACCACGCCGGCCTCGATCGATACGTTGCGATCAAGGCTCTGCATCCGGCATTTCAAGGGGATCCTGGGTTCCTGGCACGCTTTCAGCGAGAGGCCAAGGCGATCGCCCGCCTCGAGCATCCCAACATCGTCCCGGTGTACGACTTCTCGGAGCATGACGGTCGGCCGTATCTGGTGATGAAGTTCATCGAGGGCGACACGCTCAAGGCGCGCATGCATGAAGGGGGTCTCTCCAAGGAAGAGGGGCTTCGGATCGTCGAGGCCGCTGGAGCTGGTCTGTCCTACGCCCACAAACGCGGCGTCCTCCATCGCGACGTCAAGCCCTCCAACATCTTGCTGGCTCCCGACGGGTCGATCTACCTGGCGGATTTCGGGTTGGCCAGGATCGGGGCCGAGTCGACCCTTTCGGCCGACGTCATGCTCGGCACGCCTCAGTACATCTCTCCGGAACAGGCGAGGGGCGAAAAGGACCTCGACGCCGGCACCGACATCTACTCCTTCGGCGTCGTGCTCTATGAAATGGTCGTCGGCCGCGTCCCGTTCAATGCCGATACCCCTTTCTCCATCATCCACGACCACATCTACAAACCGCTGCCGATCCCGAGCCAGGTCAACCCGAGTGTGCCGCCCGAAGTCGAGCGCGTCCTGCTCAAGTCGCTTTCCAAAGAGCGCTCCGATCGTTACGCGACGGTCGACGATATGGTGGCTGCATTCCGGGCGGCGCTGCTCGCCGCGGAAAACGTGCCGCCGGCTGCCAGCACCGCGCCCACCATGGCTCCCACGCCTCCGGCCCCGGCGGCGCCCGGTGAGCCCACCGCGGAACCATCGATGGCCGCCCCTCCTCCGAAACGCGGCCCTTGGATCTGGGCGGGCGTCGGTCTAGCTGTCTTCTGCCTGTGCGCCTTCACCTTTCTCCTCCTTCTTATGCGATCTGGGAGAGAAGGCGGCGGCGAACCGAGTGCGCCAGAGGCTGCTCAGATCACGGCCCCGTCGAATTCGGGATCTGTCGAGTCACCGGTGCCACCAGCGGTAGAGGAACCTCCGGCGGTCCTGGAAGCGAGGCATGGGGTTGGAGAAAGGCCGGATGACCCCACGGCCCACCTGGCGCTGGCGGAGGCGCTGCGGTCGCACGGAATCAACGTCTTGGCCGCACAGGCGTATCTGACGGCGGCTGAGCTCTTCCTGGCGCAAGGGGAGGAGCTCCCCGCGGCCATGGCAGCGCTCCAAGCGCTGCAGCTGGAGGGTGGGCCCGGGGTCGCCGGGCCGCGGGCCGAGAATCTCTCCTTCCAGGCGATGTTCCTGGCCGCGGATAATCCTGGAATTGTGCCTCTCCTGAGCGACGCCGGAAAACAATACATGAACTGGGATCGCCTGGCGGTGATCGCCGCGCGCACCGCACTCTACCTCGGCCAGGACGATGAGGCCGATCGTCGGCTCGAAGCAGCACTCGACAACCAACCCGGTGACCCGACGGCGCGTGCGGTTCGAGCCGAGGCGCTCTACTTGCGAGGGCAACCCGTCCAGGCAGAAAACTTCGCTCGCGAGATCCTCAACCAGCAGGGGGTCCCACCCTGGTTGAAGGACCATTTGAATCGCATGATCGCGAATCCGCCGGTGCGATAGTCCAGACTCGGTGCCGAGTCAGCCATCCATACGGGCACGCGGAATGCCTGGCCACCTGGGTCCACGAAAAGCGATCAGGGAGAAATCGAGGCGATGTAAGCAGCGCTGGGAATGACTTGGCCAGGACGGAAGTCCACTACAGGATGCCCTCTCCAAGGTGCCCTCCCCAGGGTGCCCCTTCGGGGTGCCCCCTTCGGGGTGCGAAGCGCGACGAAGCGCGACGAAGCGCGACGAAGCGCGACGAAGCGCGATCCCCGCCATCTACCCTCTTCAGGGCCATGGTTATGAGAAGTCAACAAAGCACGCGGTGCCCAGATACCCATTCGTCACAATCGATGCAGGCACACGATGGTCAGGTCGTCTTGCGGATCCGGCAGGCCGCTGAAGGCAGCCACTCGCTCGGCGAGGGCGCTCAATACGGTATCCGGGTCCCAACGAGTCAATCCCAAGACCGTGTTCTCGATCCGGTGCATCCCGAACTGCTCGCCCGCCTGCCCCGGGGCCTCGCTGACTCCGTCGGTGTAGAGCAGTAGCATCGATCCCGGCGCGAGATCGACTTCGGCCTCTTCGTAGGGAACGTCCGGGAGAACTCCCAGCACGGTTTGGTGCGTCCGGAGGGCGATCCCCAGTTCGTCCTTCTCAAACAAGATCGGCGGATTGTGTCCGGCGTTGGCGTAGATGACCCGGCCGCGCTCCGGCTCCCAGATGCCGTACCAGACACTGACGAACATGTCGCCGCGCGTCTCGTTCAGGAGGAGGTTGTTGAGGCGCGCCAGCGTCCCAGCCGGGCTGGGGTCGGCGGTGGCGATGCTGCGCAGAAGGGTGCGGGTCAACGCCATGTAGAGCGCCGCCGGAACGCCTTTGTCGGAAACGTCGGCGATGGCCAATCCCCAGCGGGCTCCTGACGGCCCTGACGGCAGGCGGATGAAGTCGTAGAAGTCTCCGCCGACGCTGCGCGCCGCGCGCCAGTACGCGCCAACCTTCCAGCCGTCGTGTTCCGGTGGTCCGCCGGGCAGGAAGCTCTGCTGGATCGCGCGGGCTGTCTCCAGTTCCCGTTCCAGAGAAAGTCGGACGGCGGCCTGCTCGACCAGCGCGGCGTTCTCCAGCCGGAGCGAGATTTGACGGGCAATACCGGCGATTAGCGATCGGCGGCGGGGTTCGATCTCTTCCCCCTCCAGCAGCAGCAGGCCGAGCAGGCGAGTTCCATCGGTGAGAATACTGCCCTGGGCGCGCGCCGAGCCCGTCGCCGCGGCGACCACCGGAGGCAGCCTCAAGGCTATTGGCTCCTGATCGGAGGGTGGGGTGCCTAGCTGGAACGACTCCGGCGAAAAGAGCTCTTCCGTCAGGGCATCCATGGCGAAGCGGCGAAGGCCGGCGCCCGTCCGGACGACCAGCGCGCCGCTCACCGGGTCGATCGTTAGGAGGAGCGTCCAACCGGCTCCGGCAAGAAGCGTGGTCAGGTGAAGCACGGCCTGCAATGCAACCGTCACGTCCCCGGGCTGTGCAGCGTGACGCGCCACCTCCAGCAGAACGGTTGTAAACCAGGCCTCTTCCTGCTGCTGGTTGTAATTGGCTGCCTCGAGGAACGCCAGCGCCAGTTGATTGGAGACGACCTCGATCAACCGTCGATCGGCACGGCGGAATCGCTCGTTTCGACGGCTCACATACAGCACACCCAGGACTCGGTCCTGGACGCGCAAAGGGCAGACGCATTCCCACGTCAGGTGCGGCGAACTCGAAGGGGCCCCGCCCGATTCGCGTGAGCGAGAGATCAAGGCCCTGGACGCCGCCGCTTCCTGGACGATGGATCGAATCGCGGCTTGCTCCAACGATCGAGTGTCGGGCCGGCCGGAGGTGGCCATGGCTGTCGTCTGGTCCCCGGACAACTCGAAGACCGCGACCATGCCCGCCTCCAGTTGGCGTTGGATGCGTGAGGCGACATCGGGGAGCACATCCGACAACGGTTGGAGCGGGGTCAGCAGGGCTGCCACCTCTTCCACAAGGGCGATCTGCCGGTCGCGCGAACGGACTTGTCCCCGCCAGGTCATGGCCGCCAGGCTCGAGGCGACGCTGCCGGCGAGGGCGCGCATCAGAAGGAGCTCGCGCCGCCGAAAGGCGCCGACTCGGCGACTTTGTACGGCCATAATGCCGACCACCGTATTCTCGACGGCCAAAGGGACGAACAAGCCGGAGGCGGGCGGGTCGTCAGCGGAATAACTCGGGTAGGCCGGCAGGTTTCCGGCGCGACGGAAATCGGTGACCAGCAGGGGTTCGCCGGTCCGCCGGACGTACCCGACCAGGCCTTCGTGTTCCGCGTCGAGCTGAAACTCGCGGTTGTGGACCCGGCTCCCATCACGAACCCAGATCAGAGTTCGATATAGGTCGCCCTGAAACATGCCGAGCTGGAAGAAGTCGGTGGAAAGAAGCCGCGCGCAATGGACGTAGGCCGCCTCGGCAATCTCCGCCGGGTCGTCGGCGGCGGCGAACACGGCCTGGGCGATCGCGGCCAGGGTTTGCAGTTCGGCCTCACGCCGACGCTCGAGACGGGCCAGCAGAACGATGACCCCGAAGGCCGCCAGCAAGACAAGTAAGGCGAGCAGCGCCGTGGCCGTTGGGCTGAGCGGCGCCCGGAGCGCCGCGCCCGCACCCGAAATGATCCCGCTCAAGGCCGCCTCAAGCGCCGGTGAAGGGGCGGTTCTTTGTCAATCGCAGGATGTTCTGATGGCCGCGGCGCTCGTAATGAATGACGTCCATCACCCCGCGAATCATGCGGAGCCCGCGGCCTCCGACCGGGGGGTCGGAATGCAGAGGCGTCGGAGACAAAGGGTGTGTAGAGGGATCGAAGGCCGGTGCGCGGTCAGCGATTTCGACGGTCAGTTCGCCCGGGCGGGCCTGTGTCGAAACACGGATCTCGCCAGCGCCCTCCCTCCGATAGCCGTGTTGGATGATGTTTTCAATGGCCTCACAGACGGCAAGCTGGCAGGCGTGACTCGTCCGGTCGTCGAATCCGCTCTGGGTAGCGGCTTCGCTGACGAAGGCGCACATCTCGGGTATGCGGGTCCGATCGGAGGGAAAGATCGCGCGCCGGGTCGCCGGAAGGCCTTCATGGAATGTGTGCCGCGGAGACCGCCGCCTTTGTCCCCGGCCTTTGGAGGAGGGTGGCGGGGAGGCTCCGCGGCTTCCCCTTTTTCCTTTGGACGAGGGCCGCGGGGGGGCCCCGGGGCCTTCCCCTTTTCCTTTGGACGAGGGCCGCGGGGAGGTCCCGTGGCCTTCCCCTCTTCCTTTGGACGAGGGCCGCGGGGAGGCCCCGTGGCCTTCCCCTTTTGCTTTGGACGAGGGCCGCGGGGAGGCCCCGTGGCCTTCCCCTTTTCCTTTGGACGAGGGCCGCGGGGAGGCCCCGTGGCCTTCCCCTTTTGCTTTGGACGAGGGCCGCGGGGAGGCCCCGTGGGCTTCCCCTTTTGCTTTGGACGAGGGCCGCGGGGAGGCCCCGTGGCCTTCCCCTTTTCCTTTGGACGAGGGCCGCGGGGAGGGACGACTAGAACGAGGTAACAGCTGTTTCGCGGTCCCCATACGACTTGAACAGGACGTCGAGGCCAGCCAGGTCGATGGCGTCTGCCGCCCTCTGGGATAGCGCGGCGAGCCGCAAGTCACCACCGGATTTGCGCACCGCTTTCAGCGTGGTGACGAGCACCCTCAGCCCGGAAGAAGACAGAAACTCGACGCCGGACAGGTCCAGCACGAAATTCGTCTTACCCTCCTCCATCAGGTGCTGGAGGGCTACCTCCAAGTCCCCTGCGGAGGCGGAGTCGACCCGTCCGGTGACGGTCACGACGGTCACCCGCTGATAGACATGTGTCTGGATCTCCACGGCTTCCCCTTCCCTTCCTGTCAGACTGATCGGTCGACGACGTAATGGGCGAGCTGGCGCAGCCCGGCGCGCTCCGGCCCGTCCGGCATGCCTTCCAGTTGGGTCTCGCCGGCGGCGATGGCGTTGCGCGCCTCCGACAGGGCGCGCTCGACGGCGTCCGAAGTCCGGATCGCTCCGACCAGGTCATTGAGCTCCGCCACCGACAGGCTCCCGGCGAGGATGGCTTCCGCCAGCGACGCTCCCTCGGGCCGCCCGTCGAGGTACAAGAGAGTCGGCAAGGTTAACAGGCCGTGGCGGAGATCGCTGCCCAGGGGTTTGCCCACTTGCGCTTCATCTCCGGCGAAGTCCAGCACGTCGTCGACGATCTGAAAGGCGATCCCTGTCTGGTAACCGAAACGCCGCATGGCTTCGATGATTTCCTGGTTGGCCTGGCGCAAGATGGCGGAGCCCATCGTAGCCAGCTCGAAGAGAGAAGCGGTCTTGGCGTAAATCCGATCGAAGTAATCCTGCCGGTCGTCGCCGGATTGCTCCCGGAACAGCTGGATGATCTCGCCGTTGACGATCGTCATCAGCGTCCGGGCGAAATGCTCCATCAAGGGTAGGGAGCCGATGCTGGCCGCCAGATGCGCAGCGCGGGCAAAGATGTAGTCGCCCGTGAGGACGGTGGCGCCGGGAGTGAGATTGGCGTTCAGCGTCGGCAGGCCGCGGCGCATGAGGGAGCCGTCGATCAGGTCGTCGTGGACGAGCGTGGCGGTGTGCAGCATCTCAATCGCCGCCGCCAGCCCGATCGCCTTGTCTTCATCGGTGCCGAGCATGCGCGCCGTGAGCAGGGTCAGAGTCGGCCGAAGGCGCTTGCCGCCGGAGGCCAGCAGATGGTCGATCGCCAGACTGAGTTGTGGGTGATGACGGTCTGGCGCAGACCGCATGCGGGCTTCCACCAGAGGGATCTGGCTGCGGACGAGGTCAAAGAAGGTGGCGGTTGTCGGTTTCATAGTCCCAATGGAAGAGGGCCGCGGCGTTCTCCCAGGCGAGCCGCCGCGTCTCGGCCGGTTCGCTTTCCCAGATCTCGGACAGCGTCGCCGCGATGAGCGCCACCCGGGCAGGCTCGTTGCGCCGGCCGCGGTACGGGTGGGGGGTGAGATAGGGAGAGTCGGTTTCCAGCAGCACACGCCCCCGCGGCAGTCCGCGCGTTACTTCCCGCCGGTCGCCTGCGTTGGGAAAGGTGATGGGACCGCCCACTCCCAAGTAGAAACCGGAGGCGGTGGCGGCCGCCGCTGCGCCGGCGTCGCTGGAGAAAGCGTGGAGCACGCCTGGATTGTCGCGCTCGGCGGCCCACGCTACCAGGCGCTCCATCAAGTCGGTCGTCGCCAGGCGATCATGGACCACCACCGGCCGGCCGACCTCCTCGGCCAGGCCCAACTGATCTTCGAATGCCTGAAGCTGAACCGGGCGCGGGCTCAGATCGCGGTAGTAGTCGAGCCCGATCTCACCGATGGCAACCACCCGCCGCGATTCGGCGAGCTGGCGCAGACTTCGCCGCGTCGCCGGATTGTAGGTGCCGGCGTGATGAGGATGGACTCCGACGGCGGCGAAGACGTCTTTGTGGTCTTCGGCCAGCTCGACGGCGCGGCGGCTGGTTTCGAGGTCGATTCCCGGGACGAGGATCCGCTCGACTCCCTCCTGTCGAGCCCGTTCCAACACCTCGGGCAGGTCTGGGTCGAAGGCCGGCAGGCAGAGGTGGCAGTGCGTGTCAGCGAGCGGCGGCAGATCGTTCATGACCCCAGGGCCAGCATCGCCAGGCCATCTTGCAGGATGGGTTGAACGCGGGTTGGGTCGGTTGTCTCGCAGTAGACCCGTACCAAAGGCTCCGTTCCGGAGAATCGGATCAGCAGCCAGCCGCCGTCTTCCAAACCGAACTTGAACCCGTCGAAAGTGTTGATGCCCGTCACGCGCAGCCCCCCGATTCGTTCCGGGTGCTGGCGGCGGACGCGGGCCTCGCCTTCGAGGCGCGCCTCGGGCGCGAGCCGGTGATCGATGCGCTCGTAGTAGTGCTCGCCGACCACGTCGAAGAGCTCGCGGACGAGCTCGGCCGGTCTCTTCCCGCGGCGGACCATCAGATCCAGCAGGTACAGCCCGGCCAGAATCCCGTCTCGTTCGGGGACATGGCCGCGGAAGGCGTAACCACCCGACTCCTCACCTCCGAGCAGGGCGTCGACCTCGATCATCTTGGGCGCGACGTATTTGAATCCGACACCGGTCTCGTAGACCGGAACCCCGTAGCGCTCGCCGAGCTTGTCGAGCATAGAGGTCGTGGAGAGAGTCTTGACGATCGGCCCTCGCTCGCCGCGGACTTCGAGGAAGGCGTAGGCCAGCAAAGCGTACACCCGCAGCTGGTCGACAAAGGTTCCGTGCTCGTCACCCAGGCCGATCCGGTCTGCGTCGCCGTCGGTGATCAGGACCACGTCGGCCGACTGCCGCCGGGCAAAGGCCAGGCCGGCGTCGATGTTCGGCGGGATCGGTTCAGGCCGGGCCATCTCGGGAAAGATCGGATTTCGATCGGAGTGGACCTCGAGCACCCGGGTGGGCCCACCGCCGAGCAGCCGGGCGATCCAGCCGGCGCCGTTGCCCCACATCGAATCGACGACGATCAGCAGGCCTGCGTCGCGCAGCGGCCGAACATCGACCAGGCGTTCCAACTGTGCCTGGTAGGCCGGCGCGGCGTCGAAGATTTCGAGGTGCCCGGCGGTCCGGGCCTGCTCGAGGGACTCCCGCGGCACGGACGAGTCGTCTGGCGGGATGGCAGCCTCGATTGCCTGCAAACCTTCCGGGGCGATGGCGCCGCCGGAGGCATCCCGCACCTTGAACCCATTGTCGCTGGAGGGATTGTGCGAAGCCGTGATGTTGACCGCTCCGGCGGCGCCATGGTGGCGGACGGCGTAAGCGATCGCCGGCGTGGGGGTTGCCTCGTCCGTCAGGAGGACATGGAAACCGGCTCCGGCCAGCACCTCCGCCGCCGCGGCGGCGAAGTGCTCGGATCCGAATCGACGATCGTAGCCGACGATGACCGGGACACCATCGCCGGCCTCCCGCCTGAGGTAGGAGGCAAAGCCGTAGGTGCAACGCCGCACAGCGGCGAACGTGTAATCGTCGGCGATTCGGCCGCGCCATCCATCCGTGCCGAATCGGATCGGTCCGTCGTGCATCCGGCCTCCAAAGGCCTGGTGAAAGTGCCAGACAACAATCCGGCCAGGGCGTTCGCATCCTGGCCGTCGGGACCGAAGGCGCACCCGGGCGCGCTCCGGCGGTGCGAAAATATCGTTAGGGCCTTCAGGGATGGCTCCGGACGACGTCGCGGCCCGCTCAAACCGCCCCGGTGGACGGATTATACCCTAGTGGTCAGTGGTCGCTGGTCGGTGGCAGGGTGTCGGGGGCCCAAGAGGCGGACATGTGTTTGCGCCGACGCTCCGCGAAGCGATGAAAAGGAAGGAGCGCGGAGGAACGGCCGCCGAAGCGA
>Ga0209431_10002669_pt1 | contig 14433 bp, 19 predicted proteins | sample RifCSP13_3_FD_184021 | JGI IMG/M metagenome (GOLD analysis project Ga0209431, IMG submission 184021) | Soil microbial communities from Rifle, Colorado - Rifle CSP2_sed 13_3 (SPAdes) (version 2) | ecosystem: Environmental > Terrestrial > Deep subsurface > Rock core/Sediment | place: Rifle...
GGTCGTGGCCTGCGCCGACGGCGTGGTCAAGCAGGATCAGGATCGCGTCGGGGGCGGCTACGGCATCGCGGTCGTGCTGCGCCACGACTGGACCGACGGCAACGCCTACAGGACATGGTATGCGCATCTGACGAGCAACGACGTTTCTGTTGGGCAGCGCGTGCGCGCGGGCGAGCGCATCGGCCTGGCGGGCACGACGGGAAATTCCACGGGCGTCCATCTGCACCTGAACTTGCAGTGGATCGGGCGCGGGCTGTCCGGCTATGCCGTGCCGGATGCGGTTGATCCCGCGCCGTATCTGCCGAAGATCGCGCCGCCTCCTCCACCGCCGCCGCCGCCCGCGACGAAATACAGCGGCTGGTACGGCCTCGGAGACGCCGAGGGCGGGGCGCTACTGGACGCCGAGATCGAGTGCGCGCGGCGCGCCGGACTGTTCGTGGAGCAGGGCAACCAGCAGGGATGCTGGCTGTGGTACGAAAACAACCAAGAATGGTCGTGGGAGCCACTTAACTGGAATGGGACACGCATACCCTATCAGCGCCAGATACGCCGTTTGGATTTCTTCAAGGATTCGCGGCAGGCACCGCATTTTTATGTGAACGGCTCGACCGGGATATGGGACAACCCAATCCAGGAGGCGGGCGGATTCGGGAACATGGGCATCCCGCCGGGCGGCGGCGTCGTCCTGGGGAATGAGCCGAATGTGGAGTCGGAGGGACTTGGCAGGGCGTGGACTAGTCCTGCGGACTTCTGCCAGACGCTTTTGCTGCCCGTCATTCAGCTTATCAAGCAGCATTATAGAATCCGCTATCCGGCTCTGAGGCTCATCTCGCCGCCCATGTCGCCGCAGCCGAATACCATCGCCTGGTGGGATGCGCTGCGCGACAACGGCGTCCTGGCGCTGTGTCATGGGATGGGAATACACACTTATTGGTCATCGGAATTCCACGAAACATATCCAATGGAGACTATCGCGGGAGGCAGGAACTATGAGCTTGCCTATCCATACCTGCGCTATCTCAATAACGGCACGGGGGGCAAGTTGTGGATTACAGAGGTGAGCAACAATAAGCCGATAGATTCAGATGCGGCTAAGGGCGACCAGTATGCGCGCTGGCTCGCCAAGGTGCCGCCCGACAGGGTGCAGGCCGTGATGTTCTTCGCCGTGCAGGGCGGCAGCTTCGACGCCACTCGCGAGACCTGGGTGAGGCAGGGCGGCGTGATTTCCGGCATCCCGGCTGCGTTCAGGACGCGATGGGCGTCGATTCCATGAACAGCATCTCGCGGACGAAACGCAGTCGCGGCGCGCGACCGCGATCCTGGGAACGAATGAACGTCATGCGCGCGGATGGTTTGTGAACACCATCCTCATCACGGGCGCAACGGGGAGTTTCGGGACGGCCATGACAGAATATCTTCTCAGCAAGCCAGGGCCGAAAATACGGGTGTTTTCCCGCGACGAGCACAAACACGAACGCCTGCGCCAGCGGCACGGCGGTGATCCGCGCGTGACGCACATCGTCGGCGATGTGCGTGACCGGCGGCGGCTGGCCGATGCCTGCCACGGCGCGGACGCCGTCATCCACGCCGCCGCGCTCAAGGTCGTTGGCTATGGCGAGGCGCATTTCAAGGAGTTCGCCATGACAAACATCGGCGGCTCGGAGAATGTCATCGGCGCGGCGCTGGAATGCGATGTCCCCCGGACGCTGCTCATCTCCACCGACAAGGCCGTCGAGCCGATCAACGGCTACGGTTTGACGAAAGCCGCCGCCGAGCGCCTGTTCGTCGAGGCCAACCAGCGCGGCGCGTCCAGGCGCTGCCACTTCTCTATTGTGCGCGGTGGGAATGTATGGAACACGGCGGGCAGCGTGTCCGAGGCGTGGCGCGAACAGGCCCTCGGCAGAATCGATCAGGGGCAGGACGTGGAGATCACCGACGCGCAAGCGACGCGGTTCCATCTGGCTCTGCCGGAATGGACGCGCTTCGTGGAGGCCGCGCTGGACGACATGCACGGCGGCGAGATCTTCGTCCCGAAGTGCCGAGCCTGGCGGCTGTCCGAATTGGCGCTGGCGTTCGGCGCCGGCAGCTCGGCGCACGTTGGGCTGCGTCCCGGCGAGAAGATGCATGAGCGACTGGTCGCGAAAGCCGAACGCGATCGGACGCTCGACATTGGCTGGGCCTACGTGGTTGAGCCGCCGACGCTGCTGTGCGAGGTTTGGGGATACCGCCCGCATCGGGGGGAGCCGGTCGGCCCGGACTTCGACTACACGAGCCGGTTGGCCGAGCGCGTGCCATTTGGGGAATTGCAGGAGTTGGCGCGTGAATCGTGACGACGAGCTGGTGCGGTACACCCTGACGCGACCCCCGACAAAATCAATCGGGGGCAGGGCGCCGATATTGATAGCGGAGATCGGCAGCAGTCCCGCGCCCGGTTGGTGGTTCGAGCGATGGTGCGCCGCCGCGAAGCGGGCGGGCGCGACGCACATCAAGGCGCAGATGTTCAAGGCCGAGCATTTCCCATCGGGGGAGCAGGCCGCCAAGCGCCCGCTGGAATTCCCGCGCGAACGGCTGCCAGAATTCGTTCGGGTGGCGCATGAGAACGGCCTGCAAGCAGGCGTATCGGTGTTCGATTTTGACGCCGTCATGCTGGCCGGGGCATACTGCGACTTCTTCAAGTTGGCGGCGAGGGAGGCAGGCAACCGCTGGCTGATCGACTGTTGTCATTATCACGAATCGGACAAGCCGATCTACAGATCGGTGTCGAGACACAAGCTGGATGAATTCATGCTATTGCGTCAATTCACGACACTATTTGCCATCCAGAAATATCCTGCCTCTCTGATGTCCAGCGTGTGGTCATTGGCTTTGTGGTCTCGATTCGCCAAGTGCGAGCTGTTGCCTGCTTGGGGTTGGAGCAGCCATACGCGCGGCTGGCTGGATTGTTGGTTGGCCGCATTGCTGGGCGCGTCCGTCATCGAGAAGCACCTGCGGCTGTCGCCCGACGATGCCGAAGCGGGCTGGTCGCTGCCGATGTCCGAGTTCCGGCGCATGGCTGAGCGAATCGGGGTGATCGCATGAGCATGACGCTCGCCGGTTCGGCCTCGACCCAATCGCGCGCGCGGCGTCCGCTGCCGCCGGGGGCAGTGCGCGGAACGACGCTTGCCGCACGCGGCGCGATGGAGACCGTCCGTTTCGATTTCGAGGACGGACATCACGAGCGGCGCGATCTGTTGTCCTGGGTGGGCGGGCAGTGGGGCGGACTATTCGGGGCGTCCCCCGACCTGTCGGAATTGCCCCTCGACGTAGCCCATCTGCGCGAGACGCATGGCTCCTACGGCCACGCCGCCGAACACGATCTGGCCGCAGCGCTCGGCGATGTCTATGACGGCCTGCTGACGAGCGACGATATGGCATGTCGATTCTACCAGGACGGCGGGACGGCCTGCGCCGCCGCCGTGCGCGTCGCCCGGGCCGCGACGGGCCGCGACGCCATCGCCACGCAGGGCTACCACGGCATGCACGCGGATTTCGCTCACGAACCGGCCTGGACGGGCTATCCATACGAGAATGTCCGGCTTCATCATCGTTTTGATTTCGGTGACACGCGCGCCATGCGCAATGCTGCCCGGCGCGCGTCGTGTGTCATGATCGAGGTCCCGGCCTGGGACGATGAGGCGGCCATCGCCGGATTCCTGCAAGCCTGCCGGGATACGGCGGACGAATTCGGCGTGCCGCTCATCGTCGACGACGTGGTGCTCGGATTCCGTGTCGCCCTGGGCGGGACGTGCGAGCGGTACGGCGTGCGCGCGGATATGGTCTGTCTCGGAAAGACCACGAGCGCCACGGGCTGCGTCTCCGCGCTGGTCGGGCGCGCCGACCTGGTTGGCAAGTTGGACGGCGAAGTATTCGCGTCCACGACGTTCGGCGGCGCGCCGGGGCCGTGCTCCGTGGCCGCCGCGACGGTGAAGTGGCTGATGGCATATCGCGGCGAGATATATGGAGAAAGCGGGCATCTCCAAATGATAGGCCGCGGCCTCAAGGATGGCCTGAATGCGCTGGGCGTGCGATGTGTCGGGCAGCCGGAGAGATTCATCACGAGCTTCTACAGCGAGACAGACCATCGCGCCTGGTGCTCGAAGATGATTGGGCGCGACATCCTGGTAGACAGGCCGTTTTTCTCGACGCTGGCCCATACGCCGCAGCACGTCGAGGAGACGCTCGCGGCGGCGGAGGCGATACATGATATGCAAATATAAATATCTGGACATGGAGAAAATCAAATTGTCTGTGGTTAATAGCACATGTTGGTCTTGCGGCGCTCCTATTATTTCCTTTTCCGTTGATGCCATTTATCGGGGACACGCTATATTCGCGGGAGAATTGTGTGATTGGTTTGATTTAATGCAGACTATTCTTTGTCCATCGTGTGGCACGCGCATTATCTCATGGGCCGATTTCTGTGGCAGCGATCAAGCACAAATTATCGCAACATCGGAGATGATATGCGCCGAATCGCGCTGACGGCCGTTCTCTTCGCGCTGCTGTTCACTTCTCAGCCCGATCCCGTGCCCGCCGCGCCGCTCGCGTCGCACATCGTCTACGTGCCGCTGGCGGCACATCAATATCTGCCGCGTCATGGCGCAGGCATGGGCTTCCCGGAATGCGGCGACTGGGATGTGCTTCGGCCAGAATGGTACTATAATTGGGGCTACGAATCTTCGTGCCCGGACGCGGCGCGCTACGTGTACGTGGACATGATCGAAAAAGAGACGGACATGGACGATCCCATCGGCACCGAATGGCTGCTGGGATTCAACGAGCCTGACTTGGCCGACCAGTCCAATCTATCGCCGCGCCATGCCGCCGAACTATGGCGCATCATCGAGAATCGGCATCCCGATCGCCGCCTGGTGTCGCCGGCGCCGTCGCAGCGTCACCCGGATTGGCTGTGGCAGATGGTCGCGGAATATCGCGCCCTCTACGGCGAGTCGCCGCGCTTCGAGGCACTCGCGTATCATTTCTACGACGTGAGCGTTCCGGGCGCGCTGGCGGCGTATCTGGGCACGCGGCGCGATGAGGCTGCCGCGCAGGGCTACGATGTACAGATCTGGCTCACTGAATTCGGCACATGCGGCGATGCTGTGTGGATGGCCGAATCTGTCGCCTGGCTCCGGGCGCAGCCGTGGGTCGCGCGCTGGGCATGGTACGGCGCGCGCGTTCAGCCCAACGGCGACTGCACGTCGCTTCTGGACGATGACGGCCTGACGGCGTATGGCGAGCGTTTCGTGGCGCTGCGGGAGATGCGATGAAGGCGCTGGTATTCGGATTGGGCAACATCGGCGTGCGTCATGTGCGCAATCTGAAGGCGCTCCGGCCTGATTGCCTGATCGTCGGCGCAGACCCGCGCCTGGCGGGTCCGCTGCAAAGCGCCATCTCGAACGGCTATCATGACAGTCTGCCTGTGACGTATCTCTACGAGGACTGGCGCAAGGCGCTCGAGCGCCATCACGATGTAGATGCCGCGATTATCGCCAGTCCTACGCAATTTCATATAGAGCAGATGGAGGCATTCGCTGCGCGCTCCATTCCGTTTTATGTCGAAAAACCGCTGATCGCCCTGGAACAAATGAATCCGATGATGATCGATTTATTGGATGACTGCGCAGATTTGCATTGCGCCGTCGATTTCCAATATCGCTTCCATCCGATCCTCCGTGAGGCGGCCCGCAAGATCATCATGAATGAATACGCGCGCTTCTATGCCTGTGATGACTTGCTTGCCAAGTACGGCCCGGATTGCCTGTCATATATCGCCGCACATCCCATCGACACAGCGCTATGGCTGTTCGGTCCAGCCAACTCTATCCGCTTGAAGACGGACGGCCTGACGGTATATGGAACGATTGAGCACGCGCATGGCGAGAGCTTCCACGACTATCGCATCGACGCGAAGACGCGCATTTCAACCGTGACCACCCAGAAGAACGGCGGGCGCGACTCGGAGGGTTGGTCGCTCTATGCCAATGACGAGATGTACCGCGATGCGCTCGCGGCGTGGCTGGCGTGGGCGACGGGCGGCGCGGCACGCGACGACCGAACAGCAACGCTGGACGATGGACTGTGCGTGATGGAAGTCATGGCGCAGACGAAAATCAAGGAAGGAGAGAGACAACCATGAACACCCTGCACGTACTCGATCGGACGGGCGATACCAAGATTACCTGGGATCGCACGATCCCTGAGGAGGTGGGGGCCGCGCGGGCGACCTTCAATAGGCTGAAGCAGGATAATCGCTATCTGGCCTACAAAGTAAATCCAGGCGGCAACAAGGGCGAGGTCATCACCGAATTCGATCCGGATGCCGAGAAAATCATCCTCGCCCCGCCCATGGTGGGTGGGTAGCGTGGCAGCCCTAACTGAGTCAAATTCCATGACCGGCACCTGGGAGTCATGGGCGGTGGATACATCTAATACGGCTACATGCAGTTCAGCGACATGGACGCATTTGACTAGCGGAACGACTCATATCGTCAGCGTCGTCTATACGGCGCGGCGCGAACTGTCCGCAGAGGAACGCGAGCAGATGCGCCTGGAAAACAAACAACTGCGACAATGGGCAGACAGGCGCGCAGAGGAGCGCAGGCAGGCCGATGCCCGCGCCGACGATTTGCTCCTGTCACTTCTGACACCCGCCGAACGCGAGACGATGGAGAAGATGGCGGCGCTCGTCGTCAGGGGCCAGACCGGGCGCACTTTCCGACTGCGGCGGGGACGAATAGCCAATGTGGACGAGATGGACGCGGGCGGCAATGTGATCGCCAGGTTCTGCATTCACCCTCGAGAATCCGTACCCTATGGCGATAATCTGCTGGCTCAGAAATTGATGCTCGAGACGAATGAGGCTGAATTTCTGAGGATAGCCAATCGCAGCTGACAAAGGGGGTCATCATGCTTGAGGTGTCCGGAACGCTTGCGAAGGACTGCCCGCGCGGGCAGGATGTGGCCGCGCTTCATCAGAACGGCACGAGGCGCATGCCGACACTCGGCGGCTGGAAGATAGAGCCGAAGTACGAGCCGACGTATACCGTCGGCCTGCCATTCGGCGGCCTGCATCCTGTCGCGCCCGTCGCTCTCAAGGCGGGCGACGTCCTCGTCGCCGACGCCGAGACGGGTGAGGCGGCGCGTGTGGAGCGAGACGGCGAAGTCGTGTGGATCAAGGACGGCGGCGATGAATGACGTTCTGTTCTGGGTCATCGGCGACAGGCAGCACGGCATGGGTCACGTCGCCCGCAGCATTGTCCTGGCCGATGAATTGGGACGGCGCGGCCATCGCTGCCGATTCGCCACGGCCCACGAAACGCCCGGATTCCACCGCCTGCGCCGCTCACCGCACGTAACGACGGATTACCATCCAGATGATTTGTCGTGGATGAAACGTGGCGGCGATTGGCTCGTCGTCGACGTCGAGGGCGGATCCGATCGTGCGCTGCTCGAGGCGGCCCGCCCGCGATTCCGTAAGGTGATTGTCGTCGCCGGCAGCGGCTGGACGCTGCGCGATGAGCAGGCGGTGCGCGAGAATGCCGACCTCGTCGTCTGCCAAACGATAGCCGTGCCCGACGAGGATGACGGTTATCTGTACGGCGCGGAATTGATCGTGATCGATCCGCGCTTTGCGGCCTGCGTCCCGAACCCGGATGGCCCGATTGTCGTCAGCTTCGGCGGCGGCGATCCGCACGATTTGACGTGGCTGGCGGCGGGCGCGCTGCTGGACGCAGACGTGCGGGGCGGGCGAGAGATCATTCAGGTTGTCGGCCCCGCCGCCTATGGCACGAGTCTGGCAGAGAGTGGTGCGCGCATCGTCGCGTCACCCGGTTCGCTGGCGTCCATTTTGGACGGCGCGTCATTACTCGTTGGCCAATTCGGCATGACGGCCTATGAGGCGGCGGCGGCGGGCGTGCCGTCAGTGTTATATGGTCTGAGTGGTGACCACGTTTCGACGGCGCTGCGATTGCAACAGGAAAACGCGGCGTTCGTGGCGGGTCTATGGGACGAATTCAACAAGGACGATCTGATCGACCTGGCCGCCTCCATCCTGGGCCGCGATGAAATGTGGCGCGCCATGAGCGCGGCGGGCAAGCGGCTGATCGATGGCCAGGGCGTCGTGCGCGTGGCGGACAGAATCGAAGGAGAATGAGATGAGACATAGATGTTTGGGGGTTCATCTTGAGGATCATTGGAATTGGAAATGTCCCTTCTGCGAATATGAATTCAATGTATGGGACGAGGGGGGGAGATTCGAGCGCATCAGCATGGGCGCAGGCGAATCACAAATCACGCATTTCGGAGGCGTGGGCGGGCTGGAAATGATCAATATGCCGACGGCGTTTCAGTCGAATGACGCGGCATGATGGCCCGCTTCTGGGAGAACGCGATGGATGGATGACTTACTCAGGACGATAATAGCATTCGCGATATTGGGTATCGGCATTGTCATTGCATTCAAAGTGGGCAGGATTTGATGGCTCAGGCCGCATTGCATAACGGCCCGCTTCTGGGAGAGCGTGACGGCCTGCGCGTGATTTCGTGTCACGCTTGCGGCTTCGCGCATCTGGAGACACTGCCCGACGCGGCGGCGCTGGCGGACTATTACGTCAAAGATTTCTGGCGCGAAAAGCCGGGAGCGCTGGAACGCATAGAGGAGCAGCGCGAATGGTGGCACGTGATTTATGATGATTGGATGGACTGTATCGAGCAATATGTGACGGGACGGGATTTGTTGGATGTGGGCGCGGGATATGGATTTTTCATAGATGCCGTCCATGAACGCGGCTGGAATCCCTGGGGCATAGAACCCAATCGTGTCGCGTGTGAATATGCGGACAAAAAACTCGGATGGCCGTTGTTCAATGGTTCGTGGGAAGATTGGGATTATGGTTGGGGATTTAATTTCATATCGGCGCTGTGGCTCATTGAACATCTGCCCGATCCGTTCCGCTTCTTGCGTTGGTGTCACGCGCGACTGAAGGAAGGCGGCGTGCTGTTGCTCGTCGCGCCGAATGAATGGACTGCACGACAGGCGAGAGCCAACAATATTGTCAAAAACAGATATTGGTTCATTGACAAGACACACTGCTGTTACTTTAATCAAGCATCGCTATCTAATTTATTGGGGCGTACCGGATTCAAGACAATAGAATGGTTAACAACTTATCCAATGGAAGATTTTATACTAAATGGTACGGGTAATTACGTTGACAATCCAGAGATTGGGCCAAAATGCCACGACATCGTTGAGCATATGGATTTGAATAGATCACGCGACGAAAGATTGGCTTACTATGCAAATCTCGCCAGGCATGGAGAGGGACGCGATATAGTCGTCATTGCAACGCGCGCATAGATGTGTTACAATAACCCTGCTCAGGCGAACAGAATATCGGGGCGTTTTGCTTTCTTACGCCATCATTCCACAATTGGATATTGTGGGCAAAGCGCCCTCGCATATGCGGACACGCGTCCCGCCGTTCGTCTGAGCAACGATGGCAGCATATGGAGGGCGTTTTGTTATGCCGAAAGGCGGAATCAGACCACGGGCGGCTTGTCATCCTGATAGACCACATTATGCACGCGGCCTATGCTCGAAGTGTTACCGTAATAAGATATTTTATCCGACCCATCGAGAAGACTTGGACAGGAGAAGCAGGGAATGGGCTGCGAATAATCCGGACAAGCGCAAGGCGATTGAAAAGAAATGGAAGAATAACAATCGTTCAACGGTTCGCGCTCGTAACAAGAGATGGTATTGGAAACATTTAGATACCGCGCGCCGATTGATTAGAGAAAGTTATCAGAAAAGCCGAAATCAAAGACTGGAATATGCGCGACAATATTCCAAATCTCATCATGAAAATAGGCGGGCATATCAGGCAAAACGAAGAGCAATCAAGAGAGGAAGCCGATCTTCTTCAAGTCCCGCTCAGCGTGAGCGGAGGGCGATTCTCTTTGGACACCAATGCGCTTATTGCGGAGAGGCATACGAGCACATTGACCACCTGGTTGCTCTCGCGGCGGGCGGTAATGATTCTCCTGAAAATTTAGTGCCTGCATGTGGGCGATGTAATCAATCCAAGAAGACTACCGATTGGAAAGAGTGGTATCGTAAACAAATGTTCTATGATAAGAAGCGCGAGAAGTTCATTAGGGACAATTGCGAATGACGACAACAAAAACAGTGCTGCTCACCGGCGGATCGCGTTATACCGGCGCTGGGCGCGCGCCGGCACGGGCAGGGAAATTGTGTTTGTGGCGGTGAGGGAAGGATGATGGATAAGCAATATAGTAGCACATGCGTGGGCGCTATTATTGCATATTCGACTGAATATGTCCGTGGTGAGATGTGTGGACATTGTAGCAAGACAATACGATACAAGAATGTAATCGCCCTTGTCGGCAAATCGAGCGACGGACCGCAGATCGTTATGCATGTGAGATGCGCCAAGAAGGTATGCAAATGAACAAGACTATTCTCGTGACGGGCGGCTCGCGCGGCATCGGCGCGGCCACGGCGGAATTGCTGCGGGTGCGCGGGTGGGAGGTAAATGCCCCATCGCGTCAGCGGCTTGACCTCTCGGATACGGGACTGCTGAATAGCTACCTGCTAGACTGGCTTAACGGCTTGGAAATTCCGCGATTTGATGCGGTGATATTCTGTCATGGCGAATGGTATTCGCGTTCGCCCTGGCAAAGCCGCGTCGATCCGGCCATAGTCTGGTATCGGCAGTTCACCATTCGCGTTTTCTCACCGATGTTCCTGCTTCAATTCCTGCTCGGCGGCGATCCGAAATGGCATCCTGGATGCGTTGTCATGGTTTCATCGACGCGCGGCCTGGTAGGCGGCGTGAATGCCGGGCCTTATGCGGCAGCGTGCGCCGCACAGATCGCGCTGATGCAGGGGTACGCTCGAGAATACGGGGGAAGGACACGCTTTAATGCGGTATGTCCGGGGTTGACTGACACCGATATGGGCCGCTATGTCATGGCCACGGGCGGCGCGAAGCCGGACGCCGTGCCGCAGCCGGCAGAAGCGGTCGCCGCTGAGATCGTGCGGCTGATCGAGTCAGGCGATAACGGGCGCGTGATGCGCGTCGTGGACGGCGTGGCGACGGAGGCGAAATGGAGCTGGTAAAGGGGGATTGAGGACAATGATGAAAGATCTACAGCGTTATTGTGAGAAATGCGGCGAAAAAATGGAAAAGAAACGGAAATTCGAGGGCTATGATCTGGGCAATGGCAAGAAAGCCTACGAAGTCTGGTGGGAATGTCCTCGTCGATCAGGGGGGATCAGGGGATGGCTGAACGGACACACAAAATTCGGTTCCAATTACCGAGAGCTCGAGGAATAGATTCACCATGGAGTTAGTCAATCCGCTCACGGCCTTTATTTTTCCTGGCGCATGGGATGCGCCGCTCGACATACACGGGATTGGCATGAAGGGAATCAGAGAGAAACAAGGAATCGCGTTCTCCGCGCACGGCTGGCGGCAGGCCCGCGACCACGGCGGCGACGCGGACGCCATCGGCGCGGCGGTGCGGCGCGCGCTGAGGCCTCTGTCCGCGCCGACGCTGGAGAAGGCGCGCGAAGACTATGGCGCGCGCAAGCCGGGCCTGTTTCCGCGTTACTTCATCGTGGAACCGAATGCTTCGTGCAATCGCAGATGCATCTTTTGTCCTATCCTGGTAACGAATCGCAAGGGAAACATGAAATGGCAGCATTTTGTCAAACTCATGGAGGAGTGCAGAAAACATTTGGTATATGGAATAAGCTTATACCAGCTCTCAGAACCGTTTCTGTGGCGCGGTTCTGCTCCTGGATATGACAAACGATATGACATTAGCGACATGGTGAATGTCGCTAAGCATACGGGTGATTTTCGCGCCGTCAATCTGTCTACCAATGGCGATGTGCCAAACTTGGGTTGCATCCTCGGATCGCAATTGGACGATCTTATTATCAGCATCGACGGCACAACCGCCGAAGTCTATGATGCCAATCGGCCCAGCACGAAGCCGAATGACACGGGCGCATTCGAGCGCACGGTAAACCGCGTGCGGGCATTTCTCGAAAAGAAGGCGGCACGCGGCGAGGCCAAGCCGTTCGTCCGACTGCAAATGATCAATAAGGAAAATACGCGCGACCAGGTGGTTGACTTCATTCGATATTGGATTGATGTGCCTGGAGTGGATGACATTTTAATAAAGTCGCTGGACGGCATGGCTCCGTGGCTAGAGGGGGTTGTGTCAGAAGAAGAAGCGCGTATCAAGATGGATAAAGTAAAGTCTATGCCCTGCCAGCATATCTATGCCATTGGTTCAATGGTCGCGGATGGCCGATTCAACGCGTGCTGCCACGACGCCCTGACAGAATTGACAACGGCAGATGCACACATTGACAAGATGACTTTCGTGGAATGGTGGAATGGCGAATACATGACAGCGTTGCGAGCAGAGCACGAACAAGGCGCAAGTCGCCGACCTTGCGTGATTTGCGCTGAACGTGACCCCTGGCTTTAGTGTCATTAGGTGACTTGCTATTATGGCTAACCTCATTTTCCTCGGCGGCAACGTCGAAGCCGTCCCCATCATTGAGCGCGCCATCGCGCTCGGCCATCGCGCCGTGGTCGTGGACATCGACGCCCGCTGTCCGGGCCGCTCGCTGACGGACGACTTCGTGCACGCCTCCTGCTATCACGCTGACAGGGCCATTCCCGCGCTGTCGGCGCATGCCTATGCCAACCGCCTGTCCTATGACGGCGTACTGTGCGCGGCGGTGGACGCGCCGCACATCGCGGCGCAGATCGCGGCGCGCTTCGGCCTGCCGGGGCTAAGCATCGAGGCGGCGCGGCTGAGCGTGGACAAGTTGGCGCAGAAACAGGCGCTGGCGGGCCATGTCCCGCTGCCCATGTTCCGGTCATGGCCGTTCCCGGTTTCGCTGCACAAAATGACTGGCGGCGAGGCGGGAGATGTGTTCACTCATATCGTGAAGCCCGTCGATTCTCACGGCGGGCGTGGCGTTGTGCGCGTCACGAAAGACATCGATCCCGCGTTCGCCTACGAGATCGCGCGCGGCCAGTCGCCCACGGGCCGCGTGATGGTCGAGCAGTGGCTGGACGGGCTACAACTCTCCACGGAAAGCATTGTGCAAGATGGCCGTGTGCTGTTTACTGCGGTCGGGCTGCGTAACTATGATCGACTAGAGGAATTTGCCCCGTTCGTGATCGAGAACGGATTTGATGCGCCGTGGCTTCCCGCGCCGGGCGATAATATCATCAAGAAATGCGGCGATGTTGTCGCCCGAGCCTGTCGCGCGCTTGGCTGGTATCAGCGCGGCGCGGGAACGGTGAAGGGCGATCTCGTCATCCACGACGAACACGTGCATGTCATCGAGCTTGCGGCGCGGCTGTCCGGCGGCTTCTTCTCGACGCACGGCATCCCACTCGCCTATGGCATTGATTTCTCCGGCGCAGCGATTCGGGCGGCGCTGGGGGAACACCTGAATGCCCCCGCGCAAACACTGCCTGCCGCGTCTTTCGTGAGTCAACGCTATGTTTTTCCAGAGCCGCAGGACATCGGCAAGACCGTCGTCGCCATCGACAATCATCGGCCCGGACACACCATCTTCCATTCGTGGAACATCCACGAGGACACGGTTGTCCAGCCCGTCACCTCGCATCCGGCGCGATGGGGCCAGTGCATCGTCGCCGACGCGACGGATGACGAAGCGCGGCGAGGAGCGGAGCGGGGCGTGCGTGAGATGAAGGCGAGCGTGGTGCTGAAATGAGACGCGCCGCTCGCGTTGACCGCAATCAGGCCGAAATCGTCGCCGCCCTGCGCGCGGGGGGCGCGAGCGTCCAGCCGCTGCACGCCGTCGGCAAGGGAGTGCCGGATCTGCTCGTGGGATGGCGCGGGAAAAATTTCCTGCTGGAATTGAAGGACGGCACAAAATCACTGAGCAGACAAGATTTGACCGGGGCCGAATTGGCCTGGATCAGAGCATGGGATGGGCAAGTCTCGGTAGTTTCGTCAGCCGACGAAGCGCTTGATGTTGTATTCGGAATAGGGATTGGCGGCGATGTTGTGAGACTGGAAATATGAGCGACTACGCCGTCGTCGTCAAGGCCCGCATGTCCTCCGAGCGCTTGCCCGGCAAAGCGCTCGCCGTCTACGCCCCGGACGGCACGCCGAACCTCATCCAGATCGTGCGCCGCTGGCAGGCATCCGACCGCGATCCGGTCATCATCGTCGCCACGACGGACGGGCTTGAGGACGGCGCAATCGCCGATTACTGCGCCGGCTACGGCGTCGCCTGCTTTCGCGGCTCGCGCGACGACGTGACGGGCCGCATGGATGGCGCGATCAAGGCGTTCGCGCCAGACG
>Ga0209431_10002673_pt1 | contig 14412 bp, 13 predicted proteins | sample RifCSP13_3_FD_184021 | JGI IMG/M metagenome (GOLD analysis project Ga0209431, IMG submission 184021) | Soil microbial communities from Rifle, Colorado - Rifle CSP2_sed 13_3 (SPAdes) (version 2) | ecosystem: Environmental > Terrestrial > Deep subsurface > Rock core/Sediment | place: Rifle...
ACGACCTCCGTGCATCCCTCACCGGTCAACGCGCTCACCTTCGCGCGAGGGCCCGGGAACCGCTGAACGTCGACCTTGTTCTCGACCTCGAGGATCGGGACGCCGGGGAACGCCTCCCGGACCTCCGCGAGCAGCCGCTCCTGAATCTCCATCGGGGCGCCGCACGTCTCCGTCGGGTCGAACAGGAAGACGACGACGTCCGCGAGGTGCCGGAGCGCGTACACGGCCTGCCGCTCGCTCGGGTTCCGGTCCTCCATGGGACGGTCGAGCAGCCCCGGCGTGTCGACGACGAGGTACCGCTGATACCGCCGTTCGAAGTGGCCGACGCTCAGCCCCTGCGTCGTGAACGGGTACGGCGCGACCTTGGGGCGTCCGGAGGACACGGCCCGGACGAACTGAGACTTCCCGACGTTCGGGTACCCGGCGACGACGATCGTCGGCATCTCCGGATCGATGTCCGGGACGCGGATCAGCTTCGCCCGCGCCTTCGCGAGGGACTCCAAGTTCGGCGCGATCTGCCGGATGAGGGAGGAGACGCGTCCATACGCGGCCTTCCGCGCACGGAGGCCGTCCGTCCCCGTGCCCGCCCTCCCCACGTCCCGCTGGGCCTGACGGCACACGCGCACGACCTGCGCCCGGCACCAATCGATCGCCCCGAGGTCGTGCTTCAGGTTCCCGACGCCGACGAGGAGGTCCACGAGCTCGCGCTGGAAGTCCGGGAGGCGCTCGAGGGTCGGCACCGCCGCGACGTATGACCTCAGGGTGTGCTCGATCGTGTCCCCGAGGGCGTGGAGCTTCGCGACCCCCGCCTTCTTCGCCCGCTCCTCCCGGGTCCGGCCGCCGGGGCCGGTCGCGCGGGCGGCTCGGCGGAGTCCTTTGTTGAGGACCTCCTGAGCGGTCATCACGGTCGGAATCGGGAACACGCGGTCCCCATGCGCGGGGGGCGGTTAAGGATTGAGGAGGAACGGGAAGAGCGTCAAGCCGAGGATGAAGACGAGCGCGACCCGGTTGATCCCCGCGAGGAAGTTCCCGCCGATGAACAGCCGCTCATCGATCGCCTTCCCCTCCTCGTTGAACAGGGCGTAGAAGTACAGGACCAAGGTGTCGGACATCAGCGGGATACTGAGGAGGATGTACAGCCCGATCGCGCCCGTCTTGCGGACGAACTTCTCGAGTCCCGCCATGATCCTCGCGATCAGCTTCGAGCGCTCCGCCCACCGGTGCATCGCCTTCTCGACCCGGACCCCCAGGAGGAAGACGAGCCAGGCGCCGACGGCTTTCCCGAGGGCGACGGCGAACAGGGCGAGGGTCATCAGGGTGAGCCGCTGACCCGGGTCCAGGCCCGGCTCCAGAAAGGGGATGACCAGGAACAGTTCCACGGGGATCGGGAGGATGATCGCGATGAGGACGGAAAGGCCGAACGCGAGGAGGAAGAAGACGACGGGGTTCCCGAGGAACCCGATGATCAGGTCTTCGAAGGCCAACGGAACCGGAGGTGCATAAGCCGGGCCTTATAAAAGGGGTCTCCGGGCGTTCCCGGGGTGGAATCTTTCAGGCGTTTGCGACGAACTGCGGGCCGAGCTGCGCGCGGTCGATCGGGCGAAGCTGGCCGTCCGGCGTGAGGAGGACGACGCGGGAGTCCGCGCGCTCCGACGCGACCCGGTACCCGAGCTTCTCCGCCAACCGGTCCGCGAACTCGCGGATGTCCGCGTGGCTCGGCATGTTCTCGACCTTCAGCCGGAGGCGCGACTCCCCGACGAACATGTACGCCTTGCACTCGACGAACATCGGCTCCGCGAGCGCGTCGAGCGCCGCGTACTCGTCCTCCCACCCGAGGTTCCAGCCCGCGACGAGCGTGTGTCGGATCACGGTCCGCGTCTCGAGGGTCGGGAGGAGCTCGAGCGTCTCGTGGAGCTTCTTCCATTCGTGGTCGGACTTCGGCGCCATCAGCTTCTCGTACACGGCCCAGTTCGGCGCCGCCACGGTCACGTACAGCTGCGTCGGGAGCCGGCCTTCCGCCGCCAATTTCCGGAGCACGGAGGGCGTCGTCCCGTTCGTCACGAGGAACGTCGTCATCCCGCGGCGGTGGTACGAGTCGATCATCTCCCCGAGGCGGCGGTACAGCGTCGGCTCCCCGGTCAGGGAGATCGCGACCTGGTTCGGGTGGAGGGACTCGATGAACCGCTCGCGCGGGACGCGGGGATCGCCGCCAAACCCGGAGAGCAACCTCCGCTGCGCATCGATCGACCCGTCGATCACGAAGTCCGGGTCGTCCGCGACCTGGAGGGAGTCCGCGCCCCACTCCTGCGCCCTCCAGCAGAACAGGCAGCCGAGGTTGCACGCGTCCACGGTCGGCGTCATCTGGAGGCAGCGGTGGGACTCGATCCCGTAGAACGTCTCCTTGTAGCACCCCTGCCCGTGGATGAGCTTGTTCTTCGCCCAATGGCAGACCTTCACGCCGCTGTGTTCGCCGACGATCTTGTAGCCCTGCCGCTCGAGGACCTCGCGCTTGACCGCGTCGACCATTTGGCGGCGATGAACGCGGAGACGTTCATCCCTTTTTCGGCGCCCCGACACCGCGGGGTCCGTCCGGACGACCGAGACGAACCGCTCGGCCTTCCCACAAACCGCCGCTCCAATCGACTTTTCTCCCCCCTCGGGGATGCGCCGGTTCGTGAGGGGCGCTGCAGCGGTCCTGCTCGTCCTCGTTCTCGCGGCGGTCCCGCTGGGCTCGGCCTCCGCGGATTCGAGTCTCGGGACCCGGCAGTCCGACGCCGTCCTACGGGTCGGCGTCCTCACGGAAATGCTGACACGGAATGTCCTTTCCGTTCCCGCCGCCACGCCCCCGACAGAGGACGTGCTGCTGCGAATCTACGACAGCGTCCTCCTCCCCCATCCGACGCTATACCGACCGATGGCGTACATCGCGAAGGGCGTCGATGTGAACGAGGACGGGATGTTCGACCCCTCAACAGAGTACGATCGATGGGCGGAGGAGCCGAGCGCCACGACACCGCTCAATCTGACTGTGTACTACGACTTCAACGGCGTCCGGTGGCACGACGGGACGCAGGTCACGGTCTGGGACCTCTTCTTCTCGTACCACGTCGCCGCGTGGCACCCGCGGTGGAACAACACGATTCGTGCCCTGTTCTGCGGCCCGACCGCCACGTACGACGCGTGCGGACGGCAGCTCAGGACTTCGCCGACCGCGAAGTCCTGGTCGGGCGAGAGCACAATGCCCGGGGACGCGAACTTACGGGTCGCCGTCCATTTCTTGCTGACGGAGCCGTTCGCGCGGTTTGCGGAGCAGACCCTCCGACCCCTGCTCCTCCCGATGCACCTGTGGTCCCGGACAGGTGGCGGGCGCCACGGGGACTTCGGCTGCGCGATCTGGATTCCTCCCTCGGAGGCGTCCTCAAGGGGCCTCGCGGAATGCGGTTCGGCGAACGCGACGCGGTGGGGCTCAGGCGTCGGCGCAACGGAGGTCGTGCCCGCGAGCCGCCCCTATGCGTATGACGACGCGAAGGCATGGCAGCTCTCCGATGCGGACGTCATCGGCCACGGACCGTTCAAGTCACTCTCGTGGGTCCCGCGAGTACAGTCGGAGGTCGTCCGCAACGACGACCTGTACACGGGAAAGGACCCGGTGACCGACGTCGTCTACGACGTGCGCTTGGCGGCGGTGTTTCAGAAGGCGACGATTGGGGGCATCCGCTTCATCCTGTACCGATCGCCCTCGTTGCTCGTGTTCGCGCTCGAGAGCGGCGAGATCGACGCGATTCGACCCTCGATCCCCCCGGAGTTCATCCAGGACCTCCTCCACTGTTGCTCCGACGTCTCGATTGAGGCGAACCCCGACCCCGGGTTCGCGTACCTGGCGTACAACCTGCGCCGCGAGCCCTGGGGATACCGAAACGGGAACGCGAGCGACGACGCGGGGTACTGGCTCCGGCAGGCGCTCGCGCACATCGTCGATCGAAAAGTCTTGTGCTGGACCCTCCTCCAGAACCTCTGTATCCGAGGCGTCGGGCCCGTCAGCCCCGCGAACACGTTCTGGTACAACGACAACGTCCCGAAGCCCTCGTACGACTTAGCCCAGGCCGCGGCGATCCTCGATGCGCATGGCTTCGGCCCAGACCCGCCGGGGGCGTGTGACCGGAGCATCCCGAGCGCATGCCGAAGCTTGCCCCGGATTGGGCAGAGCGAGTTCTGGATCCTGACCCCGCACGCGGACTACGACGCCGTCCAAGCCTCCGCGGGGGCGATGATCGCGGACGCGATGCGCCAGATCGGGCTCAATGCGAACGCGAAGCCCACGTGGTTCGCCGAAATCATGATCGACACGGCGACCGCGCAATACCGGCGGGACTTCGACCTCCTAATCCTCGATTGGCAGATCGATGAGAGCGACCCTGACTACCTCTTCCGCTTGTTCCACAGCACGAACGCGCCCTCGGGAGACAACTACCCGGGCATCGTGAACGCGACGATGGACGACGCCCTCGACGACTCCCGGCGCGCGATCGACCAGGACCTCCGGCGCGAGGCCGTCTTCCGCGCCCAGGACGTCCTTGCGGATGCCCGACCGTACGAGGTCCTGTACTACCCCACGAATCTCGAGGCGTACCGAAACGACCGGTTCGTGAACTGGACCGTCCGCTTCGGGACGATCTGGAACTACTGGTCGTGGATGGGGATTCGGCCGCCTTTGTCGACGACACCTCTGCGTGTCACGATCGCCGCGGAATCCGCCGTGGTCGCAGGGGCATCGACGCCGGTCACCGTCCGGGTGTTCGAAGACGCTGTTGCCCTACCGGATTCCATGGTCTGGCTGGAGGCGAGCGCCGGAGTCGTATCCCCAGACTCCGGGAGGACAGACTCCTCTGGCAGGTTCGTTGCTTCGTTCTCGGCCCCCAACGTGGACGCGGTCACGACCGTGATCCTGAGCGCGACTGCCTCTCACCCGGACTTCCGCGATCCCGGAACTGCGCAGGCCGCCGTCTGGGTCTTCCCGCCCGGCGAACGGTTCCTGTCCCTGACTCTGGAACTTCCGCTTGGCGACCGCGTACGCGGAGATTCGAACCTGCCGATGGCGATCCAGGTCCGAGATGATATGGGGTCGGTCGTCGGAGACGCGACCGTCACGATTTCCACCTCGAGGCCGGAACTCCTCGTTGCGGCCCCCGCCAACGGGACCGCCTCTGAGCTTTCGCAAGTCGTCCTGCGCGCGTCCTCAAGTAACACGCGCGAATCCGTGGAGGTGGCGGTGACGGCCCAGAAGCCCGGCCACTCCAACGCACGGAGCTACACGGCCATCATCGTGCTTCCAGGGTCGGCGCCACCTCCGCCACCTCCGCCGGTCCCACTCCCAAACTACGACGGTCCCATCGCTGCGATAGGACTCCTCGTTGCTACGGGAGGCGCCGTGACGGGATCCCTGCTGTTCCTTCGTTGGGCGAGGGGGAGGCGGATCGACCGTGAACCGTAGGGTATCGCGGCGGATTCGGGAACGCCAACGTTCATTATCTCATCGGCGGCATCGAGCCCCGTGGTCGACTGGGTGGACATCGCCGTCGGGCTCGCCTTGTTTGCGGTCGGCCTCGTCGCCGCGCTCCTCGTCTACTCGAAATGGTACGTGAAGGTCCCGCCGAACCAAGCGTTCGTGGTCTTCGGCGGCAGTTACGCGGGCGATGCCGGCTTCCGCGTAATCACGGGCCGCGGCCTCTTCCTCCGCCCGATCCTCGACTCGTACAAAGTCCTCTCCCTGGAGCCCGTCCAGGTCGTAGTGGAGTGGGACCTGCTCACGAAGGACGGTCGCGAGGTCCGCGTCGAAATCCTCTGCAACGTGGCGGTGGGGCGCGAGAAGGAGATGCTCGCGCGCGCCGCCCAGCAGATCCTCGGCAGGGACGCGGACGAGGTCCGCCGATTGGCGGCGAACGTTCTCGAGGGGCAGACGAGGGCGCTCGCGGTCGGACACACGTACAACCAGATGAAGTTCGACCGCGAGTCGTTCGCGGCGGCGCTCCAGGAGCGGGGGTCCAAGGCGCTCGCGAGCCTCGGCCTCGAGGTCCGCGACCTCCAGGTCAACGAAGTCGGGGAACCGTTCCATCGGGAGGAAATCCTCGACCGGATCCGGCAGCTCACGGAGCGCGTGGATGCCCTCGAGAGGAACGTGCGCAAGCGTTGAGCCGTCCCACAAAGCCCCGTACCACTCAGCGTAAGTAACCCGCTTCGGCTTCCCGAAACCGTGACGAGGAGGGCCGCGGGCATCGTGTACATCCTTGTCGTCCTTGTGTCCACGCTGGCGTTCTCCGGGCCGTCCACTGCCAGATCTCGGACCCGACGGAGGCGTGGGACTTCCACAACGAGACCCACTATCTTGAGGATGGGAGCGCGTATCATTCGTGGACACGGACGGGTCTGCAGGCGCACATCGACTCCTTTCGTACGTTCCACCCATCCGCGGATCGTGGCGGCGGGGGCGGGTCCATCGGCGGTGGTGCGGCAGGGGGCTAGGAATCCGACCGGGGCCCCTTACGCGTCCTCGCCTTCGAACCCTCCAAGGCCTCTTTTCCGCTGCGCCTGTTCCTCGGGACGGATTGCCGCGAGGGCGAGGACTTCCTCATCGTCCTCTACCGCCTCCAGCAGGTACGCGAGCTCCTTCTCGTCGAAGTGGAATTGCGACTGCATCGCGCGCCGGAACGCCCCGTCCGCCTGGAAGACCTGTCGGAACGCGGGGAAGACGTCGAGGTGCGTGCGTCGCCACGACGCGTGGACGCCGGCACCAATCTTCCGGCACGCGGACTCGCGGACCTGGCGGCGGCCCCGCGCGCGCGCCATCTTCGAGAGCCACAGCGGGAATCGGTACTGACCACCGCCCCACCGGCCGTGCCGCGCGGTCGCGACGCCTGCGGTCATCAGGTCGGAGGCGTACGCCCAGAACCGGTACGAACGGCTGCGCCGGACGCGGCCGAGGTACACGTCGGCCCGGGAGAGCATCGCGTACCCGCGCGCGAGGTCCTCGGGGTCGCGGTACTCGTAGGGGAGGTTCTCGTCGATCCACAGGATGAGGCTCTCCGGGTCCTCGTCCAGGTTCTCGACCGCGCGACGGGCGCGCGACGGATCCCCGCTCTGGAAGACCTCGCGCAGGGCGTCGAACACGCTGCCCTGGACGTCCCGATACCCGAGCGTCCCGACCGCCTCCGCGCGGACTTCCTTCCGGCCCTCCGCAAGCGCCTGGAGGTCGTTGACCGCGGAGCGAAGGTCGCCGCCCGCGTGCTCTGCGATCGCGTCGAGCGTTTCCTCTGAAACCTTCACGTGCTCCGCGTCCGCCACACGCGTGAGCGCCGTCTTCACCGCCGACGACGTGAGCCTCTGCCACTTGATCTGCTTCGCGAGGCTCTTGATCGCCCCCGAGCGCCGGGACAGCTCGTAGTAGTCGTTGCAGATCAGCACGATCGGTTGGCGGGTCTGCCGGATCGTGTCGACGATCGCACCGATGCCGCCAAAGTCCTCCCGCCCGAACAGGTTGTCCGCCTCGTCGAGGATGATCAGCGTCCGCTTTCCCTCAGACACGCGAAGGAACTCGCCCGTGGGAGAGAACGTCTGCGTGATCGCCCCTTGGAGCGCGATCCTGCGCACGGCCTCCGCGTTCCGCTTGTCGGAGGCGTTCATCTCCACGACGCCCCAGCCCATGTCCGCCGCCAGGGCGAGCGCGGCGCTCGTCTTCCCGATCCCCGGCGTCCCGGAGAGCACGACCGCCTTCTTCTCTGGAGGCCTCTTCTTCCACGACTCCGCCCACTTCTTCAGCTCCGCGACCGGGGTGGGATTCCCGACGACGTCCTTCAGGGATTTCGGGCGGTGCTTCTCGGCCCAGTCCACAGCGCAGGATGGCGGCGTCCGCGTATAAGGCATCGTCGCGGAGGTCCGGAAACGGCGAAAAGTGGCGGTTTAGGTCCCACATAGACGAATCGCCGGTGTTTCGGAACCGTGCGACTCGTCAAGGTTCCACCTAGACCGAACAGAAACGGGGGATCCGCGAGGAGGGGACGCATGGCCGAAGCCACCGGACGCGGCGTTTGGCATCACATGCATGCAAACCGTGCGAAGTAGTAACGCGGTTCCGCTCGGTTTAGCTCGTACCTATACGGACATTGGCGGTACGCGAAACCGCGCGATTTGTATATGTGAGACGTGGAATCGACCGGGAATGCCATTTCACGACGATTTCTGCCGGGTCTTCTCGTACAGATCGCACAACTCCTGCAGGAACTCGTCGTAGGTCTTCCGGAACTTCAGGCGGTAGAGCCGATCCCGCGTCGCCATCGTCAATTGGATCGTCGTGAGGTCCGTGCGCTTTGTTGCCATGGTCTCCGACCGCCAAATCACCGCAACCTATGTGAACTATTGGTTGTCAAGTCGTGGGACATCGAAACGGTCTACCGTTTTTCACCGCCACCGCGTTTCGATTCCTCTCGGAAGAGCTTGGATTCCGGCTTCTGGTCCGGCCTCCGGATCCGCTGCTCCATCTCGACCTGGACGTCGGAGAACGCCTCCTTGTCCACGATCGCGCGGTGCTTCCCGTTGCGGAACCCGTCCTTTTCCCGGACGAAGCCCGCGTACAACGGATTGCGGAGGATGTTCGCGACGGTCTGGCTCTGCCACTTCTTCCCCGTCTTCGTCGGGATCTCCTTCTTGTTCAGCACCCCGCAGATCTTCGCGAGCCCGAGTCCCTCGAGGTACATCTCGAAGATCAGGCCGACCGTACGCGCCTCCACGGGCCTCACCGCGAGGCCCCCGTCCCGGATTTCGTAGCCGAACGGGCGGGAGAAGTCCTGGAAGCCGTTCCCGGCCGCGGTCGGCTTACCGTGTGACTCGATACCACGTATCACGCTTCGGTAGTCGAGCTTTCGCTCCACACACAGCTTGCGCAACGCCTCCTGCTCGTCGCGCGCGTCGTAGTGCGAGATCAGTTCCTTCGTCGACGAGAAGCGCATGAACACCTCGCGGAACACGACGGGGTCCCGGGGCGTTTCCTCACGACAGGCGTGGCACAGGGTGACCGCGCGACCGCCCTCGACCGCGTGGACCTGGAGACCGCTTCGGCCCCAGCATCGCTCGCACCGGTCCCCGTTCGCCGCCATCCTACGCCTCCGAGGCCACGGGCTCGCGCTCGATTGCGGGCTCGAGCCTGCGCGCCTGCGCCGCGTCCCACGTGCGCAGGTCGACGATCGCGTCGTGCTCGTCGTCCCGGACCTGCGCGTCCCATCGAATCTTGCCGACGTACACGGGGTTCCGAAGCATGTACCGGAGCCCGGACTTGCTCCATTGGCGGTTCCGCTGGGAGGGCACTCCCTCCGCGTTGAGCGCCCCGGCGATCGCATGGAGCGTGGCGCCGTTCGCGTACTCGCGGAAGATCCGGCGCACAATCGCCGACTCCCGCCCGTTCACGACGAGCTTCCCGTCGACGTACTCATATCCGTACGGGCGGCGGAAGCCCAGGAGGCCCTTCCCCTGCTTGTGCTTCTGCGCCATCCCCATGTACACGCGCTCCCCAATCTGCTCGGACTCGAGCTGCGCGATCCGCTGGATGATGTCCATCACGAACCGGCCCATCGCGGTAGATGTGTCGAGGGACTCCGTCGCGGAGACGAAGTCCTTCCCCCACCGCCGGAGGTCGTCCATCATCTCCATGAAGTTCCGGGAGTTCCGGTGGATCCGGTCCATCTTGATCACGAGGACCTTGTCCCACGCGTCCCGCTCCTGCATCATCGCCTGATACGCGGGTCGCTTCACGTCGCGGCCCGAGTGCCCGTCATCCACGTATTCCTTCGCGACCGTCCAGCCCTGGGCGCGGCAGAACGCGTGGAGGCGCTCGCGCTGGGCATCGAGGGAGAACCCTTCCTTCGCCTGGTCTTCCGTGGATACGCGCGCGTAGACTGCGACGCGGTGCCCGAGTGCACCCATCCCGGTCGCCCGTATTCCGGACACGGCACTTAAAAATGCGCCCGCGTGCGCGCGCGCGTCATCGGCAAACCATGTTACGACGTGACATGAAACCACGGCATTTTATGCAATTGCGCAAAATCCACCGATAGACTCGCGACCGATGCGGGAATTGGAGGAGGGAGCTAAACCGACGAAAGAAACCCTCCGATGCGGAGAACGAGAGCCTCACGGTCCGGCTATCGACGGACCAACATGAGGGACCGTCTGGCGGCGTGAGCAACCGCGAGCCGCGGATCCCTTGCGGCGCGGGTCAGCGCGGAGACCGCACGCCGGTCACGCAATTCCCCGAGCGCTTGCGCGGCGGCTTGGCGGACATACCACTTCTCGTCGCGCAAAGCCGCGACCAGGGCCCGGACCGCGGACTTGTCGCGAAAGCGTCCCAGTACCGCGGCCGCGAGGACTCGGACCCCGCCGGACTCATCGCGCAGGAGGCGGGCAATCGCAGGCACTGCCTCCCGGGCGCGCAGCCGAAGCAAGGCCGTCATCGCCGCGCGCCGGACGACCATGTTCGGATCCCGTAGGGCCCGGACGAGGGGCGCCACAACGCGCCGCCCCCCGACGAGCCCGAGGGCGTCCGCCGCCGCACGCCGCTCCACGGCCGTCCCTGCGGAGGCAAGCATGCGGAGGAGGCGCGGGATCGGTGGCGCGGGGAGGGATGCGACCGCACGGATCGCGCGGTTTCGGGCGGTGTCGTACCGCCAGCGGAATCCGGAGAGGAGGAGTCCGAGTCCCTCCTCATCTCCGGCGGATGCAAGCCTCGCGCCGCGCCGCACGATGCCCCGCCAGTCGTCGGGCGCGCGGTGGAGCGCCATGGACGACCGTCACCGGCCCGGCACCATCGCCGCGAGGGACGCACGGGCCGCGCTCGCGACCGCCGGCAGCGGGTCCCGCGAGGCACCCGTCAATCCCGCCACGGTCCGGGGGTCGCGGAGTTCCCCAAGGGCCGCCGCGGCGGCGTGGCGGACGTACCACTCCTCGTCGCGGAGCGCGTGGACGAGGACGGGGACCGCTGCGGGGTCCCGGAACCGGCCGAGGACCTGCGCCGCGAGCGCGCGGACGCCGCCGGAGGGATCGAGGAGGAGGCGACAGATCGGGCGGACGGCCTCGCGCGCGTTCAGCCGGAGGAGGCCCAGGCACGCGGCCCGCCGGACGTCGATGTCCGCGCCCGCGAGCGCCTGCAGGAGCGCGCGGATCGCGCGTCGCCGGTCCATCCGGCCGAGGGCGTCCTCCGCGGCATGCCGCTCGACCGCGGTCTCTGCGCCCTCGATCGTCCGCAGCAGGTGGGGGACGACGCCGTCCCCGAAGTTCGCGAGGAGTTTGATCGCCTCGTTCCGCGCGGGGTCGTACCGCCAACCCAACGCAGGCAACAGCAAGTCGAACGCCGCCGGGTCCCGCGTGCGAGCGAGCTCCCGCGCGCGTTGGATGGTCCCCCGCCAGTCCTCCGGCACCCGGGCCGTCGCCATCGCAACTCGGTCATGGATTTCGGGCGTCTTAAAACTCGAGGGTCTCCCACCGGGCGTCCGAAAAGCGTTAGAACCCGTGTGCCGCTAGGCTGCGGCACCGCCATGGGCTTCGCGGACCGCCTGAAGGACTTCCCGATCGTGCTCGAGGTCGTGCCGCCCCACCGCCGCGCGAGCGAGACGACCGTCCGCAAGTTCGTGCGCCGCGTCCAGGACGCCGTGCAGGCGGTCCCGCACCTCGCCGCGGTGAACCTCCCGGAGGTCCTCGACGAGAACCACGCGGGCCAGCCGTTCTACCGCCACATGAGCCCGCGGCAGTGCGCGCGGCTCCTGAACCACCACCTCGGCGTCGAGCCGATCGTGAACAAGGTCGTCGTCCACCTCGCCGGGCTGCCGGGGCTCGACGCGTGGGTCCGCGAGTCCACGGTCGACTTCGGCCTCCGGAACTTCGTGTTCGCGGGCGGGACGAGCCGCCACCTCCGGTATCCGGGGCCCACGGTCGCGCAGGCGAACGAGCGGCTCCGGGAGCTCGCAGACCCCACGCCGGGCGCCACGCTCGGGAACATCCTGATCCCGGAGCGCGCGAACGAGGTCGACCGGCTGATCGCGAAGACGCGGACCGGGTGCCACTTCTTCACGACCCAGGTCCTGTTCGAGCCGGAGCCGATCAGCGTGGTGCTCCGCGCGTACGGAGAGGCGTGCCGGTACGAGGGGATCCGCCCGGCGACGGTTCTCCTGAGCTTCGCGCCCGTCGCGGACTACGAGGACGTCGAGTTCCTCGCGTGGCTCGGCGCCACGATCACGCCCCAGACGGAGGAGCGGCTGCTCCCCGAGGAGGCGGAGCGCGGACTCGCCTCGATCGACGTCGCCCGATCGATCTGGATCAAGGTCCGCGATGGGGTTCGTTCGTCTCCGAATCCTGTGCCCCTGGGCGTGAATATCGAGGAGATCTCGACGCACAACTTCGACCTGGCGGTACAGATGGCGAAGGAGTTCCCGGAGTGGCGGCAGGCGTCGGAGTAGTCATTCGCGCGCGCAACGCTAGGGACCGATGAAGGACTGCTCCTTCGGCGGCAGGCCGCGGAGGACGTCGGGCACCCCCTCGCGGTACGTCGGGAACCGCGGCCGCCAGCCGAGCCCCTTCAGCTTCGCGTTCGACGCCGCCTGGTCCGCGGTCATCGCGCGCAAGATCTCTGGCGGGAAGACTCGCTCCGCGCCACGGTCCATGGGTCTCGGAGAGGGACCTCCAGCCGCTTGCGCGACGAACGATGCGAACTCGCGCACCGCCACGGGCACTTCGTCGACGACGAGGTACATGTGCCCGGGGTGCCCGTGTTCGAGGATCGAGCGGAACGCCTCCCCAACGTCGTCGGGATGGACCGGGGACCACCGGTTCGCACCGTCCCCCGGATATTGATGCGCGATGCCGTCCCGAAGAAACTGGACCATCCGGAGGAACCAACCGCCAAGGCCGTACACCATGCCGGGGCGGGCAATCACGACGTCGAACGCCCCCGGCTTCGCCGCCGCCAAGGCGACACGCTCCGCGGCCAGGTTGAATCGCCCCGCGCCACGTTCGTCGATCGACGACTCCTCGGTGATCACGCCGTCGTGGTGCCCGTAGATCCAATAGCCGGACCCGACGACGAACCGCCGCACGCCCGCCCGCAGCGCCTCGCCCACAAGGTTCTTCCCTCCCTCAACGCGAACCAGCTCGAACGCCCGGTCCGATGCGGCCAGGTGGACGACCGCCTCGACGCCGTGGATCGCGGTCCCGAGGCTCGGCGCGTCCAGGACGTCTCCGAAGGCAGGGGTCGCCCCAACCGACTTCACTCGCTCCGCGCTTTCCGGGGACCGCACGAGGCCGACGACCTCGTGGCCGGCCGCCGCCAACGCGTGGACGGTCGGCAACCCGAGGGTTCCACCCGCGCCCGCCACCAAGACGCGCATCGGGGGCGACACGCCACGACGGACGGAAAGCCTTTCGCAAGGGCCGAACGTTTATGCGCGACCGGCCCGTCGAACCCGTCGTGCCAGAGCAGGGCCTCGCCTACGCGATGGATGCCACCGGACACGCGGACCTGAAGTTCGCTATCCGAACATGGGAGGCGGTGGCGAACCGATACGCCGAAGGAGGCGTCCGCCTGGGGAAGCCCGTCTCCCTCGTCATCGAGCCGATGCCGATCATGGGCGCGACGGAGTCCACGAAGGACGGACACCGGCTCCACGTCGCGGACCACGCGGTCCGGTCCCGGATGCTCGACGGCCTGATCGCGCACGAGATAGGGCACATGGCCCTTGCGGAGCAAGGACACCCGTCGCACCGCGCGGACGTGCACCGGCGCCTCGTGGCGGCGGTGGACCTCGCCTCCCGCCCGAGAGCGTTTGGCGGCGTCGTGCGAGGTGCGATGAACCACGTCCAGGACGTGTACGCCGACGACCTCGCGATCGAGGTGATCGGGGATGATCGCGCATCGCGATTCTTCTCAGACTGGATTCGGAGCTCCGCGACGGAGGGACCCTCGCGGTGGGCGACCCTGGGGAATCTCGTGTCCGTCGCGTTCGCCCTCGGCAACCTTGCGCGTCGCGGGATTCCACCGGAGGATGGGATGGCGGTGCGCGCACAGGGGTTCGCGGCCGCAGTCGGGCTCGACGGACTTCTGCCCCGCCTCGTCGAAGGCTTCCGCGACCTCCCGAAGACGGACGAGACGGAGGCGGTGGAACGGGCGATGGCCCGCCTGCTCACGGACCTCACGACCGTCGAGGCGCGCGCCTCCGGACCCGAACGGCATCCCTAACGAGGGCGTGCAGCGCCGGACCCTTCGCCTCCGCCACGGAGCGGACCTTCACGTGGCGCAACCGCTTCCCGGTGCCCTCCAAGAGCTTCTTCGGGTCCTTCAGGTCCACGCCGTCGTAGAACCCGAGGTTCACGTGATCCTTG
>Ga0209431_10002674_pt1 | contig 14408 bp, 13 predicted proteins | sample RifCSP13_3_FD_184021 | JGI IMG/M metagenome (GOLD analysis project Ga0209431, IMG submission 184021) | Soil microbial communities from Rifle, Colorado - Rifle CSP2_sed 13_3 (SPAdes) (version 2) | ecosystem: Environmental > Terrestrial > Deep subsurface > Rock core/Sediment | place: Rifle...
TCCGACCCCTTCGCTGATCCATCCTGCCACCGCAAGCAATGTCATCGGGACGCCGATCCCTAATGACAGGATCGCCATGACCGGCTTGCCGTATACAAAATAGAAGGAAAAGGCAAAGGGAAAGACAAACAGCATTGCCATACTTAGCACCAGGGGCCAGGGGCTGGTCTCCCAATGGGGCTCATGGCCTGGGACTTCATGTTCTACTGTATATCCGTTCATGATCATTCTCCTCCTTTCTGAGGTTAAAAGTGTTCATTTTGGACCTCCTTTCCTTTGATTAAACGCCTTTGTTTTCTTTGCTCCCGAGATTGCCATCTCTGCAAAGTTGCACCCTCTTAGATAATCTACAAGCCTTTTCTGCGCCTCTGCCCACACATCATGGACAGAACACACCGCATCTCTTGGACAATAACCCTTATGGAAAAGACAGACATTTAAAAAGATAGGCCCCTCCATCGCCTCTATCACCTCCAGCAGGCTGATCTCCTTCGGATGCCTCGTGAGGACAAACCCGCCCTTCTGCCCTTTGAATGACTTGACAAACCCCTTTCTGGCCAACATCTGAAACAACTTCGCCATATAGGGCAACGGGACATCCTGCGCCTTTGATATCTCCTCCAGCACAGAGACCTTGTCTTCAGAATAGTTGCCGGCAAGATAAAGGATCCCCCTCACACCATACTCTGCGGCCCTGCTCAGTCGGAACATTCACAACTCCTTTCCATAGGATCACAACCTGAAACTGAAACAAGACTGAATTACTCCTGTTTGAAACAAGACTACATTTATCCTATTTAAATTGACTTGTCAAGTCTTTTTTTTATACAATGATGATTGCGATGAATGCGGATAAAAACGGTCTGGATGAAGGCACACGGAAACTGCTCTACGCCTGGCTATCCTTTGCCGTGGCCTCGCTGATGTTTGCCGGGATATTTGCATTTATGATCGTCGCGGCGAGGACCCCCTTTGTCCATAGCCTCTTTCCCCGGCCGGATTATATCCGCGTCGCCTTAGTGGGGCACGTCACCTTATCCTTTAGCATCTGGTTCCTGGCATTTGGGGGACTCTTATGGACATGGACCAGCACCCGTCTCCTGAACACCGCACCCTTTAATAAGATGTTCGCCTGGGGCGGCCTTCTCCTCTCTGTGGCCGGCGCCCTGCTCGTTATTATTGCAGCGGCATCCGGTACAGGCGACCCGCAGTTCATCAATTACGTCCCTGTACTGACGCACCCCCTCTTTTATACAGGACTCCTGCTCCTCGCCTCTGGGATCATCCTGACCCTGATCAATACGTTTTTAACCATAGGGAGGGCATGGCAGGAGAAGAGCTATGAGGGGCGCCTCCCCGTGCTAACCTTTGGGATGGCGATCTCAGGCACCGCCGCCCTCAACGCAGCCGCCTGCTTTGCGCTGTCATACTATTTCCAGGTGGTGGCGCCATCTGAAAAAACACCGGTTAATCTTGAGATGCTCTTCTGGGGAGGGGGACATGTCCTCCAGTTTACCCATACCATCACCATGGTGACTGTATGGCTCTTTCTTACAAGCCTTGTCTTTAATAAGTTTCCTCTGAAGGAGAGCTACTCGAAGGGGCTCTATCTCCTCTATCTGATTTTTATCCTTCCGGCGCCGTTTAGTTATCTCTTCCTGGATGCCTCCAGCGCTCAATACATCCGGTTCTTCACCGGCCTCATGGAATACGGACTCGGACCTTCTACGGCCATATTCTCTATCGCCATCCTGGCCCTGATCGCCTCAAAGAGGTTCAAAGAACTCCCCTGGAACAGGCCTGAGTTCGCTTCGCTGGTAATCTCCATGATCCTCTTTGGATTAGGCGGCCTGATATCATTTAAGATATACGGGTATAATACAAAGGTACCTTCCCACTATCATGGCGCTATTGGAGGGATCACCCTGGCATTCATGGGGCTGACAAACCATCTCCTCTCTCGGCTGGAAAGGGAGACCTATAGCAGAAGACTCGCCGCAATTCAGCCCTATATCTATGGAACGGGTCAGGCCCTCTTTGTCTTCGGCCTCTACTGGGCAGGAGCCCATGGTGTTGCCCGCAAGACCTTTGGCGCGGAACAGCATCTTGACAATGCCGCAAAAATGGCAGGAATGGTCATCGTAGGCATCGGCGGCGGCATAGCCATCCTCGGGGGAATCTTGTTCATTGTAAATTCCCTCGCGTCGTTGCTCCGAAACAAGAGATAGTAATCTTCCCTGCAGCCATTTATTCCCCTCACGAAAGTGACAATCCCCCATCTGACATCCGTTGATAAATAGACCCGCGGCGCCTGATTTAAAGCTGTGTTCGATCATGGAAGGCTGGATCATACTCTATTTCGCTTGTTTAAATTCTATAATTGTAGTAATCTCTGAATGATCGTTTAAATGAAATTGCTTTCATGGCTAAATTAACAGAGGAGATTTTAAAAGTGGATAGAAAAAAGAAGATATACCTTCAATATGCGGCCATCTTCATACTTATTATGGTCTTCGGCATTATAAACTTTTTATTCAAAACATCGGATATATGGCGAAGCAAGGAACCCAGATACGAATATGAAACAATTTCATCCAAAGACCTTTTGAACCTGATGAACCAGAATAAAGAGCTTATCATTGTTGATGCGAGGGGTACAGAAGATTTTAAAAACGGCCACCTGAAAGGGGCTGTTAATCTTCCATTTACAAGCCTTAAAAATATGGACAGGGCTTTAAACAAAGACAAGGGTAAAGAGATTGTTATATATTGCGAGAATGGCGAAAGATCAAAAAAGATCAGTGATATTCTTTCAAATCTCGGTTTCAGTAAAATTAGAAATCTTGATGGGGGAGTATATGCCTGGATAACTTCAGGCGGAGAAATTGTCAAGTAAATCAGGATATATTATAGGCACTAGCAGGCTGTTGAAAAAGTCTTTTTGCTTGTCATCCTGAGCGAAGCGAAGGATCTGACTCCTATGGAAAACAAAGGGTTATCAGATTCTTCGTCGCCTTCGGCTTCTCAGAATGACAGATTGGCAGACTTTTTCAACAGCCTGCTAAGTTCCTCTTCAAAGAGGAGTATTTCTTCAGCAAGTTTGATCGTATTAACAGGTGATAGCCAGTATTCCCTGATTCTATGGCGGTCAATCTTTTTATTCAGGAATGGCGGTCTTTTGTCTCTCAGCCTTTCCTGCAGCCAGATGTTGCCTTTACGGTAATGACAATCACCCATCACGCAACCGCAGATAAAAATACCGTCTGCGCCGGCATTAAGTCCTGTCTCTATCATGGCAGGTTGAATCATGCCAATACAGGGCAATGATATAACTTTTACATTTATTATCCTTTTTATGATATCCAATGTACCATTAAATCTTATACTTTGTTCGCAAATCAGCAGCAGGATTTTTGGTTTTCTGTTCATTAGTTGAATACGCATACCAGATAAAAGATTGATTATTTCTTCTTTAATCTGTACATCGGTTATACCCGTAAGATTGACAGCATTAAAATCGCAGGCTCCCACACATATACCGCAGGCAGCACATCTCTCAGGCATAATAACAGCCTCCATCTTATAGGCTAACCTGTCTGTGCGGGGCTGTAAACGGATGGCCCCATAGGGACAATCCTTATTACACTGATCGCAGCCTGTGCAGTTTTCTAATACAACCTGTGCCGGAGGCAGCCTGTGTCTTTTAATCCAGGGCATTATAAAGAGAATCATAGTTACACCTGTTATAATCGCCCAGAAGAGGGGTTTGGGAAGATTAGACTTCACCGGATATATGAAAAAGAAAAACCAATCAAAAGGAATATTTATTGGTAATCTGCTTAGGTCCGCAGGTTCAGCACTGGTAGCAGGCTTAATAACAGATACCATAAGCAGCATGATTATTACAGCAATAGTGATAACCTTAGGTGTCTTGAGTATCGGGCGTGAACATCTCATGATGTGTATGCCTATGAGTATAAGCATGGCAAACGGCAATGCGGAATGTAAAAAATGTAAAAGGAAGAAGAGCATTCCACTGAGGCTTTCATTATTAAGAAAAGACCGGGAAGGAGGTTCAGCAAAAAGGGGCACATCATTTAACAATTCTGATGTCTTCAGGGCAATTAACTGGGCCCTTTGGTCCCATACCAGCCAGTAGCCTGAAATACCTAATATTAAACTGATAAAAAAAAGGATTACGCCGGAAACCCAGGCCAGCCATCTATAGTGGCTGTATCTGCCGTTAACATATTCACGAAGCGTATGAAGGAGGAGGGAGATTATCAGGCCATCAGAGGCATATCTGTGAATACTCCTCATTATGCCGCCCAGATACCATTGGTTTAGAGTTAAATCCTGGACTATCTGATAAGGGTGGTTGGTCCTGTAAAAGATAAAGAGGTATATACCACTAATGAACAGGATGATGAAAAAGAGGGTGGATATTGCTCCAAGGTAATAGAAGGGATTGAACTGTGGCGAGAAACACCTGTTGCCCCAGTCTTCAATATAGAGGAATAATTTCTTCAATATAGGCAGATTTCATAAAGATTTGGCAGGACTCGTTTGCAGAGGACATTTCTTTTCATGGATGTGGGCCTCAAACTCCTTCCTGAAGTGTCTTATTGCCCCTTCAATAACAAAGACAGCCCCTGATAGGAGATGACAGTAGCCCTGCCCTTTTGAAAGGCTGCATATATTTTCAATAGCAGCAAGGTCTCCCATCTCTCCATGACCATCTTCAATTTTCTGAAGCAGTCTGGCCATATTGGTAGTTCCCATCTGGCAGGGGGAACATTGTCCGCATGACTCATCCATAAAAAAACGGGAAAATATTAGTGTTGTTCCTACTGTGCAGGTTCCATCCCCCAAAACAGTAACGGCAGCACAACCGAGTCCTGAGCCAGCTTCTTTTAATGATTCAACGTCAAGGCGGACCTCAAGCTGTGATTCTGTGACAGGGGAATTACCTGGCAGAAAGGCTGCCTTAAATCTTCTTCCGTCCTTTAGACCATTACCGCAATGGCTGATAAGTTTGTTCAGGGTGGTTCCCAGAGGCAGCTCATATATACCGGGCCTGTTTACATCTCCTGTGAGGGTAAAAAGCATGGTTCCAGGGTTCCGTTGAGAGCCGATTTGAGAAAACCAATCACCGCCGTTGAGAACAATATGCGGTATGTTCGACAAGGTTCCTGTATTATTTACAAGGGTCGGATTTCCATAAAGGCCCCTGTTAGCTGGATAATAAGGGGGCTTTTGCCAGGGTTTGGCAGCCCTGCCTTCTATGACCTCTATCATTGCCGTTTCTTCGCCAGCAACATATTGATCAGGACACTTCTGAATATGAATATCCAGTGAGAAATCAGTCCCCATAATTTTCTCACCGATATATCCTTTTTCTTTAGCCTCTTCTAATGCCTTCTCAAGCAACCTAATCTCTTCACGATAGTTTTCATTAACATATAAATAAGATACATGAGCCCCGACTGCATAGGAGGCAATAATGATCCCTTCAATTACTTGGTGCGGGTTTGAACGTATAAGACACCGGTCTTTAAAAGTTCCCTGTTCACCCTCTGCGGCATTGCAGCAGACATGTTTTTCCTCTCCTGCTGCCCCGGCTACCATTTCCCATTTTTTTCCTGTTGGGAATCCACCGCCGCCACGACCACGCAATCCTGACTTCTTTACCTCCTCAATAATATCTGCCGGCTTCATTTCCTGAAGGGCCTTAGTCGCTGCCTTATAACCATTCTTTGCAACATACATGTCTATGAAGATTGTTTCCAAAGAGGGGAAGTCACTCATAGGGATATCTCTCGTCAGTAATACCCTATGGACTGATACATTATTCACCCTTTTCCTCCTCATAATGCCCTATGATGTAAAACTTATTATCATCACTGTCAAAATCAATGACAGCGACTTGTCCTGCTTCAAGGTTTATTTTCTTGTCAAAGTTATAATCAAAATTGCTGACATCTTTAGAGTCCCTCATTCTGACCCTGACTTCATGTATCCCTGGGGCTACAGGTATTTCCTCATAGGCAAATGTTGCCCCGTCACCTGCCAGGCCTGTAGGGTGGTAGACCCTGGATAATATATTTCTCTTGTCTAAATCTAACTCTACATAGCTGGGAAGCCTCTTTCTCGAACAATCCATCCTCATGCGGGAGTAAGGGTTGTTTGTCTTTCTCATATGTTTAAGTTTACTCTCTGTTTCTTTCTCAGTTATTTCCTTACAATCCTCCTGTTTACCTGAGTGCCGGAAGGTGAACTTTATTAACGCGTTATCTTTGCTATAGAAAGGATATGTGGGTCTTGTGGAAAGGAAAGAGACGAGGAAGACAGGCAGCAGAAGCAGTGGAATACTGCAAAGTGCCGCCACTTTTTTGTATGATCTTTCCCCCGGTATCACAGTCTCTACCGGCATATAGGCGCTGACAGGGGCTTTCTTCTCAAGTTCCTTTTGAAATATATTAATCTCTTTTATGAAACTTTTACCACTTAGAGGAGACAGCCGGTATGAACGGATTCGTGAATAGTCGCTCGTTGTGCCTTTCAATGGTAAAACAACAGGCGCTCTCTCCCCAATCAACCTTGCACGCGACCACCTGGAACCTTCACGGTAGTAACATTCCTCTGTCTGACAGCCACTTATGAATACACCATCTGCCCCGGATGCAAGGGCATTTTCAATCGTAGCGTGATGAATCATTCCGGAACAGCGGAATGGGATAACATGAACATTAGGCATCCCTTTAATACTTTTGTCTTTTGCATCCATAAACTTATCCAGCCTGATATTTTTTTCACATACCAGACCCAGTATCTTTGGCCCACTACCCTGCTTTTGCGGCAGATTTAAAAGTCTTGTTATCTCCTTTTCTATCTGCTCCAATGTCCTGTCAGGAAGGTCAGCCGCTTTAGAGTCACATGAGCCCACACAGATTCCACAACTTGCACATTTGCTATCCAACACCTCTGCCTGCAGGAGATATGGCCTCCCGTCTTTTCTGGGTACCATGCTGATGGCTTCATAGGGACAGTCTTTATTGCATTGCTCACAACCTACACACTTCTCTGCAATTACCTGTGCTGCCGGAGGCTTTCTGAATCTTCCAATCCATGGCGCTGTAAAAAGTAATAAGGCGCCACCGGCGGATGTGAACCAGAAGGCCCACTTCGACAGGGCAGAAGTTAATGGATACACAAATAAAAAGAACCAATCAAACGGGACATTAATTGGCAGCTTAGCCAGATCAGCCATTGGGGCATTGGTGGCCGGAACAATGAAGGCTAATGCAGATAGCGCAATCAATAGCACAATAGCAACAGGCCGATGAGGCTTAAACGCCGGTCTGGCATTTCTCGAAGTATGTATAAATACTAAAGCACTGATACCTATAAGTGATATTCCTATATGTCCCAGGAGGAGGACAAAGAACAACATCTTGCTTATGGTATCACCACTTAAAAATGAGCGTGAAGGCGGTTCAATAAATATTGGGATGTCATTAAGTATTTGGGCGGTCTTCTGGGCAATTAACTGGGCCCGTCCATCCCAAACCAGCCAGTATCCCATAATTCCAAGGATAAGACAGGCAACCAGGAGGGCAATGCCTGAAACCCAGGATAACCATCTCCACTTACGGTATCTGCCGAGAAGAAACTCACGAACGAGGTGAAGGGTCATGAACAAAATTAACCCGTCAGAGGCATAGCGGTGTATGCTCCGCAAAAAGCCGCCAATATACCATTGGTTGACAGTAAGATATTGAACTGAATCGTAAGGGGCACTGGTCTTATAAAATAAAAACAGGTAACTACCGCTTATCAGTATCAGTATCAGGGAAAAGAAACATAATGTGCCTAACCAGTATAATGGATTATATTTAGGCGGGATGATACTATCTGTCCAACCATCAATAGTATGTACAATTCTTCTTCCTAAAGAACCCATAAGCCGATTCTCCTCTAAGGCTCTTTAAACGACATCATCAATTGCTTTTATTTATTTCATTTGTTATCTGCTATCTCTTATAACACGGTAATTCAATTGGGCATTTAAAGCTATGACAATAATCATATCAGGTGTTAAAACAGGGGGGGAAGGAACTTGTTCTAAAAAAAGGCAGTAATTTTATCATAGCATCATGATAAAATTACTGCCTGCACCGAAACGCTCTATAAACTTTCCGGCGGCATAACCTTCATTTTCCAATATTCCAGACCATTGACAGCCACTTCCAGTTTAAGAAATAGAACAAAACAAACATAGCTAAAAAGATCATAATAATGACAAAGGTGCCTGGCGCCGGCCAACTTTCCTCATGTTTTTCTTCCATGTCAAACCTCCTCAATAAATTATCAAAGCTCTTAATTTACGAAACCGTATTGCCAATACCTATAATAGCTTGGCCTCATTGGCAGCCATCTTCCTGCCAAAAAAGACTGAAAGCACAGACACACCAACATACATTGCCCCGCCTGCCACAGCGGTTAATACACCTATCGCAGCTATTGTTGTGAAAAATATTACAGCAGGATCAAATGAGAATGGAATTAAAGACCCGGCAAAGGTAATATCCCAGTGCCTTCTTGGTGAACCAAGTGTTCCCGCGCCTCCCATTCCTAATGCAATCAGAATTATTCCAATACCAAAGATATACGGCTGGACGACAGCCCATTTTTTCCCGATAAGCTCCCGCCTGAAAATGAGAGGAATTACATAATAGGTAAGACCCATAAAGGCAAGGGTGGTTCCACCTACAACAGTAGCATGGAAATGACCGGTCATAGCCCATGTGTTATGGGTCTTTATGGAGAGCTGTTCTGTGCCATATACCACACCTGTGATACCGCCTATAAAACCGAATATGAAGAGGGAAAAGATCATGGCTGGGAAACCAGGCTCGCCCCATGGCGCCTTTGTGAGCCATTCAAACAGTCCTTTTGTGAATCCCTTCTTCCGCTGGGCAACCTCAACCATCATTGGGATTGCCAGGGCATGGATCATACTGGCAAGTACCGCCAGATACATGAAGTAAGAGGTATTTACCATCTTATGGTACGGACTTAAAGTCGGGTCTGTCAGAAGGTGATGTTCTGAAGCAAGGTTGATAAATAGGATATACAGGAAAAAAGCGCTTCTGCATATCTTCTCATTAACAGGCTTTGCCCCAACAGTCAGCGCCCCTAAGAGATACCATATAGAGACCATTGCTGTTACGTTTATCTGCTGGGACGCATGGCCAAGACCCCAGAAGATTAACCGGTATACACCCGGGTCCAGATTCTGTATCACTCCAAGAGACCACAGAAATGTCGGTATATAAATTATGGCGCCGCATGCGAGGGTGAAGACAGCAATGATGGCTGCAGCGGCTAAACCAAAAGTTACCAGAGGAATGGACCCCTCATAGGTCTTCTCTGCCTTGGCTATAGCCAGTGTCCCAAAAAAGATGCCGCATGCGGTCAATGCACCAACAGCAAACAGGATAACCCCTAAGTAATACAGCGGATCAGCCTGCAACGGGACATAAGAGCTGAACATGACGTCCGCCTTACCGGTGAATACCATGATATCAACCAGCACTGACCCACCCAGCATCAGGATATAGGACAGCCATGCGACCTTTGGCGCTGCAAGTCTTGAATTCAGCAAAACTGAAGATCCGAAATAGAGACCTGCTATCTCAAAGAATATGATCCAGAATATGAGCATGTTCAGTCCATGGGCTGTCAGGAATCTGTAAAACAGGTCAGCAGGCAACAGATGGACGGCAGGCCAGCGTGTCAACCCAACCAGCAATGCCATTATCCCGCCGATCAGGATAAAGACTACTGCGGTTACTGCATTTATCCATATCAGGTTTTGAGTGACTGCATAAACCTTTTTCCCTGTAATGGGACAGGTTCTAAACACTAATTCACTTGCCATCTTTTCTACCCCCCTTTTCCAAAAGTGTTAGAGAATGCCGCACAGAAAGAGGCAGTTCCTCCCCTAACTCACGATTATTTTACCTACCATTGTATGGTGGCCTATCCCACAAAACTCATTACAGATTATATGGAATGTCCCGGCTGATGTAGGCGTCATGTTTAATATATTGTCATGGCCTGGCACTATCTGAAAATTCATAACCAGTGGCATCAGAGAAAACCCATGCATCAGGTCCACTGACGATATATGGAACTTATAATTTACACCCTTCTTGAGTTTCAGTATAGGAGTCCATGTCCACATCTGCGCCCTAAGGTACACATCTGCGCCATCAGGTGGTTCAACAACAGGAATACCCTGCTCTTCTCCAACCTTATATTTTTCTATAAATGCCTCACTCACTGTCCTGTAATCCTGTGGTCTAATCTTCATCGGATTGACTGAAGGGTTCTGCGAACCTATTAAATGCATCAGGGGCATCATGATAGTCAGCACAAGGCACCATAATAATGCGATGGAAATCCATATTTTTTCTTCCTTATCTGCTGGTTTCCACCAGTATTTTTCAGGAGATGTTATCGGCATAATTTTCCTCCGTTTCGATTAAATTAAATTATTAGGGTGTGGGACCTGGTGGAAGAGAAAATGTCGGAGCAAATGCATACTCCATAACTCCCCATATAACATAAAGCACTGTTGGAATTACCACCCCCAGTAGAAACAGCATAGAAATATCATCCATTAAAACCTGCCACCCGGAAATCTTTTTTTCTTCAGGCATAATCCTTTCACCTCCTTTCAGTGAGTTCCTGTTAATATGTGATTATTATTTTTACCATCGCGATCGCTTTATTACGCATACTCTCTCCTTTTTATCCTTACCATTGTCATCATCACTCTGGTATAAAGGGAATAGACCTCCCTCTTCCACATGAAGAAAAAGATAGCAGTGAGAGACATAAGTTCTAAAAAGAATCTGATCATATAGTAGTAATTGATCCTGTAAGTCTGAGTAGACTCATCATACAAAGAGCAAATGGCTATCAGCCGGTCCCGCCAGCCTGTAGGATTTGCCAGCCTTTTTCCTTCGCTTCTATTTGCCAATAGTTCATTTAATGGAGCAACAATATCACTGCTCTTAATATTGACCCCGTAAATATGTTGATATACTTTCCCGCCTGTTATAATAGAGATCATATTTAAATGACTAAAATCATCCCCTCTTTTACTGTAATAAAATCCAATATCCCTTGAGAATCTTTCGATGGTATCTCTATCTGCAGTCACAAACTTCCAGCGGCTAAAGTCATTAGTAAAGCTCTTACCAAACTCCAGCATCTTCTCTGGTGTATCTCTCTCATAATCAAATCCTATGGTCATAACATGAAATCCCCCTCTTCCCCCCTTTAGTAAAGGGGGATTAAGGGGGATTTGGGAATTTTCTGCTTCTTTTAATGCGGTGGCCAGGCTTGCTGTAATCGTTGAACAGGTATGGAGACAACTTGTGTAGACAAAACTGATGATGAGAGGTCTGTCATTCAAATCAGTTAAATGAACCCTGTTTCCATCCTGGTCTGTAAAAATATAATCCCCCAACTGTTTACCTATTGACTGCTCAGCAGCAATCATCGCCTTAATCGCCTCTGTATTTTCCGGCTGGGAGGCAAATGCAGTGGAAAAGGCAGAGATAACAATAGTGCAATACAAACAGACGATCAGGACAAACAATATTATTCCTTTTACCATTTTGAACTCAGGCTAATGTCAACTATAACAGCGATGAAGATTATTGATAAATAGATTATCGAAGCCTTAAAATTCTTCCATGCGATTTCTTTCGTCGGGTTTATCAGGAGCTGAAGATTTCTTCCAATAAAAAAGGCCCCTGTACACACGGCAATGACACCATAAATTAAGCCAAGATGGCCGAAAAAGATAGGCAGCAGTGAGGAAATAAACAGGAACAAGGTGTTCAATAGTATAAATAAAGCACTCTTATAATTATCTATGATAACAGGCAGCATTGGGATGCCGACCTTTTGATAATCCTCTTTATGGACTATAGCAAAACTCCAGAAATGAGATGGGGTCCAGAAAAATAAGACAATGGCAAGGAGTATCGGGGGCAAACAGAATCCCGGGCTTGCTGATGCCCCTCCGGCAAGTACGGCAAAACTGCCGGATAACCCACCGATTATTATATTGATCCAGCTTCTCCTCTTAAGCCACACTGTGTATATAACTGCATAGACAAAGGCGCCTAAGAACAGATGCAGGGATACTACGTAATTAAAAGTGAAAAAGGCAACGATAACTGAGAGGAAGATGAGGAAGATTCCTGCAAAAGCTACACCATGAGTTAAGCGGATTCCCCCCAATGGTAACGGGCGGTTATCCGTTCTTTTCATCACCGCGTCTATGTCTCTGTCGTAGTATTGATTGTAAGCGCCTGCGCCGGCTGATGCCATAAGGGTCAACACAGCAAGAAGGAAAATCCTGGGGAAAGAAGGTGTCCCCTTTTCAGCAACAATATACCCCACCACTGCGCTGAAAGAGATCAGCATCCCTATCCTGATCTTAAATATTGACAGAAAATTCTTTACCATACGTCTCCCCTTCTGCTACGGTATTTTCTATCTTTTTGCGCTTTAACAGTGAGAAAATGGCATTGATTACAAAGGTTGCGCCTCCCAGTATTGCAATAATCCCTCCGAGACCCATAAGACCCATTCCAGCAAGCTTACCGTATGAATCAAGATTCTGTGCAGCCCCTGCAGTCTTTCTTGGAACCCCGTGTGAACCTGCCCAGAAGAGTCCCAGGGAAAATATTAATACACCCATACCATACAAATAAGGCTGAATCCTGCTTATCTTTTTCATATAGATCTCTCTGTTTATCAGAGACAGGAGATGATAGGTAATGCCCATAAAGGCAAGGGTCACTGCACCTATTACGCTATGATAGTGGGCCGGTATCTTCACATTACTCCCCCTTATGGTCATGGAGATAACCCCGCCCAGTGTAAAGACTAAGACAGACAAGGCAAGTGACGAGAACATGGGATTTCCCCAGGGGAGTTTTCCTCTCTTCTGAATCCTCTGTCTTATGATTGCCGCTATAATAGATATAATAATTATCCCTGTTGGAGGACCGATGCCAAATTCCATAAGACGGGTAAAGCTGTTTTTATATTCCGGGGTTGAGATGTCATACATGAAAAAGTAAAGAGGTGCGGGAAGGACACATAAGAGATAGGCCCATAGAAGGACTCTTATGAGGCCTTCCCGCAGGGGAAAAATCCCCAGGGTAAAATGGAGCAAAAAAATCCACACAACGACCATCGAAATGGTATTAGTAAATTGAAGTATATGCCCACCCCCCCAGAAGAGGAGCTCAAAATTAACTCCTTCTATTTGCGGCGAGGGAAGAAAATAGTATGCAAGTCCAAAGCATATAAAGGCGATTAAGACCGTTAACCCGGCTATGGCCATACCATGGGCAATCAGTGATGACCCATTTTCTTTAATGCCCTTAAAGATATTTGGCAGGATATCAAGTAGAAGAAGAAATATGCCGGCAGCAAAAAGAAATAGCCCTAAATAAAACATGGGATGAGTCAAGACAGGGATGTAATTGGCAAGTCTTGGAGAACCCCATCCGAAGAGGGTGGAGATTATTATCGTAAAAGTACCTATTGAAGAACTAAAAAGGCCTATCCACCCGATCTTGAATCTGGAGTCCCCTTTTTTAATTAATCCTGCAGAGACTATCCAGAGCACACCCATAAAAGAGAGGAACCAGATTACAAAAGCCAGGATCACATGGCCTACAAGACCTTTATGGAAAAAATCCTTTATCCAGAAAAAATCCTGAATCAAAGGGGTCCTTGACATGGCTATCAAAAAGGCAAAGAGCCCTGCAAATACAAGAGAAGAGATGGCAAGTAATAGCCATCCATATAACAAAGCGCCGGTTCTTTCATCAATCTCCTTAGGTATCATAAATCTATCCTCTATTCCATTCTGTAGTTAGAATCACGATATCAATGTCCGGCATCAGCGCCTCCTGATTTGAGAGGCTTGAAAACATTCGGTTGATCAGGACCTGCAACCTCAAGGATCCCTACAGCGCCCTTGTCAATGGCCCGGAAGATGGCATGGTCAACCAGGATATAAGCGCCTGGAACATCCACTTTGAAATCTACGATAGCCGCTCCGCCCGGAGGTATCAGGGTGGTCTGGACATTCTTGGCAGGGTCAGAACCTACCGCTCCCTGCTGGTATACGGTATCAAAGATCTCTCCGATGACATGGAAGGCAGAGGTCATGTTTGGACCGCCGTTGCCTACATAGAGACGCACCTTCTCCCCAACTTTGGCCTTCAAATTACCCGGGGTTGCCATGGCATTAAACTTAATATAGGTAGGTTGTTCTGCCCGTGCCTTTTCTACAGAAAAACCTT
>Ga0209431_10002679_pt1 | contig 14398 bp, 17 predicted proteins | sample RifCSP13_3_FD_184021 | JGI IMG/M metagenome (GOLD analysis project Ga0209431, IMG submission 184021) | Soil microbial communities from Rifle, Colorado - Rifle CSP2_sed 13_3 (SPAdes) (version 2) | ecosystem: Environmental > Terrestrial > Deep subsurface > Rock core/Sediment | place: Rifle...
GGATTTGAGTTGCTGATAATCAATGGATTGTTGGTTTTCCTGGGGTTATATTTCACCCGGAGAAGAAAGTAATGAGTAATGAGTAATGAGTAATGAGTTTGGGAATGCCATAGATCACACTAAACCCAAAACCCAAGTCTCACTCATCACTCATCACTCCTTACTCATCACTTCTTCAATCCGCTTCTCACCAGCAACGGTTCAACGGAAGGCTCCTGTCCCCTGAAGCGTTTATAGAGTTCCACCGGATCCTGAGTTCCCCCGCGCGAAAGTATATTTTCCCTGAATGACTTCGCCGTGGTTTTGTCAAATATCCCATTTTTTGCAAATAGCGAAAATGCATCTGCATCAAGTACCTCCGCCCATTTATAACCATAATAGCCAGCCGCGTATCCCCCGCTGAAGATGTGTGCAAAGCCGGTGCTGAAACTGCATCCTTCCACTGCCGGGAACAATTCGGTAGATGCCATGGCGGTTTGTTCAAATTCAGCTACAGGAACCTGTAACGAATCACCCAGGGCATGCCATGCCATATCATTCAGTCCAAAACTGAGCTGGCGGACAAAAGTATAACCGCTGTTAAAATTTCTGCTTTTCAAAATATTATCCAGCAGGTCAGCCGGGATTTTTTCGCCGGTTTCATAATGAACAGCAACTTCGTCGAGCCATGCTTTTTGTTCGGCCCAGTTTTCCATGATCTGAGATGGCAACTCAACGAAATCACGATATACATTGGTTCCGGCGAGACTCATATAAGTACATTCACTAAATATGCTGTGAAGGGCATGGCCGAATTCATGCAGAAAAGTCCTCATTTCGTCATAGGTAAGCAGCGAAGGTTGTGATTCCGTGGGCTTGGTAAAATTAAGCACCAGTGATACATGTGGTCTTACATCCCGGCCTTCAACCCTGTGCTGCTCCAGGTAATTGGTCATCCACGCCCCACCCTGCTTTCCTTCTCTCGGAAAATAATCCAGGTACAGCAATGCCAGAAAAGTCCCGTTCTCATCAAAAACCTGGTAAGCCCTGACATCCGGATGATAGACCGGAACAGTGCTGTCGACCCTGAATGATATTCCATACAACTTTCCGGCCAACCCAAAAACTCCTTCTTCAACCTTTTCCAGACGGAAATAAGGCTTGGTCATTTCATCGGTGATTGAGAATTTTTCATTTTTGAGTTTTTCAGAATAATATGCCCAATCCCAACGCTGGATCTCATCACTGGCCCCTTGTTTGATTGCATATTTCTGAACTTCTTTATAATCGGCACGAGCTGCAGGCATCGAGGCATCAAGTAAATCCGAAAGGAAATCATTCACCTTTTGGGAGCTTTTTGCCATCCTATCTTCGAGCACGTAATCGGCATAGGTTTTATATCCCAACAGGTTGGCCATGCGCAGCCTCAGATTGACAATACTTCGGATGATTTCCTGGTTATCCTTATCATTGTTATGAAATCCGCGTGAGCTGTAGGCCCGGTACATTTCCTCGCGCAATTTCCGGTTATCCGCATACTTCATAAAAGGCAGGTAGCTGGGTGCCTTCAGCGTGAAGAGCCAGCCGCTGACATTTTTCGACTTTGCCTCCATGGCTGCCGCTTCCTTAACGAAATCCGGAAGTCCGGCCAGTTCATTTTCATCCGTAATATTCAGCAGGTAGGCATTGGTTTCATCCAGCAGATTTTCTTCAAATTTCAGTGTAAGCTTTGACAATTCTGAAGTTACCCGCCGGTATTCCACCTTGGCTTCCGCACTGAGGTTGGCGCCGTTCCTGATGAATGCCTTGTAGGTATCTTCCAGTAATTTACGTTGTTCCGCAGTAAGATCCAGGGATTCGCCATCGTTGTAAATCTGTTTGACCCTGCCGAATAGTGCTTCATTTAATGTAATATCATTATAGAATTCCGTAAGTACGGGTGAAATTTCCTGTGCTATCTGCTGAATTTCCTTGCTGGTTTCCGCCGAATTGATATTAAAGAATACCTGTTCAATGCGTTTCAGGGAATAATTGGCATGTTCCAGTGCCTCTATGGTATTGGTGAAGGTCGGCTTTTCGGAAGCAGTTATAATTTTTTCGAGTGTTGTTCTGGCATCAGCCATAGCTGATTCAAATGCTGGCTTGTAATGCTCAGGCCTTATCTTGTCAAATGGCACAGCCTGCAGCGGAGTATTAAATGCTATCATAAGAGGATTATCAGTATTTACTTTTTTCGGTGAACATGAGAACAGTATCATTGAAAAAATTAATGCAGTAAAAATTGTATTGTTTTTCATGGGTTAGTGGTTTATAAACAACAATTATACTGGTTGTAATCAACAATAACAAATATACGATGGTTATTGTTTTATGATTTTAATCAGGAAATACCGCTGCTTTTTTTCTGCCAGGGTTCATTATATTTACCAAAACAACTTCGATGAACAAAACCATACTTCTTGGCCATGGCAGCGGAGGCCTGATGACAAGCGACCTGATCAGGGATGTCTTTGTTAAAAACTTCAGCAATCCCATGCTGAATGTTCTCGGTGATGCTGCAGTTGTAAAAATGGGTGATGCGCTGATCGCCTTTACTACAGATTCATTTGTTGTAGATCCGGTTTTTTTCCCGGGAGGTGATATCGGCAAGCTGGCTGTGTGCGGGACAGTTAACGATTTGTGCATGACCGGGGCAAAACCCCTCTTTCTGAGTTCGGGTTTCATAATGGAAGAAGGATTCCCCCTGGACGACCTTGAAAGGATCGTACATTCCATGGCTGCGGAGGCAGAGAAAGCCGGTGTAAAAATAATTACCGGCGACACCAAGGTGGTAAAAAAGGGACAGTGCGATAAAATCTTCATTAATACAGCCGGAATAGGTTTGCTTGAAAAACGTTTTGAAAACATATCGAAAGGATCCCTGATAAAACCTGGTGACCGGATCCTGGTAAACGGTTACCTGGGCGATCATGAAATCGCCATATTGTCGGCCCGTGAAAACCTTTCCTTTGAAGAACCTGTCCTTTCGGATGTAACTGCGCTCAATCACCTTGTCAGGAACCTGCTTGAAGCCGGGATTGAAATCCGCTTCATGCGCGATATTACCCGCGGGGGCTTAGCTACCATTCTTGCTGAGATAACGGCTTCTGCCAGTTTCGGGGTAATCATTGATGAGCAATTGCTGCCCATCCGGGAACAGGTGAACGGATTGTGCGAAGTATATGGGTTTAATCCGCTATACCTGGCCAACGAGGGCAAATTGCTGCTTATTGTCACTGAAGAATCAGCTGACCTGGCCCTGAAGATAATGCAGCGATTCTCAGCCGGTGTCAATGCCAGGTCGATAGGGTCTATCACTGCATCCAATCCGGGTAAGGCCATAATGAAATCAGTGATTGGCGGTACCAGGATAATTGAAAGACTTGCAGGAGAACAGTTGCCAAGGATCTGCTAAAAAATTCCAAAAATTGTACCCTTTATGCATGAATTCTCCATCATACAAAGCATTGTTGCTATAGCTGCAGAATCAGCCTCACAGCACCATGCCGAACACGTAAGTGTGGTTGAGATAGAGGTAGGACAGGCTGCAGGCGTTGTCACCGAAGCCCTTGAATTTGCCTGGGAGGCCGCCAGAAAAGGAACTGTACTTGATAATGCCTCATTGGTTATTAAGCACATACCCCTTAGGGTAGCTTGCGGAAATTGCCATATACCCTATCAACCCGTTGAAATTTACGATCCATGCCCCGGATGCGGTGACATTAATCCGGAGATTATTTCAGGTAAAGAATTAAGGGTGGTTGCGATTGAGATATAATTTCTAACTTTATCCCTGTTTTAATCTTCAATTTATTATTATTATGTGCGAGAATTGCGGATGCAGCGAAGGAGATGGTGCAGGTTATACAATGATTAATCCGGCCGACAACAATAATCGTGATCATGTTCATGATCATTCCCATCCCCATGATCATGAACATCCCAATGATCACTCCCATGATGAACTCAGTCACAGTCATGTCCCTGTGCACAACCGTATCAGCATTGAAACAGATGTATTGCAGCAGAACAACCTGCTTGCCCAGCGCAACCGGGGCTACTTCGAGGCAAAGAATATCATGGCACTTAACCTGGTTAGTTCACCGGGTTCCGGAAAAACCACCATTCTTGAAGAGACCATAAGATCCCTGACAGGATCCGCGGTTTTTGTTATCGAGGGCGATCAGCAAACCTCGCTTGATGCCGACCGTATCCATGCTACCGGGGCGTCAGTGATCCAGGTGAACACGGGAAACGGATGCCACCTCGACGCGGAAATGGTGAACAAGGCTGTTAAGAAACTTTCACCCCCCGACAATACTTTGCTGATCATAGAAAATGTTGGAAATCTCGTTTGTCCGGCTCTCTTCGATCTGGGCGAAAACTTCCGTGTGGTGATCATCAGTGTCACCGAGGGTGAAGATAAACCGCTGAAATATCCGAATATGTTCCAAAGTGCCCAGTTATGCGTGATAAACAAAACCGACCTGCTGCCCTATGTTGATTTCAATCCCGACAAATTTAAAAACTATGCCCTGAAGGTAAATCCCGCAATCCGTTTTATTGAATTATCCGCAAAGAGCGGAGCAGGTTTTGCGGAGTGGATTGATTGGATTAGAAAAGTGACTAGTGACTAGTGACTAGTGACTTATTACTCATTACTAATTTAGAATCAGTATTTATTATTGTGTTATTTCTTCTATTGTTATTTTAATAACAATAATATTGTTATTTTTGTAACAGTAAATTTCATTTTGCGTATAAAGCAGGTAATACATTCACTCAGAATCTGTAATTGAAAATGAAGATTGCTGAAATTGTAGAAATTATTGGAGCAAAAGTGGTGTGGGGGGTAGATCTGTTGGAAAAAGATATTCTGCAGAAATGGCAGAAGTCTCGTGTATTTTGCTTGTCCGCAACAAGAAATCAAACGAAGAAATGATTAAGCTGGCTGAGGACAACAGGCTGGTGATCGTTGAAAGTACCGGATCCATGTTTGGCATAAACGGTAAGCTATACCAGCCCGGAATCAAGCCGCTCTTTTAGTTTGTCTTTTCTTATGGCTCATTTGAACCAGTCCCGGTGGTATGAAAGAAATGAAGTTTGAATATCCGATTGAAGGCGGAGATTTTGACCAGGCCGGTCAAGCATTGAGCAGCATTAAGAAAATCCTTAACCAGTTAAATATCGATCCTGTATTGGTCCGGCGCATAGCCGTTGCCATGTACGAAGCTGAGGTAAATGTTGTTGCCCACGCTTTCCGGGGAATCATTAAAGTGAGAATCAATCCCGATCGCATTGTTGTCCGGATCGAAGATGAAGGACCCGGGATTCCGGATATTGAAAAAGCCATGCAGGAGGGATATTCCACTGCTTCGGACAGGGTAAGGGAAATGGGATTTGACCTGGACACTTGTAAGACTAAGAAAAACCTTGATGGTGTGGGCATAAATAAACCAGAAGGCCTTGATTTTATAGTTGATTTTATCAATAGTAATTTACATGAACTGAACCAATAAATTTTGTAACCGGTTTAATTTATTAAGACCGTATTTAAATTGTGTATGAATGATTAAAATCCTGCATAAAAGAAGTCATCTTAACTACTTAAAAAATAATTTTATCGAACCAAAATAATCTATTGTATGAATAAAATTAAGAATCTTGCTGATCTGAGAGCGTTAAAGGAAAGGCTTCAGACAACAACAAAGCTCAGGGATAAGAGTGAGTATTCCGAAAGTCTTATCCAGATTAAAGTGGCCATGGCCACCTGTTGTATTGCATCAGGATCGAGGGAGACCATGAATTTCATCGTGGATGAGCTCGACAAAAGAAACATTGAGGCAGTGGTTACCCAAACCGGCTGCATGGGTTATTGTTATGCCGAACCTACGGTTGAGGTCTCCATGCCGGGAAAAGAGCCCATTGTATTCGGCTATGTTGATGTTAAAAAGGCCGATGAGATCATTGAAAAATATATAAAAGGGGGTATGCTTGTTGAAGGCATAATTCCGGTGAATTACAGGAAAATTGATGAACAATAAACTATAAAGGAGGCAATTATCCATGGCGGATTATAAAATTCATTTACTGGTTTGCGGAGGCACAGGATGTAAATCCTCCCAGAGCCAAATTCTTACCGAACATCTGCGAACCGAAATTAAGAACCAGGGGCTTGATGATTTTGCCCAGGTTATTGGCACAGGTTGTTTCGGATTTTGTGAAAAAGGTCCTATTGTAAAGATCATCCCCGACAATACTTTTTATACGCAGGTACAACCCACGGATGCAAAAGAAATCGTTGAAGAACACATTGTCAAGGGTCGTCAGGTAAAGCGGCTGCTTTACAAGGATCCTAAAACGGAGAGGATAATTTCCGATTCCAGGGGTATGGATTTTTATAAGAAGCAGGTCAGGATTGCCCTCCGCAATTGCGGGATCATTGATCCCGAAAACATTAACGAGTATATTGCACGTGATGGGTATGCCGCGCTTGGCAAAGTGCTTACCGAGCTTACTCCCGGGCAGGCCATTGAAATTATCAAGAAATCGGGGCTTCGCGGCAGGGGCGGTGCAGGATTTCCCACCGGGCTGAAATGGGAAATAACAAGACAGTCACCGGGCAATGAAAAATATGTAGTTTGTAATGCCGATGAGGGCGACCCGGGAGCATTCATGGACCGTTCAATTCTCGAAGGAGATCCGCATTCTGTCATCGAAGCCATGGCCATAAACGGTTACTGCACCGGAGCTGGCAACGGGCTGGTTTACATCCGTGCAGAGTATCCACTGGCTATTGAAAGGTTGAAGAAAGCCATCGAACAAGCCAGGGAATATGGGTTGCTGGGTCAGAACATTTTTGGTACCACGTTTTGTTTTGATATTACGCTCCGGTATGGTGCCGGCGCATTCGTTTGCGGTGAAGAAACAGCACTGATCCATTCCATGGAGGGAGGTCGCGGTGAACCTACCATTAAACCGCCTTTCCCTTCGGTAAAAGGATATCTGGGGAAACCCACCAATGTTAACAATGTTGAAACATTTGCCAGTGTTCCGGTAATTATCACCAAAGGATACGAATGGTACAGCAACATAGGAACTGAAAAATCAAAAGGCACCAAGGTATTTGCCCTTGCCGGTAAAGTCAATAACGTGGGACTCATCGAAGTTCCGATTGGCATTACCCTTCGCGAGGTAATATTTGAGATCGGTGGTGGTATAAAAAACGGCAAGAAATTTAAGGGAGTTCAGATAGGCGGTCCTTCCGGTGGTTGTCTTACTGAAAAACACCTCGACGTACCCATCGACTACGAAAGTCTGCTTGCTGCCGGTGCCATGATGGGATCAGGAGGCATGATTATTATGGACGAGGATGACTGCATGGTTGATGTGGCCAAATATTTCCTTGATTTCACCGTGGATGAATCCTGCGGTAAATGTACACCCTGCCGTATAGGTAATAAGAGAATGCACGAGTTGCTGATTAAAATCACACAGGGTAACGGGACCAAAGAAGATCTGGAGCGACTTGTCAACCTTGGCATGGTGATCAGGGATACATCGCTTTGCATGCTCGGGCAATCTGCCCCCAACCCGGTTCTCTCCATTCTTGATAATTTTCGGGATGAATATGAAGAGCACATCATCAATAAAAAATGTTCTTCAGGGGTTTGTAAGGCATTGATGGTTTATGAGATCATTGCTGAAAACTGTGTCGGCTGCACGGCATGTGCCAGGGCTTGTCCGGTTGGAGCGATCACAGGCGAAAGAAAGGAAATACACCGGATTGATCCTGCCTTGTGTATCAAATGCGGAGCCTGTATGGACAGGTGCAAATTTAATGCTGTAATCGTAAATTAATTGATTTCAAAAATGGAAATGGTAAAACTTACTATCGATAATAAACAGGTTGAAGTTCCCAGGGGAACAACAATTTACAAAGCTGCCAGGCAAGTTGGCATAGAAATTCCCGTGCTTTGTTACATGGACCTGAAAGACCTTAATATTGAACACAAACCGGGTGGATGCCGCGTTTGTGTGGTAGAGGTGGAAGGACGCCGGAATCTGGCCCCCAGCTGCTCCACGGAAATAAGTGAAGGGATGATTGTTAAAACACATTCCATCAGGGTATTGAATGCCCGGAGAACAGTTATGGAACTCATCCTTTCGGATCACCCCAAAGAATGTTTGATCTGTGCCAAATCGGGTAATTGCGATTTGCAGAATATGGCAATCAAGATGGGGATCCGTGAGATCCATGACCAGGATATTGCAGAAATGTCAACTTACCGCACCGATTTCTCACCTGCCATCATCCGTGATATGAACAAATGCATTATGTGCCGCCGGTGTGAGACCATGTGCAATGATTTTCAGACTGTAGGTGCCCTTTCGGCCATAAACCGCGGCTTTATGTCGGTTGTTGCACCGGCATTTGAAATGGATCTTGAAGATTCGGTCTGCACCTATTGCGGACAGTGTGTGGCCGTATGCCCCACCGGAGCACTAACCGAGGTCGATAATACGCATCGCCTGGTGCGTGATTTATCCAACCCGGCCAAGACGGTTATTGTTCAAACTGCTCCTGCGGTAAGAGCTGCCCTGGGCGAAATGTTCGAACTGCCAGCCGGTACCCTGGTAACCGGGAAAATGGTATCTGCACTCAGGACACTTGGTTTCAAATATGTTTTTGATACCGACTTCAGTGCCGACCTTACCATTATGGAAGAAGGAACACAAATGCTCGACCGGTTGACACGACACCTGAACGGCGATAAATCGGTGAGACTGCCCATTCTTACCTCGTGCTGCCCGGGATGGGTGAATTTTTTCGAATCACAGTTTATCGACATGCTTGATATTCCGTCTACTGCACGTTCTCCCCAGCAGATGTTCGGTTCAATTGCAAAAACCTATTTCGCCGATAAAATAAAAGTGAAACGTGAGGACCTTATTGTGGTATCCATTATGCCATGTCTGGCAAAAAAATATGAGTGTACCCGGGATGAATTCAAAGTAGACGGCAATCCTGATGTTGACTATTCGGTATCAACACGCGAACTTGCCCACCTGATCAAACAGGCCAATATTGATTTCCACAGCCTGCCGGATGAAGAATTTGATCTGCCCATGGGAGAATCTTCCGGCGCCGGCGTTATTTTCGGTGCAACCGGCGGGGTTATTGAAGCGGCTGTAAGAACTGCCTATGAATTGTTTACGAGCAAGAAGCTTGAAAAGGTGGACTTTCAGGAATTGCGTGGCATGGATGGAATACGGAAAGCCACCATTGATTTCGACGGCCTTTCTGTAAAAATTGGCATTGCCCATGGACTGGGTAATGCACGTAAGCTGCTTGAAGATATCCGGAGCGGAAAAAGCAGCTACCATGCCATTGAGATCATGGCCTGCCCCGGTGGATGCATTGGCGGCGGCGGTCAACCCCTGCACCATGGCAATTTCGATATCCTGAAGAAAAGAATGGCTGCTCTTTACCGGGAAGACAACCTCAAACCCATCAGGAAATCTCACGAGAACCCTTATATTATCAAGCTTTATGAAGAATTCCTTGGTAAGCCCCTGAGCGAGAAATCGCATAAATTGCTTCATACACACTATGTGGATAAAAGCAAGAAAATTATTTACATTTAGCACTGGTAAAATTCCTAAAGGAAAACAAGATATGTCAAGAATAAAAGTAGAACTGAAAAAACAGGACGTCGATAAAATAAGAGAAATCTGCAAGTCCTTTGACAACCAACCCGGAGAACTGATCAATGTGCTGCATAAAACACAGCATACTTTTGGTTATCTTCCGGCTGAAATACAGGAAGTTGTGGCAAGAGAACTGAATGTTCCGGTGGCCAAGGTTTATGGCGTGGTTACATTTTACTCATTCTTTTCCATGATCCCCAAGGGAAAACATCCTATTTCCATATGCACAGGTACAGCCTGTTATGTAAGGGGGGCTGAAAATGTGCTGGCTGAGTTCAGAAAGATCTTGAAAATCGAGGTCGGTGAAACAACTGCCGATGGAAAGTTCTCCATCAACTGCCTGCGTTGTGTTGGTGCATGCGGACTGGCACCGGTAGTTATGGTCGGGGAAAAGACTTACGGGAGGGTATCTCCCGAAATGGTGAAAGATATTATCAACGAATACGAAGAGTAACACATGGAAACCCCGCCATAAAGGCAGGGCATATGGTACAAACTGGCAGATACCCCGCATTTACGGCGGGGTATTTTTGTATTGAAATATGATATTTTCATCCCCGAAAATAATAAGTCCGTCACATTTTAAGTTTAATTGTCGGGGCTGAACGGCAAATTCTGTAACCCCGCCTGAAAGTTTTCCGTACTAAAAGAGGTTGTCTGAGATCCTTCAGGTTTCAAAGGCACCGGAAAATGAACTTTTATAAACCATTTTTGTTTTTTAAAAAGTTGTAATACAATGAAAAAAGTAATTTTTGTATTCGTTGCAGTGGTTTTCGTTTTGACATTGCTTGTATCATGTAATAAAAGTGTTTGCCCGGCCTATGTGATGGATGATAAGGTTGAGCAGGTGGAAAATAACGGGTAATATTTTTACTTTTCGCACTTTTTGCTTAATTTTATTTCTGTGAATCAGAAATAACCTATGACAACAAGAAAATTTTTCATTTCCCTGGTTATCGCGGCATATCTCCTGTTAACGGTGATTGCCTGCAGTGGTACTCAGAAAACCTGTCCTGCATACAGTAACAGTATAACAACAACAACGGTTATCCCTGCCGGTTGAAATTTCTGGCATTAATCTTGCGGGTTATACAAGCAGTTTTTCATTGTATCAACAGTTTTATTAAACATCCTGGCGAATTGAAAATAATTATCGCTTTTTTTCTCCTTTTTTCCCTTTGCCTGCCTGTCTGGAGCCAGGGCGAGATCGATACGCAGGAGAAGGTGCTCTATCAGAATGAAAGATCAGTATCCGTTTCGCTGAATTCAAATGGATTTGCAGGTGGCTACCGTTTCGGAAAACGAAAGACCTACCTCAACAAGACCATCTATGATGTGGAGCTTGCCTATATCAAGCATCCCAAAGAGGTGAAGGTATCTGCTTCGCCTTATTCCTACGCAACCAGCCGGAAGTATGTTTATGGAAAAACCAACCTGTTTGTAAACCTCAGACCTTCCATTGGTATCCAGCGTGAAGTTTTTTCAAAAGAAGACCGCGGAAGCATTGCCGTTAAATATTACCTGGGTGCGGGTCCAAGTATCGGTATCAGCAAACCCATATATTACTCCTTTAATATCATCGCCCCTATTGGCGGTGTTAACTACATTATCGATACCCGGGTTGAAAAATTCGATTTCAGCCAGCATGCCCAGTCCGTTGATATCGCAGGCCGGGCATCATTCTGGAAAGGATTCGATGAGATTGCCCTCTATCCCGGATTGCATGGGAAGCTTGGAATAAGTTTTGAATACGGCACAAGCAACAGGCTGATCAATGCCCTGGATGCAGGAATGGTATTTGATGCCTTTACCAGGAAGGTTCCCATTATGTTCTCGGAATACAACAACCAGTTCTATCTTACACTGTTCCTCGGCTACCGCTTTGGATGGATTGTTGATCAAAAATACAAAGCACCCAAAATCACCCGGGAAGGCCAGGTAATTTCCGATTAAACATTTCATTTCTTCAGGCTTCTCTTTTTTCCCTGTTGTATTATTTGGTTACTGTACAAGCAAATCCATTGAATTATTTTCAAAAATGGATTAATTTTTTTAGCTTAGCACCCTGAATGTTTGAACATTTTTTCATTTTATAACCAATTAATTTACACATAATTATGGCAAAGATAAAAGTAGGTATTAACGGTTTTGGCAGAATTGGAAGACTCGCTTTTAGGGCATCTATTCAAAGAAATGATATTGAGGTAGTTGGGATCAATGACCTGATCGATGTGGAATATATGGCCTATATGCTTCGTTATGACACCATTCATGGCGGTTTTAAAGGTACTGTTGAAGTAAAAGACGGTAAACTTGTTGTTAACGGAAATGCAATCCGTGTTACTGCAGAAAAGGATCCTGCCAACCTTAAATGGAATGAAGTAGGAGCAGAATATGTAATTGAATCAACAGGTTTATTCCTGAGCCGCGATAAAGCTGAAGCCCATCTGAAAGCCGGCGCAAAACGCGTTATCCTGTCCGCCCCTTCCAAAGACGATACGCCCATGTTTGTGTACGGTGTGAACCACAAGAAATATACCAAAGACATCGACATGATCTCCAACGCCTCCTGCACTACCAACTGTCTTGCTCCTGTTACCAAGGTACTGAATGACAATTTCGGTATCGTTGAAGGTCTTATGACCACCGTACATTCCACTACAGCCACACAGAAAACCGTTGACGGTCCCTCGGCAAAAGATTGGAGAGGTGGCCGCGCCGCTGCCGGCAATATCATTCCTTCCTCAACAGGTGCTGCCAAGGCTGTTACCAAAGTAATTCCCGAATTGAAAGGCAAGCTTACCGGTATGGCTTTCCGCGTTCCCACCCTCAATGTTTCGGTGGTTGACCTTACCTGCCGCCTTGAAAAAGCAACTGATTATGACGCAATCAAGGCTGCCATGAAAAAAGCATCTGAAACCGATCTTAAAGGAATTCTCGGATATACCGAAGATGAGGTGGTTTCAAGTGATTTCATCGGTGACCCCCGTACTTCCATTTTCGATGCCAAGGCTGGTATTATGCTGAATCCCAATTTTGTAAAGATCATTGCATGGTATGACAATGAATGGGGATACTCCTATAAACTGCTTGATATGATTGCTTATATGGATACTGTCAAATAAGGATCATAATTCTAATATACTGAAACACCCTTCATGGTTTACTTTTTGAAGGGTGTTTTTTTTGCCTGATATTTGCAATAAATAAAAAACGAACTTTTTTTAGTAATTTTTCCGGGAAATTTTTGAATCCAAATAATTATATTTATGTGAGTACGTTTTCTATAGCATTAATTCCGGATCTATGGAACATTCTCTCTTCCTTAAAATAATAGGCCTCCTTGCTTGCCCGGTATTGATCTTCATGGTGCTTCCATCCTGTCAGCACGAATCGCTTTTAATCGACGATCTGGATACGGTTTGTTTTGAAACACAGATACTGCCAATCCTACAAACCTCCTGTGGCATGATGGGCTGTCATGACGGTACGGAAGAAGGATTTCTTGCTGCAGATTATCAGTCAATCGTGGAGTCGGTAATTCCGGGTGATCCCAGGGCCAGTGCATTGTACAGTGTAATAACCGATATCAACAGTGAAAAAACCTTAACCCGTAACTATGATTAAGACTATTGTAATCCTTTTTTTTACAGCTCTTTTCATTTTCCTGCTGTCGACCTGTTACTACGATAGCGAAGAATATCTTTTCCCGCGAACAGGCAATTATTGTGATACCACCAATGTCACCTTTGCCCTGTCAGTGAAACCCATTCTGCAGAACAGTTGCTACGCATGCCACAGTAACAGCACCTCCTCGTTTGGAAGGAACATAAGACTCGAAGACTACAACGATGTGATAGCCCGTGTCTCAGACGGTCACCTGCTGGGATCCATAAATCATGCTCCGGGATACATACCCATGCCACGGGGAGCTCCCAAACTCGAAGACTGCAAAATTATCATCATTCAGAAATGGATCGAATCGGGATTTCCAAATAATTAAAACCTATGACTGTTATGACAACCCAAAGAATATTTGTTTTTATACTGTTGGTGCTTTCGGCTCAAATCCGCGGTTGGTCGCAGGATATTGACGAATTGCTGGAAGAATCCGCAACAAGTTCTACCGAGTATACAACGGCAACCTTTAAGTCAACCCGCATTATCAACGGTCATTCGATTGAAAGGATGCCCGAAGGCCAGCTTGATTTTCGCATATCCCACCGGTTTGGTCAAATTAATACAGGGGCTTATAATTTATGGGGTCTTGACCAGGCAAACATCCATTTTGGATTGGAATATGGTATATCCGACCGGGTTATGGTTGGACTTGGTCGCGGTACATACGAAAAAACGTATGATGGATTCCTGAAGTTCTCTTTGTTACGGCAATCGAAAGGCGACCGGAACATGCCCGTTTCCCTGTCGTTTTTCAGCAGCGCAGCCTACAATACATTGAAATGGGATGGTGAAGGCACTTTGAACAAATGGAACAGAATGAGTTATGTTGCACAGTTGCTTTTGGCCCGGAAATTTAACGAGCGGTTTTCCCTGGAGATCAATCCTACTTTTGTACATCGAAACCTGGTGGCCACGGAACTGGATCCGAATGACCTCTGGTCGGTAGGGGCAGGATTTCGTTTTAAACTTACCAAAAGGGTTTCATTCA
>Ga0209431_10002682_pt1 | contig 14386 bp, 14 predicted proteins | sample RifCSP13_3_FD_184021 | JGI IMG/M metagenome (GOLD analysis project Ga0209431, IMG submission 184021) | Soil microbial communities from Rifle, Colorado - Rifle CSP2_sed 13_3 (SPAdes) (version 2) | ecosystem: Environmental > Terrestrial > Deep subsurface > Rock core/Sediment | place: Rifle...
CTTTTTCCCCCAAATCTTGGCATTCCCATAATGGTCTATATGCACCACCTGCCCTTCTTCGAAACTTAATCTCTTAATCTCTTCAATCTCTTCCCCTCTTGGTTCTTCCCCCTGAGCCAGATAAACCGCTTCTTTAATAAACACATCTCGTCCATGGAACGTATTTGAGACATTTGCTGGGTTTTCGATTTTCCATATTTTTTCAATCCCATCCGCCGCAGCAGCTGGATACAGTAGTCCGTTATCCGGTCCCACAAACCAGAAATTTTTGGATTTGATTACTATTCCGGCTCTATCTGATCCTACTCCCGGGTCTACTACCCCCACATGCATCGATCCCTTTGGGCAATATTTGGCCAGCTGCCAGATCCCATACGCCCCCTCGACGATCGAATATGGCTCCACATCGTGGTTTTCGATCAGTTGCCCCCCAAATCCCAAAGACGCCACCACCGCCTTCAGTTGGCTCGTGGCAAACCCATCCCCAAAATCAGTAGTAATAGAAATTATTGGGTTCATACAACTAAAAAACCCCGCTTCTGCGGGGTACGTCATACGACAATGCCCCGCTTCAGTCGGTCATCATAGCCATCATATAAACACTCAGTTTCATTCTGAAAGTGATTTTATCACCTCTTTTTGCTTTTGTCATCATCATGGGGAGGGTTAAAGGCACCAATGAAAAAGCCAAAAATTAATCTTAAAACCCCCAACGTCATAAGCCCCACAGGCAAAGCTTCTCTCGCGCTCATACCTGGCTTACCGTCATCGACTATTGTGAGTCCCGCAGACAAAACCAACAGACCTGCGACGAACAATGCCCTCCGCGCATCTACCTCTGGATTTCCAAGTTCAGGCAGCACTCCAATCCACTTACCTGCCTCTGTCAGAAAACCGCGCATCAGCCAAATTCTACATGATATACTTCCGCCATGACAAGTGCCTATGTACCACTTCCGGAAATCCTACAAAAATACGCCCAGGTATTAGTCAATTTCGCTCTCAATTCAGGAAAAGGTGTCAAAAAAGGTGAAGTTGTTAGACTGATCGTCAACGAATGCGCCAAACCTCTTTATATTGCTCTGCGCAATCAAGTTTTAAAATCCGGCGCCATCCCACTAACCGACTATCAGCCGGACGATGTGGCCAGGCAGTATTACGAACTAGCCAATTCCGACCAGCTCAATTTCTTCCCCGCCAAATATATGCGTGGCCTCATTGATCAAATTGACCATTCTATCGCCATCATTTCCGAGACCGATAAGCATGAGCTCGAAGGTATCGACCCCCAAAAAATTATGACCAAAAGTAAGGCTTTCAAACCCGCCAAAGACTGGCGCGACGCCAAGGAAAATGCAGGTAAATTTACTTGGACATTAGCTCTCTACGGTACTCCCGCTATGGCCAACGAAGCAAGTTTACCCCTCGCAGACTACTGGGGTCAGATTATCAAAGCCTGTTTTTTGGACAAGCCAGACCCCATAGCCAAGTGGCGCGAAGTATCCCGGGAAAACGATCGTCTCCGCGCCAAACTCAACAGCTTAAAGATAGACAAATTACATATCAAAGGCCACGGCGTGGATCTCTGGGTCAAAATCGGTCCTCATCGCAAGTGGCTAGGCGGCGGTGGCCGCAACATCCCCAGTTTCGAGGTGTTTATCTCCCCCGACTGGCGCGGTACCGAAGGCCATATCGAGTTTAATCAACCCCTATATCGCTATGGTAATTTAATCGAGGGCATAAGGTTAGACTTTCAAGACGGCCGCGTAGTCAAAAGTTCGGCTTCCCAAAATTACCCGGTTCTCAAGGAAATGATAGCGACGGAAAATGCCGACAAAATAGGCGAGTTTTCCCTAACCGACAAACGCTTATCTAGAATCGATCACTTCATGGCCGAAACCCTCTTTGATGAAAATATTTCCGGTCCTTTCGGCAACACTCATATTGCCTTAGGCTCCGCCTATCACGACTCTTATACCGGCAATCCGGCCAAAGTTTCTAAAGGCCAATGGACAAAAATGGGTTTTAACGATTCAGTCGTTCACACCGACATTATTTCTACTACGGACCGCGCCGTCACCGCTTATCTAGAAGACAACACTCAAAAAGTCATTTACGAAAAAGGGGAATTCGTTGTCTAATTTTTTCCTCCCACCTCGTTGCCCATTCATCAGCCTTAACTCTTTGTAATACTTTTTGCCATTCTGGCTTTTTTAATTCCCGCTGCACTCCGGCAATTGTTGCCGACGACACTTTCAAATTCTCTTTAATGTTTTCGTAGGACCTATTGTTGGACAGCCAGTAACCCACCCCCAGTCTTTTGGTAATTGCAGTCAATTCTGTCTCCGAAATCAAACCCCCCAGGACTAATTCTGCTTCCTCCATCGTCCTGATATCCGCAATTAGCTGATACCACATTTTTTCGATCTGTTTTTTTAAAACAGGACTAACACTTCTTTTCGACACCTGCATTATTCCGCATGGTACTTCAATTAATCAAAGTTATCAACCCCAAAACTGCCAGCCACAACCCCACACTCAATCCATCCGCTATTCCCCACCTTCTCAAAAGTAAAATTCCCACTATTCCCACCCCGATTAACACTCCCCACTTTCTCGATCCCCAAATCCACCCCCAAATCAACGTTAATGAAATGGTCAATAAAATTACCACTCCCGTTTCGCTCCACCAGTTTGGTAACGTGAATCCGACTAATCCTGTTACTGCGCCAAACATCAGAATTCCCATCACCAACCCCCGAATAGACCTTTTTGCCCTTTCCCTCCTGTATAATTTTCCTGTGGACTCCTCCATATTCCTCATTCTATCAACTCTAGTCCTGGGGTTTGTCCTCAGTCTCTGGCTCATCCGCCGCTGGCTCTCAGCTCAAAAGCCATCCGATCCTTTACTGTCGCAATGGCTTTCCTCCGTTCAATCGTCTCTGGACAACTCCACTCGCCTTATGGCCGACGTCCAGCATTCCCTAGGCGAAATGTCCGAAGTCGGACGGGGTATCAAGTCACTCCAAGACTTTCTGGCCAGTCCTAAACTTCGGGGAGGACTGGGTGAAGAGATCTTGGGTCAGATGATCGGCCAAACCTTCCCCAAAAACGCTTTTCATCTTCAGTATTCCTTCAAATCCGGCGTCAAAGTAGACGCCGTCCTCAAAACCGATGCCGGCCTGTTGTGCATCGACTCCAAATTTCCCATGGGGGACTTCAATGTGACCGATATTAAAAAACATATAGGGGACATTGCGAAGAAATATATTCTCCCCGAGGAAGGCACCATGGACTTTGCCCTCATGTATATCCCCTCTGAATCTGTCTACTATGAAGTGGTTACCAACCGTGAACTAAGTAACTATTCACGAAGTAACCGCGTATACCCCGTTTCCCCCAACACCCTTTATGCCCATCTTCAAGTCCTCCTCCAATCTCTTCAAGGAAAGGAACTAGAAGCCAAATCCAGAGCCATTTTACAAGCTCTTCGTGCCGCCCAGAAAGATTATGATAAGGTTTCGGAAAACTTGGGCGTTTTAAACCGCCACCTCACCAACGCCTTCAACCAAATGTCCCAAGTCACCTCCTCCACAACTCTTTTAGGCCAGAAACTTAATCACACTGATCAACTGTCAGAGCCAGAAAATTGACCTCTCCCTTTAGTTCCCTCTCCTAAGCTTAGGAGAGGGTCGGGGAGAGGTTAACTTACCTTTAATGGTGCTCACCACTCCTTTCAGGTTCTCCAAAACTTCTTCGTTACTAAACCTGATCTCTGTCACTCCATAAGCATTTAATGTTCGCGTTCGGTATATGTCGTACCCTTTTCTTTGTCTGTGGATTTCCCCATCCAATTCTACAGCCAGCCTGAAGTCGGGGCAATAAAAATCTATTACATAATTATCAATACTAAACTGCCTTTTAAATTTGCACCCCAGGCTGTTTCTTCTTAATACACTCCATAATACCCCCTCGGTAGTAGTCGATTTTTGTCTCAAATCTCTCCTCCGATAGACCATTCTCTTGGCACTAAAAATCTGTCTTTTTTCCACAATGCTCACAAACATATTTTAAGCCATAGGAGTAAAATATCCCCACGGCAAGATATGAATATCGATTTATCAAAGTTTAAAGTAAGCCCTTTCGTTTTGATTTTTCTTAAGGATGTTGACAGAGTTTTGTTTTTGAAGCGGTCCACAACCAAACAGATTTTCCCCAGGAAAAATTTCCGGTATTGGAGGCAAGATAGAACCAGGTGAATCGACAGAAGAATCAGCCCGTAGAGAATTTCAAGAAGAAACAGGGCTTTCTGTAAAAGAATTACTGTATAAGGGCGTTTTTACAGGTATTGTACTGGACAAAGGTTTTATCAACGTTAACCATATTTTTTTGGCCCTTGGATATTCCGGAGAACTTAAAACAGCTTCAGACGAGGGAGAGCTGTTTTGGGAAGACCCGGAAAAAGTTGCCAAAGATCCCAATCTGGTTAACCATGTCCAACACCACTTATTAATCGATGTCGACGAAAACTCTGATTTATATTGTGGAGTAGGTGTAGTAGATAATTGGGAACTTATTCAATATACTGATAACCGCCAACACTTTCAGGACAGAAGAAACAAATGAGTCACCCCTTTTTGTATCTGGAATTTTCTGGTCCTCATGCCGAACTGGGCCGTTTTTTAGGTAAAACATTCCGCCAAGAAATTAACCGCCGGGTCAAAAAGCTCAAACCTCTCCCCATGGGCCCCTATATCCAAGCCGCCCAAAAAGCCCATCCCGAAATTTTTGCTGAAGCTCAGAACATGGCCCAGGCCGCTGGAGTTTCGTTTGCGGACTTTTTTCTTCTTAACTGCTCTGAATCTAGTCATTGCACTACCGTTTTCACTCATCTGGACAATCAGCCGGTTGTCGCCCACAACGAAGATTCCAGTGACGACAGTGAAACAATCAATGACCTGTATCTCCTCAAAGCCAAAATCGGGGACACCACTATTTTGGGGTTACACTACAAACACCAGCTTATTGGCACGTCAGCCAGTATCAACAATTGGGGTCTTGTCCAGTGTATTGATAACCTCCATCCCCGCTCCCAAATCGGAGTTCCCCGCAATTTTGTCGCTCGGGCACTTTTAGAATGTCGCTCGCTTGCCCAAGCCAAACAACTTCTGTCGCAAACTCCCCACGCTTCCGGATATAACCACTTCCTGGTCCAAGGCGACGAACTTTTAAATGTCGCCATTTCCCCGCAATATCAGGAAATTGACCAATCATCGGGTAATCATTTCGTCCACACCAACCACTTTCTTACTCCCGCCGGCCAGGCTCAGGAGGCTTATCGCCCTCCCGAATCAATAGCCCGCTATCAAAAAGCCTCTCACCTCGCCAAGGACCACATGACCCAAGATGAAATATTAGGACTCCTAACCACTTGCCAGGACTCAACCCTCGCCCGTGTCCTTATCTTTCCGACTCAAAGCAAAATTCTCATCCAAAACCCCTCCTCCCCCGACCCAAACAGTTCGATTGCTTTCTTCATATCCGTCAATTCCATCACCCTTTCTATTTCTGCCACAACGGTCACTAGCTCCCCTGCATCTTTTCCCCGCTCAAAATCTTCTTCACCAATCCCAACTTGGGATTCATAATTGCCACATGATCAATGTCTTCCTCAGTGTGTTTGTATATCTGTTTGGTTTCCTGCCCTCAGAGCCAGATACATCGCCCCTAAGCCCACCATTACTGCAGGCACGAACATCGTCGCCTCTTTTGTGCCCGCAATCGCCAATCCGATAGCCAACGCGGTCCCAAACCCGCTCAGATATTCCTCCTCTCGCACAATCCCCGATCTCATCACATGAACCGCTGCCGCACCTATCCAGGAGCCAACCAAAATCCTAACATCCAAGTCAACAGCATTTAATGCCATCAAATATCCCACCGTTAATCCCGGGAACAAAAACCCTTCTACAAAAGACGATATTCCAAACTCACCCCTCGTCTTATCTATAGCAGCCACAATCAGATTATACAATTTTTTTCAAAACCGTTGTTACAAACACACTCCGGTGATAGTGGACTGATCCGTATTCCCTTATGGCTCTCACATGATAACTTGTGCCGTAACCGACATTCGTCCGCCAGCCGTAATTGGGATATTTTTTGTGTAACCCTTTCATCAATTTGTCCCGAGTCACTTTGGCCACAATCGACGCCGCCATAACTTCTGGAATTTTTTGATCAGCCTTTACCATACTAACGGCCTTTTTGATCTTTAAATTTCCGTCAATTATGTATTTATCGGTAGTGATTCGCTTAATTAAATTTTTAAAAATCTGTTTATTCGCCCATCCCATTCCCCGATTATTTATCTGCCTCGCCGAAATAGTCTCCACCTCGACGATCTCAGCTCTTTTCAATATCTTTTTATAAAGCCTGTTTCGTTGTTTTGAATTTAATTTTTTAGAATCTTTGAGACTAGGGATTCTTACCCTGAGAATTATCGCCGCAGCCACCAACGGTCCGGCCAACGAACCCCGACCAACCTCATCCATTCCACATACTCTCACGACTGGATTATAACGCCCCCTCTGATCCCCCTCTTAACTTAAGAGGGGGACGTAAGGGGGAGTTATGGGCGGTTAAGGATGCTACAATAACCATCGTGGAAGAAAAGACGTTAAATAAACAACAACTCGAAGCCGTTACCCACGGCTCCGGTCCACTTCTGATTATCGCTGGCGCGGGGACAGGTAAAACCACCGTGATCACCGAGCGCGTCAAATGGCTTATTTCCACGGGGCACGCCCAGCCTTCAGAAATCTTATGTTTGACGTTTACCGAAAAAGCCGCCGCCGAAATGCAAGAGCGCATCGATGTCGCCCTTCCCTACGGCTATACCCAAATGTGGGTTAGCACGTTTCACTCATTTTGTGATCACGTCTTGCGTGACGAAGGCCTGCATCTGGGCTTAGACACCAACTACAAACTTCTTGCCGACTCAGATGCCGTTTCACTTCTCAAAAGACATCTTTTTGATTTTGATCTCAATTACTATCGTCCTCTTGGCAACCCAACTAAATTTTTGGCAGCCGCACTACAGCATTTTAACCGCCTCCAAGACGAGGACGTTAGTCCTTCTCAGTATCTCACTTGGTCCAAAGATCAGGATCCCAATTTTCAAGAACTGGCCCGATTCTATAATGACTACTCAGATCTCAAAATCAAGGATGGTGTTTTAAATTTCTCCGATTTAATCTCATTCACCCTCAAACTCTTCCGCGACCGCCCTGGCGTCCTGACGCTTTATCAACAAAAATTTAAGTATATTTTAGTGGACGAATTTCAAGACACAAACTATGCCCAAAACGAACTGGTCAATCTCCTGGCCAATCCCACACGTAATTTAACCGTCGTCGCTGACGATGATCAGGCTATTTACAGGTGGCGCGGAGCCGCCATTTCCAATGTTATCCAATTCCGTTCGACCTACCCCGATGCCATACTGATCACCCTTTCTCAAAACTACCGTTCCACCCAAGAAATTCTGGACAAAGCTTACACCTTGATCCAAAATAACAACCCCGACCGATTAGAGATCAAAGAAAAAATTGACAAAAAATTAATTTCCGTCAGGAAAGTCAAAGGCGACAAAATTGAACTTCTTCACTCCGACCAGGTCGAATCCGAAGCCGATGCGGTATCTAAGAAAATAAAAGAACTGCTAAGTAACAATGAACGAAGTAACCAACTAACCTACAAGGATATTGCAATCCTTGTGCGCGCCAATTCCCACGCCGAACCTTTCGTTCGCGCCCTGTCTCGTCATGGAATACCTCATCAGTTTCTTGGTCCGGGACGTCTTCTCCACCAGCCGGAAATAAAAGATCTTATCGCCTATCTAAAAGTCCTCTACAACTTTGAGGATAACGTTTCGTTTTATCGTGTCCTGGCCATGGACCTTTTTGCTATTCCCGCCCGCGACCTGGCTGTCATCACAAACCTCGCTCGAAAACAGAATCTATCATTGTTTGCCGCCAGTGAACAGTCAGACTTACTTTCAGTTAAACCTCTGGTTAGTTTAATTGATCGGCATTTACACCTTGTTCCCAAGGAAAATACTGGCCAAATTCTTTACGACTTCCTGGAAAAATCTGGTTTACTTAAAGCCATACTCGACTATCGCATCCCCGTTGACGAAACCAAAGCCCAAAACATCATGAAGTTCTTCAATAAATTAAAGTCCTTCGAAACCCAGAATTCCGAAGCTTCAGTGCACGCCGTCGTCGACTGGCTCAATCTTTCCTCTGATATGGGTGAGTCGCCTCTGGCTGCCGAAATTGATTGGTCAACCAACGACGCTGTCAATATTTTAACGGTCCATTCGGCCAAAGGCCTGGAATTCCCCGTCGTCTTCTTGATTAATCTGGTCGTCGACCGTTTTCCTTCCCGTTCCCGCTCCGAACTCATTCCCGTCCCCGACGCGCTTATAAAAGAAATATTGCCGGAAGGGGACTCTCATTTACAGGAAGAACGCCGCCTATTTTACGTGGGCATGACCCGCGCCCGTGACCATCTCTTTTTTACAGCCTCCGATTATTACGGCGAAGCCAAGCGGATCAAGAGACTCTCCCCATTTGTCATCGAAACCCTGGGCCAACCGAAACCATCAAGCCATACAACTATCCAGCCATCGCTTCTCGACTGGCAAATACCGCCGGTAATCATAAACGATAAACCAAGTAGCCAAGTAACGATTAACTATCTCAGCTATTCCCAAATTCAAACCTTTTTGGACTGCCCCCTGCATTACAAGGCCAAGTACATATTAAAGATTCCCACCCCCCCCTCTGCCGCCTCCTCATTTGGCAACAGCATCCACGCCACTCTCAAAGATTTTTATACCCACCCCCACTTAAACATTCTTGATCTTCTCAAAAAAAATTGGACTTCCGAAGGGTTTTTAAACAAGAAACATGAACATGAGTATTTCAAAAAAGGCGAAAAATACTTGACTGAGTATATCGACAAAAACTTCGATCCCAAACAGCTCCCCATCAAACTCGAGGAGCCATTTACTGTACCTCTGACCAAGTCTTTAAAAATCGGCGGCAAGATCGATCGGGTAGATTTGTTGCCCGACGGTTCGATTGAAATCATCGACTACAAAACTAGCAGTAAAAGTCTTACTCAGAAAGAAGCCGACTCGGATTTACAGTTGTCCTTTTACGCTCTAGCCGCCACTCTTCTCCCTATGTCACCCTTTAACAAAAAACCGTCACAAGTTAAGTTAAGTCTGTATTATTTTGAAGACCAATCCAAAGTCACCACTTCCCGCATTTCATTCCAACTCGATGATGCCAAAAAGCAAATCACCGACTACGCAGATCAAATCAACCGCTCTGATTTTAAATGTTCCAGATCCCAACTCTGTCGCATCTGCGACTACAAGATGCTTTGCGATTTTGCAGTCTAATGTATAGTTAATATATGTTCTTGCCCTTGTCCACTTCTACTCACTTCGAAACCGTCTCACCCGCCGACCACCCCCTGCGCACCCTTCTCACGAGCGCCCCGGTGATTTACTTGGCCTATTTTTCGCTCAAATTTTTACGTCACATCAATTCCGGCACCACCATCACTTTTCTACCCAGAAATCCCCTATTTACCTTTTCCGTTCGTCCAGGAAGGGCCCCCCTTTCAGTGTCCGAAAAAAAGTCCGGATTCCTGAAAAGTTACAACGGGCCAATTGGCACAGCATTTCTGGGGTTACTGTTCTTCGCCGCCGCTCAACTCCTCCTTGTCCTTATCTTCAAACGGGCAGAATATAATTGGTAATCAAAAAGGCCAACGCCATTTAGAAAAACATCCAGGATACTCTACTTCCACACCGCCAAAACTTTTTTTGAAGTGCGAAAACCCTACCCAGCCTTTATTTGGCCATCTGGAGTCGTATATCCCCTCAAAATCCCACACCTTAGCGCCTCGCATTTTTGCCTCCTTCATAGCCTCCCAGACTGCCAAATACGGTAAGTCCGATTTAATAGTCGACCCAGCATAGTAATAAAACGCCGACGCTTTGTGCGTCAAAATAACTGCCCCAGCCTCATCATTTATGGTTTTGCAAAAACATTCGTCACCAAAACTCTGGACTAAAGCCTCATACTCTCTTTGATTGGGAATCCATAGGTTTTTTCTTTTCGCCGACCTTTTCCAAATCTCGTAAAACTTCCTAAATTCATTTGTTTGTATCTTGTATTTTGTATCTTGGAACTTTCTCAATATATAACGACAGTCTTTTTTAAATGATTCTAATATCTTTTTCTCACTCGGCCTTAAATCAACCCGGATTGTCTTTGTACCCAACATTGGCCAGCCGTCCTGCCTGAATTCTTTTGGGACATGTCCCACCTTGGCCGGCTCAAATTTACACATAAACACACGATTATCTTTTAAAACTTTGTCTAACTCCTTTGGTAAATTAGTTCGCTGAATCTTTGCAATACTTACCGGTCCCAATCTTCTTATAAAAACTTTGTTTATCACCTCCCACCCGATTTTCTCCATATATCGGCCGTATTCTACGCTCTGCCTCACGTCCTCTACTTCAATATCCGCAAGATCTTCCATCTTATTTCCTCCGCCATTCTAAACGGCCAATATAAAAAACTAATTGGTAAATCATACGTTCCAACCATTTCTATCAGTTCTGGCCCGAATTGCTGTTTAAACCTGCTAAATCCGCGCCCCTCTTCGGCCCCCCACAAATCCAAGGTTTTGTATCCGGACATTTTCCCCCATTTAATAATCTCCCACAACCCCAATACCGGCGCCATTAGATTTTTGTGTTCATCATCAAAAGCCCCGTATGCATAATAAACAAAGTCCTTCCAGGCAAAAATCATCCAACTAGCTATAGTCTTATCTCTATACGATGCCCCGAACATTTTTATGAAATCCAAATTTGCCAGTTCTCTGTGATATCTTTCCGTGTGGGCATATATTTTTTGCCTTTTGGTGGTTTTCCCAAATATTAACCTGGTGTAACTTTCAATGTCTCCCTCTCCAATTTTTACTCCATGCTTTTGTGCCAGCCGAATATTATATCTGCACTTTGGATGCATTCTTTTCATTAGTTCTTCTTCAGATAGCGTTAAATCAATCCAATATGTTTTTGGCTTGAATAAGTGTCTTCCTGGTATCAGCCCCTCCGTCATTTTCGTGTCCTTTGGCTCGTTCGGCTCAAATCTTATTCCCACCGCGTTGTTCTTAGTCGCTTCGTCTCTTAGTATCTTAATATCTTTCTCATTCGGCATCTGAGACATCGGGCAGTATCCAAACCGTAAATTTGTCGGTTTTATTTTGGTCCAAATTATCTGATATTGCTTTTCTCCTTCTATTCTTGATACTTTGTTCCCCATCTTCTCCCTAAACCCCCCCCACTCGAAAGATTGCATCGGATGCCCCGCCTTCTCATTCCACCCTAATTTGTCCATGAACACTATTATATTTCACACGCCCTCAGATTCGAAGTGCGGAGACTACAGCCAGAGTAGTGACATAGGTTGTAACTCCCAAAAGGCTGGCGTAGTCAAATGGCAACATCGATCTATACAGGAAGGGGTATTTGAGCTCGGATACGCGGTCTAAGGCATTGAGGATGTTTGGCAAGGCAATGGCCAAAACAAACATCCCAGTGGCGGCGATTAGACGTGCCTCCGCAACTTGGGTTAACCCAACAACCACAAACGCCGCCGGCAGCAATTTGTTCTGCACAAACACCCTATTTACTTCCGGATTACCAATCCACTCCACGGCGACATGATATCACAGAGTTCACTAGTCCGGTTTCCACCGCCAATTTCCTTCCTCATCAAAACCCCAATTTTGCTCCAAACTTAATCTCTTAATCTTCTTAATCTCTTGGTTAATTTCAATTAACTTCTCTGGTATATCTGCCAAAAACCGCGAGACTGGGTTGCTGGACCGCGAGCCAAAATACAATCGTCTCCGGGTGTAAGTCAGATACAAATTGTCCATCGCCCGGGTCATCCCCACATACATGAGCCGTCTTTCCTCCTCCATCTGCTCGGGATCCATAAGCGATCTGGAGTGAGGGAACAAACCCTCTTCCATCCCTACCATGAATACGGTTTTAAACTCAAGGCCCTTTGCCGAGTGCAACGTCATTAACGTTACAGCATCCGCAGACCGAGATTTACGACTTTCTTTTTCGGTCAAGGCAATCTGCTCTAAAAACTCTGGCAGATTGGGAAATTCTGCCGCCACACTACGCAGTTCTTTAATATTCTCCAATCTCGCCGCATCCTCTTCGTTTAATTCATCAAACAGTTCTAAGTAACCCGTGACCTTTAACACCTCGTCCAGAATTTCCAAGGTTGAGACTTGAGTCTTGATGCTTGAGGCTTGCAGTCGTGCTAGCCTACCCTTTCCCAATTTTTCAGCCCTCTTTCTGGAAACCTCATCCTCGGGATTTAAGACTAAACGCAAATACGCGATCACGTCCTTTATCTCTTTTCTTTCGTAAAATCTCACTCCCCCAACCAGCGAGTAGGGAATTCCTGAATGCAAAAAAGCCTCCTCCAACACCCGCGATTGCGCATTGGTTCTATAAAGCACTGCGAAATCCGAATAATTAAACGCCGAACGCTGGACGCTATTTACTATATACTCCGCTTCTTCATACTCACTATCAGCTTCATAAACTTTTATCTTTTCCCCTCCGTTTTTCTCCGTCCACAATTTCAACACCGGATGGTTTTTATTTTTGGATACCACTATATTGGCTGCCGATAAAATTACCTGGGTAGACCGGTAATTTTGCTCCAAATTCAGAGTCGTGAGAGTGGGGAAGTCTTGTTTAAGATACAATAGGTTTCGATAATTTGCCCCTCGCCACGAATAAATAGCTTGAGCCGCATCACCGACAACTGTAAGATTCCCATGTTTTTTCGAGAGCAGTTTTGTAATCTCGTACTGGGCCTTATTGGTATCTTGATACTCGTCCACTAATATAAATCTAAATCTGTCCTGTAGTTTTTCTCTGACTTCTGGCTCGTTTTGCAACAGTCTGACCGTTTCCACCAACAAGTCGTCAAAATCCAAAGCTTTAAATCGTCGCAGCAACTGTTGATAGACCAAATACACTCGAGCCACATTTTGGGAAAAGTTTCCCCTGGAAAAACTGGCATATTCCGCCGACCCAATAAGCTCGTTCTTAGCTCCAGATATCGCTCCCAGCACCGACCCAGGCTTCACCGATTTTATATCCACCCCCACCATATTCATGGCCTGTTTTACCGTGTCTAACTGGTCCGCCTCGTCGAAAATCACGAAATTTGGATCTAGCTTTGCCTCCCCCGCGAATTTTCGCAAAATCTTAGCACAAAAACTATGAAACGTCCCCCCCACTACTTTGCCATTCTTCACTCTTTTCAACATTTCTCCTGCCGCTTTATTAGTGAAGGTCAATAAAAGAATTTCGCTCGGATCTACTCCGTTTTCTATAAACCACATTACCCGGTGCGTCAACACCTTTGTCTTTCCACTCCCCGCTCCTGCTAAAATCAAGAGTGGCCCACCGGAAAAAGTCACCGCCGCCTTTTGCCTGGGGTTAAGTTCACTTAAAATTTCCACATATGCAGCTTACCAGACTTGAGCCTTTCTTCAATCGTCTAAAGCGCCAGCTTTTATCTCGCGTTATCCTGGTTCGTGTCGGGCTGATCGTAATTGGGGTATTAGCCATCCTCGGATTAGTTTTGTTTTTTTATAAGACCGCTCCTGGGACCATTAAATTCGTTGCCAGTCTGGCCTCCGACTCTCTGCCACAGCATGATGGTCGCACCAACTTTCTTATTTTGGGCGTCCCCGGAGGAGATCATGAAGGCGCCGACTTGACCGACTCCATTATTTTCCTTTCCGTTTCCCACACGACCGGCCTTCCCACCGTTTTTCTCAGTATTCCCCGAGATATCTGGATTCCCTCGCTGAGGGCCAAAATCAACACCGCCTATCACTACGGTCGGCAAAAATCCGATTCCACCGGAGGCCTGCTTCTGGCCAAATCCTCCGTTTCTGAAATAATTGACCAACCGGTGGACTTTGCCGCGGTATTCGATTTTGCCACTTTTTCCGAAAGTGTTGATCTGTTAGGAGGCGTAGACATTCAAGTAGACAGTGCTTTTACCGACGATCGCTACCCCATTGAAGGTCGTGAGCAAGATCTATGTGACGGTGACCTGGAGTTTAAATGTCGTTACGAAACCATTTCATTTCCAGCCGGGATTCAACATCTGGATGGAGTCACGGCTTTGAAATTTGTCCGCTCTCGTCATTCCCCGAATCCCACCGAAGGGACCGACTTTGC
>Ga0209431_10002684_pt1 | contig 14380 bp, 9 predicted proteins | sample RifCSP13_3_FD_184021 | JGI IMG/M metagenome (GOLD analysis project Ga0209431, IMG submission 184021) | Soil microbial communities from Rifle, Colorado - Rifle CSP2_sed 13_3 (SPAdes) (version 2) | ecosystem: Environmental > Terrestrial > Deep subsurface > Rock core/Sediment | place: Rifle...
GCCCGCGGCGTGGCGCGCATCATGAAAGGCTTCATGGATGAGATTCATATCGAAGGCAGGAGCACCCTTGACTAAAGAAAGCAGAAATCCTTGATCTAGTGCCAAGATATAGAGCCCAAAGAGGCCGAGCAAAACCAACCCCATGGACAGCCACTCGTCGGTTAAAATGCTCATTTTTCTTTCCATAGAGTCCCCTCCCTCAATAGCAACTCTTTGGACTTTCTTCTGTCAAAACCTTTTAACCTCATCGCTATTCTTTTGCAAGCAGATTTCAGCTATTGGTGAGACCGATGATGTGATAGACAAGCTCCATGTTTAGACTACAGCGAACCAAGGCAGCGAGGCGGTCATACTGCTCCTCTTTGGAGATAACCCTGGCTTGAGGGCGAAAGATCACGCCCTTTCTAGCGGCTAAGGAAACCAAAAGCGAGCGCCTTAAGCCCTCATTGTGAAAAAGGCCATGGATGTAAGTTCCCAAATGATTCCCATCGGGACTCAGGCAGCCATCCATCTCCTGGCACGGCTTCCGAGACCGCTCGTCGATGCGAAAAGGAGAAAGGATTTTAGTTCCTTCAGACCGTCCCATGTGAATCTCATAGCCGCTGAGAGAGAGACCCGACGCCCCTTCCAGCAATCCCTTCTCTGAAACGACTTGACCACGGACTTGGTAGGTCGATTTCACGGAAAAGAAAGTAGTCACGACAGGCAGCAGCCCCAAGCCAACAGTCTCGGCTGCTGGACTCTCGACGTGGTCCGGATCCAGAATCACGTCACCCATCATCTGGTAGCCGCCGCAAATGCCGATGACAGGCGCACCTCTGCGGGCTTGGTCGACAATCCGCTCGGCCAGCCCCTGGCGCTTGAGATAGAAGAGATCGGCCATGGTGCTCTTAGTGCCTGGAAGGATGATGAGATCAGGCTTTCCAAGCTGATCGTTGTCCTCCACATAACGAAGCCTTACCCCCTCCTCTTGTTGCAACGGATCGAAGTCATCGAAATTGGAGATGTGGGGGAGACCGATAACGGCGATGTCCAAGACATATGCGTCTTTTTCCCTCATCGCCCGCCGTCGCTCCAGAGAGACCGAGTCCTCCTCGGCGATCTGAATGTCATGGTAGTAGGGTATAATCCCCACCACCGGTATCTTCGTCCGCTCTTCCAGCCACTTCACCCCCGGCTCAAGAAGGGAAAGATCGCCTCTGAACTTATTGATGACAAAGCCCCTAACGAGGTCTCGCTCTTCTGGCTCCAGGAGTTCCAGTGTCCCAACTAGGGATGCGAAGATGCCCCCTCGGTCGATATCTGCCACCAGCAGAACTGGCGCCTTGCAATGCAGGGCTACCCTCATGTTGACCATATCCCGATCCTTGAGATTCACCTCCGCAGGGCTCCCGGCGCCCTCTATCAGGAGCACATCGTACTGGGACGCCAGAGTTTCAAGTGCGCCAGTGATCACCTTCCATAGCTGTTCACGTAAGGAATAATATTCCTCTGCCAGCGCAGCTCTCCAAGGCCTCCCCATGACTACCACTTGGGAACGATTATCGGCCTCGGGCTTAAGCAGGATGGGATTCATCTCCACTGTCGGCTCCACGCCGGCTGCCTCCGCCTGAACCACCTGAGCCCTGCCGATCTCCCCACCGTCACAAGTGACAAAGGAGTTGAGCGACATGTTCTGTGCCTTGAAGGGGGCTACGTTCCAGCCGTCTTGTTTCAGGATGCGACAGAGGGCGGTGACCATGATGCTCTTCCCCACTGAGGAGGCGGTTCCTTGGACCATTAAGATTTTGGCTGGCATAAACAACCCTCGTCTGCTGCATCCTTCGTCAAGTAGCTGCCCTCCAAGCGGCGCAAAAATCAACAAAGGATGGCGCCAGACTTCTCTTGCTTCCCAGATGCAGGTGAATATAGGAAGCCATGGTATTCTTGACCCGGAATCCCTCCTTCCGTCCTGGCTGGTCCAGCACATCATAGGCAGCGATGTTTCCTGGCTCACCTTGCAAAGCCGACAGGTGAAACTCATGCCCCCTGACTGATGCGCCCGTGCTCATGAGCGGGTTATCGTCCAGAGCACGCACATTGCGGTAGCCCAGAGTCAACCTGCTCCCTTTCATGGAGGAGCGACAAGGAAGAACCCCCGTCATCGGATAGCTCTTGCCTTGCGAGTCTTCGATGCTCTCCCCCAGATACATTAATCCGCCGCATTCGGCGTAGATGGGCAGGCCCCTTTGGGCAGCCTGCTTGAAGGAATGGCGCATGGAGTTGTTCTCGGATAACTCGCGCGCATAGAGCTCCGGAAAACCGCCACCAATGTAGACCCCACCGACTCCTGGCGGCAGCTCCCTGTCCTCCAGTAGGCTGAAGGGAACGATCTCCGCACCCCAGGCCTCCAGCAAATCCAGGGAGTCAGGGTAATAAAAGTTAAATGCCTTGTCCTTAGCCACAGCGATAGCTACCTTTGGAGGTTTAGGAGCTGCAGGAAAGAGAACGGGACTATCCGCTGCAGATAAATCGATGGGCACTGCCAGGCGCAAGACACGTTTCACATCGATGGTGCGCTCGACCTGCTCTGCCAGCCGATCGTAGAAGTCGAGAGAGATTTTTCCTTCCACCGTGGGGATCAGTCCCAGGTGGCGCTCCGGTAGCGCAAACTCAGGACGCTTTGGCAGGTAGCCCAGCAAGGAAACCCCGATCTGTTCCAGGGAAGGCCGAATGAACTCCAAGTGTCTTTCCCCGGCAATCCCGTTGAGAATCACCCCGGCCACGTTCAGCTCCGGATCGAAACTCTTAAATCCCAGCGCCATGGCCCCAACGCTACGCGCCGCTGCCGATGCATCCACCACCAGAATCACCGGCAAGCCCAGCAGCTTTGCGACGTGGGCCGTGCTGCCTTCCTCGCTCTCCCCGCGAAAACCGTCGAAGAGACCCATGACCCCTTCCACGACAGCTATATCTTTGTTTTTCATGGCTCGATGAAATAACTCGACAACCGCAGCCTGCTCCAGGAGCCAGGTATCCAGATTGCGGCAGGGCAGGGCGCAAACCGCACTGTGGTAGGAAGGATCGATGTAATCAGGCCCCACCTTAAACGGCTGGACTTTGTAATCTTTGCGGCACAGGGCTGCCATGATCCCTGTTGCCACCGTGGTCTTTCCCACGCCGCTGTGCGTGCCTGCAATGACGATTCCCTTCACTTCTTTACCTTACCTATGGGGCCTTCGCGGAAGGAAATAAACCGCGCCCGACTGCGAATCTCTGCTCACTGCGACCTCCACTGCAAAGGCGTCTCTCATGCTCCCTTCGTTCATTACCTCTGCCACTTTTCCGAAGGCGACCGGCTCACCGGATTTGAGCAGCAGGACCTCATCCGCGAACAAAGAGACTAGATTTAAGTCATGCAACACGGCGACCACTGTTGATCTCCCTTCGGAGCACAGCGTTTTTAGGCCGTTTAAAATTTGCAGTTGAAAATAGAGATCCAGATGCACTGTGGGCTCATCCAACAAAAGGAGGTAGGAAGTCTGTGCCAAGGCCCTGGCGATCAAAACCTTCTGCTTTTCGCCGCCGCTGAGGGCAGTGAATTTTCTCTCCCTGAAAGGAAGTGAGTCTGTGAGACGAAGCGCCTCCTCTATTGCCTGGGTGTCTCCTGCCGCTTGCCTGAAGCGCTCTTCATGGGGATATCTCCCCAAGGAAACCAGCTCCTGAACCGTCAGGGGAAAACCAGCAGAGGGCTGTTGGGAGACGTAGGACATCTTCTTCGCCCTCTCCTTGGGCGGATAAGATAGCACTGGCTTTCCATCCAGCCGTATCTCCCCTTCTCTCGGGATTAATGTTCCCAGGATGATCTTCAGGAGCGTGGTCTTCCCCGAGCCATTGGGACCGACAAGGGCTATGAAGTCCCCCTGCCCGACGGAGAAAGAGATATTTTTTAAGACCAACGCCTTCTCGTAGGCGAAAGAGACGTTATGGACCTGCAAGACGATATTTCTATCCATCGCGACTAAAGACCGTACTCTCCTCTCTCCTTTTTCAACAGATAGAGAAAAACCGGAACCCCAAATAAGGAGGTCACCACCCCGACGGGGAGCTCGGAGGGAGCCAGAACTACCTTTGCAATGGTATCGCAGAGGATTAAAAAGGTGCCCCCCAGTAAGAAAGTGACAGGGAGCAAAATCCGGTGGTCAGCCCCAAAAACCATGCGCACCATGTGGGGAATGATGAGGCCAACAAAACCGATCAGACCTGCAACGGAAACAGAGATGGAGGTCAAAAATGCGGCTAAGATAGCGTAGATGGCTTGAATCCGCCTTGTATTCACACCGCTGCTCAGCGCGGTTTCTTCCCCTAACAAGAGGACGTTCAGCTCCCTGGCATAATAAAAGGCGATCCAGACGCATACGGGAACGAGAGTGATCGCCATCCAGGTTGTTTCCCAACTCGCGGAAGAAAAACCGCCCATGAAGAAAAAAATGAGCGCCTTGAGCTCCTCCTCGGCCATAATCATGAGAACAGCCACCAAGGAGGAAAAAAGCAACCCTACCCCCAAACCTGAGAGGAGCAGACGGAAGACTGAGAAGTAGCCATCGCGGCGGCCAAAATAAAACACCAGCGAGAGGGCCAGGAGGGAGCCCAAAAAGGAAAAAAAGCTTACACCGGTAAACATCGCCAGGGGGGAAGTAAAGCCCAAGACGAGGGCTGCGGCAGCGCCCAACGAGGCCCCCGATGAGATCCCCAGAAGATAGCTATCGGCTAAGGGATTGCGGAAGAGCCCTTGAAAGACAGCGCCGGAGAGAGCAAGGCCGCCACCGACAAAAAACGATGAGAGGGCTCGAGGCAATCTAAGATTCAAGAGAATGGTTTGGTCTCTAGGAGATAAGGCAAAGAGCGAGATCTTCACAGGTCCTATACTGAGAGCTAGGAATAAGGAGAGTGAAAAAAAGAAAAAAAGGATCAACCAGCTCAAAGAGATTCGTCGCATGGGTAGCCTAACTTCTCTCTAAGAAACGGTCCCAAAGAGACACTGGTGAATTCTCTTAACTCCGTCTAAGAACTGAATCGTACGCCTCAGGTGGACCGCTTCAATGAAGCAGATGTGGTTTTTTTGCACTCCGTTAATCTCTCTCCATCCAGGCAGTTCTCGAATCCTCTCTGCGAATTCTCTCTGGCTGTCCACAAAAATCAGCACCTCGGGGTCCCGTTGGATAATCCATTCTAAACTAACCTTTCCCGAATCGAAGGGCATATCCTTAAAGATATTGATCCCACCCGCCAGGTCGAGGATCCATTGAGACATAGAGTTCTTTCCCACAGTGATCATGGGATCGGGCCAAGTCTGAAGGTAGACTCTCTTCTTTACGTTGCGACGTGTTCTCCTCCGAAAATCCCCAAGGCCAGTCTCAACATCGGCCAGGATCCTCCTGGCCTTTTCTTCCCTATCTAGAATTTCCCCCAGGAGTAAAAAGTCTCTCCGAATTCCGTCCATGTCTTGAGGATACAGGCTGAAAACAGGGAACCCCATCCTCTTTAACGGCAAGGTGACTCTTTGCTGGCTCGGGCCATTGACCAAGATAAGGTCTGGACTGATTTCAATGATCTTTTCGAGGCTGGGATCAAATCCACCACCGACGATCTCTATCTCCTTTTCCCTGACCCGCCGCACCAACTCTTCGGGAAACCGATCATACCGGGTCCCGCCCTTCAAGCGCTCACAATCAAGCAGACAGACCATTTCAGAATTCGACGGAAGTAAGGAGACAATCCTCTTCACGCTCCTCTGGATTCTCACCGGATAGCCCAGGTCATCAACGAAAGTTCTTTCCCCGGGCTGGGGCGAGGGGGCGCAGCCCGAGGAAAAAAGGCCGAACAGAATCACGGCAGCGACCCCGGCGGCTGAAATCCTCGACGGTAAAGACATTCCTAATCCTTTCCAAACACGCCTCGGATGCCGATCAGAAAATTCAGGGGCCGGGCAAGAAAGCCGTCCGCCTCTTCGTATTTTTTGTTAAACAGATTTTCTATCTTGCCGAAGAGACTCAGCCTCTTCACCCCGGGCGCCTTCCAGGGGACGAGATAGGACGACGCAAGGTCCACCTTAACATATCTCGCCTCCTTGATATCCGCTCCGCTGACCACACCGAAATCATCCCTTTTGCCCACGATATTGGCGTTGAGGTTCATGTGGAACCTTTCCTGCTCGTAGTTGAGATTCATACTCCCTCGATGCCGTGGCCGACGAACCAGTCTGCCGCTGGACGTGTCATTTTCCAGGAAAGTATAGCTGGGACGAAGAGAGAGGCCATGCCCCAAGTGGATATCTCCAAAAAGCTCTATGCCGTCGACTCTGACCTTGCCCACATTTCGCGCCTCAAAGTTGGGAGCGGGAAAAAGAATGAGGTCCTCTACCTCTCTGTGAAAATAGGTGATCCCTAACGTAAATCTTTCAAGAATTTTCTGCTCCAGCCCCCCATTCAACTCCCAGCTTGTCTCCGGGCCTAGATTGGGGTTTCCGCCGAAGGAGCCAAAGAGCTCATTCAGGGACGGAACCTTAAATCCCTGCGCGTAGCCCAGCTTGAACTTGGTCCCGGTCTCAGGGATGAGATAAGCTGCCGAGGCTGCAGGACTCCACTCCGTTCCGAAGGCCTGGTGGTCGTCGAGCCTGACGCCACCCACCAGAAGGAGCCTGTTTTCAAAAAAGCGTAGTTGCTCCTGCAGATAATAGGCTAGATTTCTCTGATCTCGCCGGATGATATCCCCAGTTGCCTGTCTCTTTTTGTACTCAACGCCGAAGGTGGTGGTGCTCCAATCCAGCCAGCGGTAGTTGGTTTGAAGTTCTGTCGTCACAATTTTAGGGCGGAATCGATTTCTCCGCCTGGTGGTCTCAAAGGTGTCAGGATCATCGCTGAACTTTTCATGCAGCTTGTACTGGGAAGCAGACAGACGATAATCCCAACCGGGCAAGAGCTTCTGATCCCAGTCAAACTTAAAGATATACTCTGTGTCGTTCAGTCGCGCATTCGGATCGCCAGCTCCATCGGCTCTGAAGTTGTTATTGTTGAAAATACCCAAATCCGTCTTGCGAAAATGGAAAATCCCTCGCAACAAGGCGCTGTCGGTTACGCGAAGACCAAGCCGACCAGATGTAGCCAAGTTTTGATAGTCATCATTAGTGCGCTGAAAGCCGGAGGTCTCCAAGCGGGAGGTGGAAAGGGAATAGCCTAATCTCTCTGTCCCTCCGCGCAGGGCGAGAAACTGCCGATGGGTGCGACCATTTCCGCCTTCCGTGGAGAAGGTGAACTCCGGTTTTCCTTTGCCGGCCTTGGTGATGATGTGAATCACCCCGCCAATCGCCTGGGAGCCATATAGCGTGCCGCCGGAGCCTCTTAGTATTTCGATGCGCTCGATATTTTCTGTGGTCAAATGGGCAAAGTTAAATCCGCCTGTAGTGGTCAGGTTCGACTCAACCCCGTCGATCAGGACTAGAACCTGGTCCGATTCCGAACCGCGGATGAAGACGGAGGTTACGGTCCCCCTCGAACCCGTCTGAACAACATCTAAACCCGGGACGTTGCGGAGGACCTCCTCGACCGTCACCGCCTGCTGGGCTCTGATATCCTCGGAGGTAATTACCGTGACCGAAGTGGTCACTTGCTCCTGGGGGGTCTCGACCCTGGTCGCCGTAACCACCACAGGGGCGAGAGTTTCATCTGGCTTCGGCTCCGCTGCCAGGGAGAAATCGGCAAGAAAAAATGCCAAGAAAAACAAAAAGAAAAATTTCATAAAGCCTCCTTTTCCCGCGAAAGGGGATTGTTGAGGCAGAGCGGATAGGTCTCCTGGCTTAGGCTTCGTCCTACTCGCCGCGCCTTCCCATCAGCCTGAGGCTGACAGTGGCTTGGTATGGCGGCTTTCGTAGCCTTCACAGTTGCGGGGCAGCAGGGGAATTTCCGCCTGAAGCGGATCACCCCTTTCCCTTGAATCCGTCCGCGGTTGATGGGTTTTCTTTAAGCCTCCTTCATCATGCTCGTTCTCCGCATGATCATCCCTAAAACGACCATAAACTTAACAAACTTAACGATACGACAGCTCCGTGGGGTCCTGCTCTGCGATGAGCCGAAATACAATCGGGATTTTAACCCAGCTCTGTATCGGGACCTCGCCCTGAAGCGCGGCATGAAAGCGCCAGCCCTTAACCCTCTGGGCAGCCGCGTCGTCCAGGGTTGGAGAACCTGAGCTTCGGCTTACCTCGATTCTCTCGGGCCTTCCTTCGCGATCTACCAAAACTGCAAGGAGCACCACACCTTCCCAACCCTGCCTGCGGGCGCTTTCGGGATACTCCGGGGCAGGGCTGTAAGCGTAACTGGCTCGAGAAAATGACCGGCTTGGCTCGCTGGCGGTGCTTTTAGATATTTCGGATGCGACAGCAAAACCGCGCTTTTTTTGGGTATTTGGCGCTGCCTTGGTCCCCTCCTGATCTGCTTTGCCGGCAGGGGAGATCCTGGCCGGTGGTGCCGCTTTGACTTGCAAGGGTCCATCTCCTTGCGATTGCGCCGGTAGCATGGTTTCGGCGGGAGAAGTAGAACTGGACTCCAAGGCGAAAGCCGGGCTCGTTTCCCTAAACGGCTGGGCGAGGTTCGCTTCGCTTTGGACCGCCACCGCGTCCTCCTCGAGCCCTTGCCTCGGTTCTGCTAAATTTTTTACTGCCTTTCGCCCGCTATTATTTTTCGCCGCACCTTGTTCAGCTCGCGTCCCGCTCTCTGTCAAGAGTGTGACGGGCAATGTCTTCTGCGTCTCCCCTTTTGTAAATGGGGTAGGAAGCATAAAAATGGCCGCGTGAAAGGCGACGGATAAGAGAAAAAAACAAAACAGTTTCATTCGATCTTTGGCGGCCGCGAGAACGAGAGGGGAAGTCTGAGATCAACCTTTCTCTCTCTCTCGGAGAGGCCGGCTTATTGGCTCTAGGCAGGTCTCCTGGCTTAGGCTTTGTCCTACTCGCCGCGCCTTCCCATCCTTCGTCTTCGCTCAGGACAGTGGCTGTCACTTGCGGCTTTCGTCGCCATCACAGTGGCGGGACCGCGCCGGATTTACACCGGACTTCCCTCGACGCCTTAGAGCACCGTGTCGATGGAAGGGAAAAATATACCGACAAAAGTGCCTTGTCAAGAAATTTTCGGAGATGTTCGGTTCATCTAGTGAAAGCCGGCGGCGATTCAATATCGCGGTCCGCCGTGGGTGGCGAGAGTGGTTCGGCCCGACCATCAGTATTCTTGATGCCATCAAAAGGTGCGGTTATGCCAGCTCGGGAGCGGGCTCCTGGGAAAAGTACCGGCAGGCTGTTAGGGCTAGCCCCTTATTGGCCGTCTGTTGGGTGGCGACCAGGGTCGATTTTGGCTCCTTCCAGGGCTGATTTTACGCTTTACTTTTAGCCCTTTTTCCGGTACAATGAATCAGTTTTGAAAAACTAGCTAACTTCCTAACTTTACAAGCGAAAATTGAAAGTAGCCTTAAGAAAAGAATGACCTCAGAAAAATCCCCTTCTCAGTCTGATTACAAAGCCGACAAAATTAAGGTACTCGAGGGCTTGGAGGCGGTGCGGAAAAGGCCCGGAATGTACATTGGCGATACTGCGGAAAGGGGCCTGCACCACCTTGTCTACGAGGTTGTGGATAACTCGATTGATGAAGCCTTGGTCGGGCACTGCGACCAGATTGATGTCAGCATACACATCGACAATAGTGTCACTGTCGTCGACAACGGCCGAGGCATTCCTGTGGATCTTCATCCCACGGAAAAGAAGTCGGCCGCCGAGGTCGTCCTGACCAAGCTCCATGCGGGGGGCAAATTCGACAAAGCTTCCTATAAGGTTTCCGGTGGACTGCACGGCGTTGGGCTTTCGGTGGTCAACGCACTCGCCGAATCTCTTGAGGTGGAGATCAAGCGTGACGGGAAGGTCTACCAGCAGCGTTACAAACGCGGGGTGGCGCAAGCGCCTCTCAAAGAGGTGGGGAGATCTAAGGAGCGAGGCACGTGTGTCACCTTTCGGCCCGACCCGCAAATCTTTGAAAGCCTCGACTTCAGCTTCGACATTCTTTCCCAAAGGCTGCGCGAACTGGCTTTCCTCAACAAAGGGGTGCGGATCACCATCGAGGACGAGAGGAGCCAGAAGAAGCATGAGTTCCTCTACAAGGGCGGGATTGTTTCCTTCGTAGAGCATCTGAACCGTGCCAAGACCGCAATTCATTCCCGCGTCATCTACCTGGAGGGGGAGAAGGAGGGGATCGATATCGAGATTGCCTTGCAGTGGAACGACGGCTATACGGAGAGCATTTTTTCCTTTGCCAATAGCATCAACACGATTGAAGGGGGCACGCACCTAATCGGCTTCAAGTCCGCGCTGACCCGCACGATCAATAGCTACGCGGTGGAGAGCGGTTTGCTGAAGAAAGACGAGGAAAACCTCCAGGGCGAGGATGTCCGTGAGGGGCTCACCGCGGTGATCAGTGTGAAGGTCCCCGAGCCGCAATTCGAAGGCCAGACCAAAACCCGCCTGGGCAACAGCGAGGTCAAAGGCATCGTTGAGGCATTGATCAACGACAAGCTGGGAAGCTACATCGCCGAACACCCCTCGGACGCCAAGAAGGTCGTGATGAAAGGGATCGAGGCGGCGCGGGTACGCGAAGCCACGCGCAAGGCCAAGGATCTGGCCAGGCGCAAGGGGGCCCTGGACTCGGGCTCGCTCCCGGGAAAGCTGGCGGACTGCCAGGAGCGGGATCCGGCCCTGAGCGAGCTTTTCATGGTCGAAGGAGATTCCGCTGGCGGTTCTGCTAAGCAGGGGAGGGATCGCCGCAATCAGGCCATTTTACCCTTGAAGGGGAAGATCCTGAATGTGGAGAAGGCCCGCTTCGATAAGATGCTCTCTTCCCAGGAAATTCGGCTCATCATCAGCGCCTTGGGGACGGGAGTCAAAGAAGACTATGATCCGGCGAAGCTCCGTTATCACACCATCATCATCATGACCGACGCGGACGTGGACGGTTCCCATATCAGGACGCTGCTTTTGACCTTTTTCTATCGCCAGATGCCCGACCTCGTCGAAAAAGGCCATCTTTTCATCGCGCAACCTCCCCTTTACAAGGTGAAGCGCGGCAAACAGGAAAGGTACCTTAAGGACGAGAATAGCCTGGAGGATTACCTGATTGAGATCGGCACGGAGAATATCCGAGTGCGCCCAATGGCCAACGGCCACGGGCTTGCCGGCCAGCCCTTGCAGGCGTTTATCAAGAAAGTGCTCCGCTGGGAAAGGCTGATGACGTTGGCCACTCGAAAGAGAAAGAGCCGTTCCGTTCTCGAGTGCCTGTTGATGGAGAAGGAGTTTTCCGAAGAGACCCTCAAGGATGAAAAGGCGCTCCAGAGGTTTCACGCCCAGATGGCCTCCTACATCAATCTGATGTCCCCGGAGGTGGCCCCGCTCTCCTGCGCGATCGAGGAGGATCCCGAACATAACTGTTTCAAGTTGGTCTGCTCCACAAAGTCCAATGGGACCGGCATCCGCACCGTCATCGATCGCGACCTGCTCGCCAGCCCTGAATTCAGGGAGCTCAGGCGGCTCTTTACCGATCTCACAGGATTGGGCTATCCGCCTTACGCTGTGGAGAACGGCGAGCATCATCAGAATCTCCGCTCGCTCAAAGAGCTCCTGGAATACATCATGGAAGGGGGCAAGAAGGGCCAGTATATCCAGCGTTACAAGGGGCTCGGAGAGATGAACCCCGAGCAGCTTTGGGAGACTACGATGAACCCCGAGACCCGGGTGCTGCTGCAGGTCCGGATCGAGGATGCGGTGGAGGCCAACGATATCTTTTCAACTTTAATGGGGGACGAGGTCGAGCCCCGGCGCAAGTTCATCGAAGAGTATGCCCTCACGGTAAGGAACCTGGACATCTAACCGTAAAAAGTGATGAGTACAGAGTAATGAGTTCCGAGGTCCGACACCTCCCCCTCGCTACTCAAAACTCGTGCCTCTAAACTGATTCCGCATGGAAGCAAGCTTGAAGCAGCAAAAGGTCCCGGTCTACATCGAAGACGAGATGCGGCAGTCCTATATGGACTATGCGATGAGCGTCATCATCGGCCGGGCTCTGCCGGACGTGCGCGATGGGCTGAAGCCCGTTCACCGCCGGGTGCTCTATGCCATGTACGACATGGGCAACACCTGGAACACGCCGTACAAGAAATCCGCCCGAGTGGTCGGCGACGTGATCGGAAAGTATCATCCGCACGGTGACGTTGCCGTTTACGATACGATCGTACGCATGGCCCAGGACTTCTCCATGCGTTACCCTCTGGTAGACGGACAGGGAAACTTCGGCTCTATCGACGGCGACCCACCGGCAGCCATGAGATACACCGAGATCCGCATGGACCAGTTGGCCGGCGAGATCCTGGCTGATCTTGATAAAGAAACCGTTGACTTCATCCCCAATTATGATGACTCGCTTAAGGAGCCGACCGTTCTCCCCTCGCGCGTCCCTAACCTGTTGGTCAACGGCTCTTCAGGCATCGCCGTCGGCATGGCCACCAATATTCCCCCTCACAACCTGGGAGAAGTCGTGGACGGTATCGTGGCAATGGTGGAGAAACCGGATATCTCCGTCAAAGAGCTGATGAAATATATTCCGGGGCCGGACTTCCCCACAGCCGGCTTTATCCATGGCAAGGAGGCCATAGCGCAGGCCTATGCGGAGGGCCGGGGAATTATCCAGATGCGGGGAAAGGCCTTTACGGAAACGGTCAAGCGGACCGGAAAAGAGCAGATCATCATCAGCGAGATTCCCTATATGATTAACAAGGTCCGCTTGATCGAGCAGATCGCCGGGCTGGTCCAGGAGAAGAAAATCGAGGGGATCAGCGATCTGCGCGACGAATCGGACCGCGACGGAATGCGCATCGTCATCGAGCTCAAGCGCGATACCGTAGCGGAGGTGGTGATCAACCAGCTTTATAAGCATACGGCCCTACAGGAGTCTTTCGGCGTCAATATGCTCGCCATCGTCGATGGCAGGCCCAAGCTCTTGAGTTTAAAAGACGCTCTAAAAGCCTTCCTCGACCACCGCAAAGAGGTGGTCACGCGGCGCACCGCCTACGATCTGCGCAAGGCCGAGGAGAGACTCCACATCCTCGAGGGATTGAAGATCGCCCTCGATCACCTCGACGCAGTGATCGCTCTGATCCGCCGCTCCCAGGATCCCAAGGTGGCGAAAGAGGGGCTGATCCAAAACTTCGGCCTGACGGAGATTCAAGCCCAGGCGATCCTGGACATGCGTCTGCAGAGGCTAACCGGTCTCGAACGGGAAAAGATCCTGCAGGAGCACAAGGAAACCGTTGAGCTGATCGCCAAACTGAAAGCGATCCTTGCCGATGAGAAGGAAATCTATCGGATTATTATTGAAGAGCTGAAAGATATCAAAGAACGCTACGGCGACCCCAGACGGACCCAGATCCTGGCTCATACCGAGGAAATCTCCATCGAAGATCTCATTGTCGAAGAAGATATGGTGGTCACGATCTCCCATGAGGGCTATATCAAACGTAACCCGGTAACTCTCTACCGGGCGCAGCGCCGAGGGGGCAAGGGGAAAATCGGGACGACCACGCGAGAGGAGGATTTCGTCGAATACCTCTTCGTCGCCTCCACACACTCCTACATCCTCTTTTTCACCACGGTCGGCAAGGTCTACTGGATCAAAGTCCATGAACTGCCCCAGGCCGGCAGGGCTGCCAGGGGCAAGCCCATCGTCAACCTCCTCCACCTGGAAGAGGGAGAAAAAGTCTCCGCTTTTCTCTCGGTGCGTGAGTTCCAGGAAGGCCGTTTTGTCGTCTTTGCCACGAAAAAAGGTCTTACCAAAAAGACCGAGCTTATGGCCTATGCAAATCCTCGCCCCAGTGGGATCCGCGCCATTTCCCTGGAACAAGGGGATGAGGTCATTGGCGTGAGGCTTACCGACGGCCAGCAAGAAATTATTCTCTCTACTTTGGACGGCCAGTCCATTCGCTTCAAAGAGGCGCAAGTGCGGTCCACTGGTCGCGGCGCCTATGGGGTCGTGGGGATGCGGATGGACAAGGGGGACGAAGTAGTGAGCATGGAGATTTTGAGCCTCGGCGCCAATATTTTGACCGTGTCCGAAAACGGTTATGGCAAACGAACTGACATGGAGGAGTACCGTCTCCAATCGCGCGGCGGCAAGGGGATCATTACGATGAAGACCACCGACAAGACCGGGCGGGTGGTCGGAGCCCAGCAGGTGACCGACGAGGACCAGCTCATGCTGGTTACCAACAACGGCAAGATTATTCGTCTGAGGGTTAAAGATATCCGTGTCATCGGGCG
>Ga0209431_10002687_pt1 | contig 14366 bp, 13 predicted proteins | sample RifCSP13_3_FD_184021 | JGI IMG/M metagenome (GOLD analysis project Ga0209431, IMG submission 184021) | Soil microbial communities from Rifle, Colorado - Rifle CSP2_sed 13_3 (SPAdes) (version 2) | ecosystem: Environmental > Terrestrial > Deep subsurface > Rock core/Sediment | place: Rifle...
GATCGAGAAATATGAAAAATGGGACATCAACCTGTTAACCGTCAGGCCCGGACTCACCGGTTTGTGGCAGGTGAGCGGGCGCTCGGACATTTCGTACAAAGATAGAGTCAGCCTGGATATGCATTACATCCGCAACTACAGCATCTGGCTGGATCTGCAAATATTGTGGCGTACATTACCTGCCGTGATCAAAGGTAAGGGGGCCTACTAGGATGATTATTGTTCAAACCCCTTTGCGGGTAAGCTTCTTTGGCGGAGGCACCGACCTTCCCTCTTATTACCTTGAAGAGGGCGGTTGTGTATTAAGCTCGGCCATTGATAAATATATTTTTATTACGATCAAACATCGTTTCGACAGGATGCTGCGCGTGGGTTGGACGCGCGCGGAGATGGTAGAGTGCGTCGATCAAATTCAGCACGAACTGATTCGGGAGGCATTCCGGCTTACGGGTATACACCAGGGGGTTGAGATCACTACCATGGGTGATATCCCCTCTGCAGGAACCGGCCTGGGATCATCTTCAACGGTCACGGTAGGGTCTTTGCATGCTATGTATACGTTGTTGGGGGAAATCGTTCCGGCTGAACGCCTGGCTCAGGAAGCCTGCAAGATCGAGATCGATATCCTGGGTAAGCCAATTGGTGTACAGGACCAATATATTGTGGCTTATGGCGGCCTTCGGTTCATGGAATTTCACCCGGATGGCAAAATAAGTTTACAGCGGATCGAATTGAACGAGGACTCCAGGCGGAAGCTTAACGAAAACTTGCTCCTTTTTTACACTGGCATCAGCCGGAGCTCTGAGTACATCCTTGTGGACCAGCAGCGGAATATCAAAAACCGCCTCGCCATCCTGAAGGAGATGAAAGAGCTGGCATATACAGCTCGCCAATCGCTGGATTGCTGCGATGTGGATTCCATCGGCGAGTACCTGCATGAAAGCTGGCAACTCAAGAAGCGACTATCCGGCCTGATCAGTTCCACCGTTCTGGACGAAATATATTCTGCAGCGCGTAAAGCAGGGGCGACAGGCGGCAAGATCACCGGCGCGGGCGGCGGCGGATTTTTATTACTCTATGTGCCGCACGAACACCAGGCTGCTGTCCGGGAAACTCTGCAAGGGCTACAAGAGCTTCCATTCAAGCTTGAATCAGATGGCAGCAAAGTGATTTTCAATTACAAACGCTAAAATAAGGCGGATTTATTTTTGGGGTTGCCATGGATCATATTACTCGTTATGTAAACAACCTGAAGTATACGCTTGACAAACTGCCGATGACCGAGATCGATAAGGTGATTGCATTATTGCACGAGGCGCGCCTTTCCCGCAGGCAAATTTTTATCATGGGAAATGGCGGCAGCGCCTCCACAGCCTCGCATTTCGTTTGCGACCTGGCTAAGAATACACGCAAACCGGGATGGCCCAATTTTAAAGTCATTGGTCTGGCAGATAATATGTCGATCTTTTCGGCTTATGCGAACGACGAAGGCTACGCAAGTGTTTTTGCCAACCAGCTCGACAACCTGGTGCAGGCGGGTGATGTGGTCATCGGTCTCTCGACCAGTGGAAATTCCCCCAACGTGGTAGGTGCAATTGAGTTAGCTAAGCAGCGCGGCGCTACAACGATTGGCTTTACAGGGTTCAACGGCGGTCGTCTGGGTCCTATGGTGGATGTTGAAATCAGGGTCGCCAGCGAAAGTATCGAGCAAATCGAAGACATTCACCTGATATTGGAACATTTGATTACAAAGGTCCTCAGGGAGGAAATTCAGGACGCGATCACAGCCAGCGAACTCGGATTATTTTTCACCAAGCCGGAACTGGCTGTTCAATCGTCTGGCGCACCTGACCCTGAAAAAAGCCGCCAGCTACCTAAAGAAGCGTTTCCCTCGCCTGAGAAGATGGAATTGTTCTCCATGATCAGCCGTGAGCTTTCATTGGAATTGAATTTACGGGATATGCTTCGCCAGGTGTTGCAGATCACGTTGTCCAACCTCAAAGCGATCAGCGGCAGCATCGTGGTACTGGATGAAAATTATCAAGTTGTTGAGGGCGTTTTGGCTTATAATGGAAGCGTACAGGTAATACCACCCCAGCAATTTGCGGACATTGTCGAACGGGGTCTGGCTGGCTGGGTGGTCGCTAATCGTGAATCAGCCTTGATTGCGGATACCCGTAATGACCCTCGCTGGCTACCACGGACATGGGAACAGCAAGATGGCAAATCCCGCTCCGTGATGAGTGTTCCTTTATTTTCTGGTGACAGGGTTGTTGGCGTATTCACATTAGTCAACCCTGCTGATTCTAAATTCACAAACAACGATCTTTCTCTCCTGACCGCGGTCACTGTGGTCATGTCAATGGTTGATTTTTTGGTCTGATCGAGGTAATAAACACGCATGGAATTAAAAGTTTACCTGCGCCCGGTCTTGAAATGGTGGTGGTTATTGGCTTTGGCTACCTTGCTGGCGGTCTCCGCAAGTTATATAGTTGCTCGCCGGCAACCACCTGTGTATCAATCGCGCACTACTCTCGTTGCGGGAAGCGCCATCTTCGCCTCTAACCCTAACAGTGGGGAGCTGTTTCTAAATCAGCAGTTAGCCTCCTTTTATGCAGAACTGGCTTCGCGCGATCCGGTTCGCAATGCGACCCGAGAAGCTTTAGAATTGTCGTTTCTACCCCCTTATACAGCTCGTCCTCTGCCCAACAGCCAGTTTATCGAGATTGTCGTGACGGACACCGACCCGCTGCGAGCCCAAGTAGTTGCCAGAGAGTTAGCCGATCAACTGATCAAGCAAACTCCTGCCAACGATGATGACAACCAGGAACGACAGGCATTTATAGAGCGTCAGCTCCAAACGCTCGAGGCTCGCATCACAGAGATTCAAACCGAGCTGATTGCAAAACAAAATGAGCTGGCTACACTCACCAGCGCACGTGAGATATCGGAAACGGAAAATGAAATCGCTACTTTAGAGAGAAATTTGTCAGATTACCGGTCCGATTATTCATCCCTGCTGGATAATTCGACGCGCGGCGCGGTGAACACCTTATCTATTCTCGAAGCGGCTAACCTGCCACGTCAGCCAGTCGGCCCGAGTTCGATGACAATGGTGATCCTGTCTGCTGCGGTCGCTTTCTCTATTGCTGCTGCAGCGGCTTATATCCTGGAATACCTGGATGACACGTTGAAACTGCCGGAGGATATCACTCGCCTGATCGACCTACCCATCATTGGCTATATCTCGGATGTGGAAAAAGAGGAATACCTGGGCGCCTATGTCACCAAGCATCCCCGTTCTGCCGTTGCGGAGGCTTTTCGCGCCTTGCGTACGGATCTTGAATACTCAAGTGTGGATAAACCCATAGAGACGATACTGATCACCAGTCCAGATATGGCAGCCGGCAAGACCTCCATTGCTATCAACCTGGCTGTTGTACTTGCCCAATCAGGTAAGCGAGTTGTGTTGATCGACGGTGATTTGCGCAAGCCCAGCGTCCATCGCAGTTTAGGGCTTTCTAATCACCGTGGGTTGGCGGATATATTCCGCGGCAATCTAGACATTCACCATGTGGTTACGAACTGGAAAGACGGCAACTTGTCGGTCCTCACCAGCGGTGGGCAACCGCCTAATCCGACTGAGCTGCTTGGTTCTAAGAAGATGGATCAGATCCTGGCAGACCTCAAAGAACAGGCCGATGTCCTTGTCATCGACGGGCCGCCTTTCTTGGTCACGGATGCCACGATCTTATCTACCAAGGTTGATGGCGTGGTGCTCGTTTGTCGGTACGGGCATACCCGTAGGAATGTAGCCCTCAACACAGTCAAGCAATTACACAGAGTGGATGCGCGTGTCCTGGGTGTGGTGCTCAACCGCATCCCCCGGGCGCGTGAGGAACTGTTTGGCATATACAATTATTACTACCGCGAGTATTATGCGCAGGAGGGAGAAGAGATTGCCGCGCCCTTGAATGGGCGTTCCTGGTTATCCAGGATCATCCGGCGCAAATCTGAGCCTGTGCTTGAGCATCCCAAATCGAAAGATACCGCCGAATGAACCAATAGATCACTTAAATTTCCCACTAATGTGAGCCGCCCCTCTCCAGGGGTGGTTTTTTTATATGCTGTATTACTCTTAACCCGAATTTCTAATGGGCTTAACCCTCCCCCGGTTGTAAACAGGGACCCTGCTGGTATGATTTCATCATTGGGTATGAATTGGCCCCATTTTCTGAAAAATTCTTGAAAATTTTTGCCGAAAATACTCCCTGCATGGGAGGTGAGAAAAGGTTAATGCTTAGATTTTCAGGCTTGAGGCAACGATGGCTAGCTGTCTTGTTATTCATGATCCTGGCGGGTTCTGGACTTGAAGGGTCGTTTTACGTTGCTCAAGCTGGTGGGGCATTACAAGCCTTTTCCAGGAATCAGCCGGCAGCAGATACGATCACGATTAGCATACCTCTGGTCTATAAATCTTCGTTCTTGCCCAATGCGCCGCGAGTAAATGCGCCATATTTCGATGGGAACATCACTCTTTGGCGTTCGGCTGTATTTTGGTTTGGACAGGTAGGCGTTACGCACAATTACGCCGATGTGCGGGTTGGCTACAATTCCAATGACCTCCTCGTCCATCTAAATGTATTCGACCGCTTGATTTGGTTCGATGAGACCCCCTCGCCGGTAGATTTAACTGCCTGGGACGGGGCAAGCTTGTATCTAAATCTTCATGGAAATACTGGCGAAGCGCCGTCTGCAGACTCATTTCGCTTCGATGGTCAGGTGCGCTGGTGGCTTGATCCAGCGCTGTACCAGGCAGGCTACCAGGGGAATGGTTCGGATTGGCAACCTATCGATGTGCCCTTTACTGTGGATGGAGGCTGGGTAAGCGAAACCTTGCCGAACAACACCACGAACGATGTCGGTTGGTCGGTTGTTTTCCGCATACCCTTCAGCAGCCTGGGCCTGGCATGGCCGCCTGCCAGCGGAGCGATTTGGGGTCTGGGTTTGGCGCTGCATGATCGGGATGATGCGGCTGGCTCACCCATCCCTGATCAGCTTTGGCCGACCGGGATGCAATCCCAAGCACCGGCCACATGGGGCCAAATCCGTTTTGGCCTGCCTGTTTTCAACCCGCCTGGCATCTCTCCAGCAGGCACAACCACCGTACGCCATTTGCTCGATGGAGCCGTAGTCAAGGACAGCATGGTGGGTGGAGGGTTCAATTGTGGGGGTTCGCTCAACCGCTGGACACAGTGGGGATTCGCGAATTATGCCCATACCACTCAATTGAATGCTCAAAATCAGGCACAACTTGGCGATTGGCCGTGTTTTTCGAAAATTTATCTCACCTTTCCACTGAGTTCAATCCCACAGGGTAAAACGATCCTCTCTGCCATATTAACCCTGCACCAATTTGGAAATTCCGATCCCTCCGAGGCGGACTCCTCCTTGATACAGGTGCTCGCGATTGCCTCAGAATGGGACGAATCCACCCTGAATTGGAACAACACCCCTCTGGCCTGGGAGAATGTCAGCCAGGCCTGGGTTGAAGCGCTGCCTGGATACCCGGGCTATCCGGGCATCCCACGCCAGTGGGATCTCAGCCGGGCGGTTGCTCAGGTATATCCATCTGGCTCGCCACTGCGCCTGGCAATGTATTCCGCAGACTACCCGATGCACAGCGGTAAGTATTTTTATTCGTCCGACATGGATGATTACGCGGCAATCACCCGACCCACCTTGACCGTGGTCTGGGGCGATTGAGGGCAATATCTCGTTTCAGGGATTGACAACCAGGTGAGTCATGGCGCTGAAAACGGTCAATGTGTACCCGCTTAATGGTTTTTGAGCGCCAACGCCCCACCAAAAATCACCATTCTGGATGTGAGTGCCGTCAGACAAGACTCCATCGAACGGTACGGAAGTGAAACTTGTAAACCCGGATACCCATACAGAGAATTGTCGGTCACCTCGGGTGAGATTGACCCAATAGGAGGAGGCAAGGGGATAAAGCCGCCACTCAAACCACAGCGGAGAGCTGACGGATATCGACCCTGCCGAGACGACAGCGTTTGGAGCCGGGCTGACTTGCTCGAAGCCCAGTGGGCTAATCTCCAGGTCAGGCAGGTTTTCAAGCTCACCATTTGCCAGCAGGATTGGCTCCAACCACGCCCAACTGACTACCTGCCCATTCGGGTACTGGGGATTAAGCTCCTGTGAAAAAACCACCGTGTAACTCTGGTCGGACACCACCATGTTGTTGAACGTAAACCTGCCGTTCTGGCCAGTCGTACCCACCATCAAAGGGTTGTTATATTGATCTTCGAGCAGGATGGCTACCCCCGCAGGAACTGGAACGCCGTTGTAAGTCAAACGCCCGGTGATGTTGCCGGTGGCAACGGTGGCGGAGGGCGTCAGGCTGGATCGAACCCGCACCGTTACGGTCAGCAGGTCATCCATCCTGGCGACGATGTCTACTCTCTGTCCCTGTGGGTTCACAAAAGCCCACACGCTCAGGTAGTCCCCAATGATTTCGGGGGCCAGCATGGGAACGTTTAGCTCGACAACTTCGCCGGGAGAAACACTGGCCCCGATTTCGATCCTCAGTGGGCTGGCGTATAACTCGCCCGATGTCCAGGTGATGGCATAATTACTCGACCAGGTGCAAGAGCCGATGTTACGCAGCCTCCAAATATGGGCAAAAGGTTCGCCAGGCGAACGAGTGCTTACCTGGGCAGGCAGCAAGTCTTGGGCCAGATTGCAAGGAGCGGGCGACAGGGTGGGTGTCGCAGTAGCGGTCGCCAAACTCGGAGTGGGAGTGGCAGTGAATTCAATGGATTGGGAGGGGGTAGCAGCCGGCGTGGTGAATTCGGGGGAAGCCTGCGGAGTAAATGGGGTGATATTTGTGATTGGATGCGCCTGAGGCGCCGCTGTCGGAACGGTTGTTGGGATAAACGCTACCCTGGTTGTTGTCGGGGTTATACGTACCGCGGATGGTGTTTGAACGAGCTGGCTTTGACAACCCGCAATGATTAAAGCGAAGAAGAGGATCAAAAACTGAATCGCCATGCAGACCTGGTTTCCCGCTTACTATACAAAACGATTGGTGTTGTAGGTTGAATGTATTATATAATCGATTTTAATTTGAGAAACCATCCACTGACGATAATTTTTTTACGGGAGGTTAATTGGACAGTGTCAAATTCAAAACGTATAATTCCAAAGCCCATGATCCGCCTGCTATTGCTCATCGGATTAGCCTTTTTGGTTGCATTTACCTGGATTAAAGTCGTACCCGTAATTGGCGCTGGTTTGAGTGTTCCTGAATTCGATCCCGACGGCCCTCCCATCGGCAGCCCGCCGGTGTTTGGGACGGTGTCGAACACTTCACCTGTCAACGAGAACGATAGCCTTGTTCTCAGTGGTAATTTTTCTGACCCGGACGCCAACGACACTTTTAGCCTGCTTGTACGTTGGGGCGATGACACGTTGGATATCTACGAATATCCATCTGGGACGACAACATTCGACGAAACTCACCAATATCTGGATGATAACCCTAGCGGAACCAGCTCGGATCAGTATTCAATCGAGCTCAGATTGACAGATAGCTCTGGTTTAATCGATACAGAGTCAAAAACTGTAACGGTGAATAATGTAGCGCCGATTGTCGTGGCTGGAGCGGATAAGCAGGCATACGTTTTAGATGAAGTGTCTTTTGAAGGCAGCTTTACAGACCCGGGCACCCTGGACACACACACAATTGTGTGGGATTTCGGAGACGGCACGCCGGTTGCGAGCGGCAGCCTTACGACTACACACACATATTACAACACGGGTGTCTATACCGTAACTTTGACGGTGAGCGATGATGACAATGGCGTAGGTGTTGACACGCTTGAGGTCACTATCGATGCGTACATTCTCCATTTACCGCTGGCATCTCGCTGATCGATATCTTTGGGATGTCATTTGCCTACTCCTCTTTTTAATTGTATCGGCGGGGTGCACTTCGGCCGCTCCACAAATTGAAACACCTGAGCGAACCGAGTGGGTTTCTGAGACGCTGCTCCTCACGACTGCTGTCCAACCCGGCCCTACCCCCACAGAGGAGATCGACCCATATTATCAGCACCGCCTGGAGATGGTTGAAAATACCATTGAGGCGCGCGGCGTCAGCGACCCCGAGGTGCTAGAAGCCATGCGCAGTGTGCCTCGCCATCGCTTCGTCCCCGCAGACTACCTTGAATTCGCTTATGACGACAACCCACTGCCCATCGGTTACGGGCAGACCATCTCCCAGCCTTATATGGTGGCATTAATGACCGAATTACTCGACCTGGCTCCCGGGGAAAAGGTCCTTGAGATTGGAACCGGTTCCGGCTACCAGGCTGCTATCCTGGCGGTGTTGGGCGGTCTTGAGGTCTACAGTGTCGAGATTATCCCCGAGCTGGCTGAGAGCGCGGCGGCGCGCCTTCAAGAGCTCGGCTATACAAATGTCCAGGTTGCCTCCGCAGACGGCTACTTTGGCTGGGCTGAACACGCCCCATTCGATGCTATCGTGGTCACAGCCGCCCCGGATCACCTCCCCGCGCCTCTGGCCGAACAACTGGTGCCGGGTGGCCGCCTGGTCATTCCATTAGGGCCGCAAGGTGGATTTCAGACTTTGTGGAAATTCGTCTCCGAAGAAGGCGAGCTAAAAGCCTACAACCTTGGATGGGTGACTTTTGTTCCCTTCACCGGGAGCGGGATTGCCGGGAGTACCCCCGCGCCCACAATCGGTCCATGAGCCACGCGCCAGCGTAGCAAGCCGCTCCTAGCCGCAGCACCCAGCCAAAGCCTAAGGAAAGGGCTAATAGAGCGGCCAGAACGGCCGAAACCACTGACGCCGCGCCGTTAACTCCCCAACTCCAGGGTACGATGGTGGCGCGCCCTGCTGCTGCCAGGTGAGCAATCCCGGCGGGGAAAGGCACACCCATCAGGAAGCCAATCGGCGCCAGAAGTAATGTAGAGAGCCCCAGCCTGGCTGCCAGGGATAACCCCAATGTGCTCTCAAAAACCTGCTTTACCAGCAGTGGAAAACCAAGCACGGCGACAACCAGCAGGAATAAGGCTAAACTAGCAGGAATCCCCTGGCTGAACCGGCTGCCTAGACCGGAGAAGAACAGCAGTGAAAACAACACTGTCGTGACTGCATAGGCCGGCTGCCCCAGGTAGAGGATAAATATCTGGATCAGCGGGATTTCCACGAGTAAGAAGGCCAGCCCGACCAATCCGAAATATCCCAGCGGTGTGATGGTGCCTGCGCCAAGCGCACTGACTCGCTCGCCAGGGTCGCCCCTCAGCCAGGCAACACCCGCGGGGAGCAGGATCAATCCGCCCGCCAGTATAGCCGCCAGGACCAGCAAAGCCAATATGACGAAGTAGCCTGCCCCCCCAAAAGGCTGCCAGGTTTTGCCGATTTCGGCTAAAACCTGTCTGGACTGCGACCACTTGAAATAATGACCGAAGAATGGGTGATCGTCGCTTGAGGGGCTGACATCGAACGAATAATCCCGGTAGAATTTTTGCCTGTCCGGTGCCGAGATCAAGGCGTTGAAGCTCTGGTAATAACTGTCTTCAGGTAAAATATTGAACCTATTGGCTTCTTGTGCCTGTATCCCCGGGGCATAAGCCAGGTCGAACGCCCGGCTGGCCGCAAACTCGCGCGCCAGTTGCAGCTCGCTGGCGGTGAATGCGCCATTTTTCATATAAAGTGTTCCGGTGTTGTAGCCGCGTAAGGCTACCACCGTCTGGGATGGGTCAAGCCCGGCGCGCTCCAGGGCGGTAATGCCGATGGCAAAGGCGCGCAGAAATTCGCTTGGAGGCGTCTGCAGCCAGCGGGTGACCACCAATATGCCGCCCGGGCGCAAATTTTCAAGCGCATCTTGGAAGGATTCCACCGTGTAGCGGTATTCTTCAGCCAAGCTGTATGCGCCTGAGCGTACCGGGTGGTAGGCGCTGGTCAGGGAAAATACGATCACGTCGTAGTCTTGCAATGAACGCCGCAGATAGCTGCGCGCAGTGGCGTCTACCAACTGGGCTCCCGGCAGAGTGTAAATGTGCTGGGAGGCGCTGACGATCAGCGGGTTCACCTCCACCGCGGTGACCTGCCTGGCTCCTTCGTTCAGGGCGATCAGGATATCTAAGCCTCCGCGCGGCTCCAGGACGAGCGTCGCAGCCTGAGGGCGGAGCTGGTAAGCCAGGGCAGTGGGCATATACGCACTGAACGACAGGTCGGCTCCTTCCCAGACGACCGGCGATGGGTCATCGCCGTCCACCAAAACCGCATCCTGGGGAGGCGGCAGATGCAGGAAGCGGTAGCTCAATCCGGGCAGCGAGCGAACGCCTGGGCTGCGGATCACATCAACACGGGAGAACGCATTCCACGCCTGATGGATCAAGCGAGCGGACGGATATTGCAGGGCGTAGGATAAGCCTTTATAGGGCGAGAGGCTGAGCGCCATGAGGCTTAGCCCGCTATTTTGGGTCAGGCGCAAGCTCACATCGCTGATCGAGATGACAAGCAAAACGATTAATAGTGCCCAAAAAATAAACCCCCGAGTTATTGCGTATAGCCACTTCGTTTTCCTGCGATTACCTGAAATCTGTATCCTGTCTGCACTTGCCGCCTGGCCTCTGACCAGCCAGATCACTCCGACGGTCCCGGCTAACGCGACGCTCAATGTGACTGTCCCTTCGCCGCCGAACAGATTGGGGGCAAACAGCGCCAGGAGGCAGCCGAAAGCCGACCCTAACAGGTTGAGGGCATAGGTGAGCCCCGCCTGATCGGCGTGGACTGTAAGGAGCAACCCGGTAGCCAGCCCGCTGAAGAAAAAAGGGCAGGCGAGGGCGACATAATGCAACACTAGGATCGCCATTTGGCGCTTATCCCAGGCGACGCTGAACGAGTCGAAAGGCAGCCAGTTGGTCAGCAGGTAAGCGGATAGCATGCTGACTCCGCACCCCAACGCCAGCCAGCTCAGGCTTGAGTACGCCCTGTCGGCTCGCAGCCGGGAGAAAAGCGCCAGAACCGTCCCGCTAGCGCCAAAGCCGAGCAGGGCGATGCTGACGATCATGAAGGCAAAATGGTAGAACTGCGCCACCGAGAACAGGCGAGTCAGGTTGATCTCGTAGGCCAGCGTGGCAGTCGAGAGGAGGAACAGTCCCAGCGCGGCTAAGCCGGAGAGGAGAGGAACTGGCTGGTGAGAATTGTTCAGCCTGGAAATCATACCGGTCGGGATTTCATGCCCGTCGAGATTTTGAGAATGCCGGCGTTTATAAGCCTTTATTCGGCCGGAAATCCGACCGGCATCAGGCACAGGGGGATCTCCTCTTTCGCCAATCCGAGGGCTGACTGCACCTGGTCATCATGAAAAGCCCCGATGAAGACTGTGCCCAGCTCCAGGGAGACGGCCTGGAGGTAAACATTTTGGGCGGCGCCACCTACTTCCATGTGCACGTATTGATCGCCTCGCTGACCATATTTGCCCATAGTTCGCGAGTATATGGCAGTGATCACGATCACAGCCGGCGCCTTCGCAATCGATTCCTGATTCAAGGCGGCTGCGCTCAATTCGGAGCGATTATCGCTAGTCCACGAGCGCTCCAGGGCGTGTTTTTCCGGCAGGTAGTGATACAGGCCAGCCTCTAAACCGTCTACCTGACCCGCTAGCAAGTAAACCTCCAGCGGGTAGAGCGCTCCGGCCGAGGGCGCCGTGCGGTAGCCTCCGGGACGGTTGACACCCTGGGCTGCCCACATGAGCTGCCCGACCTCAGCAATCCCCAGTGCCTGATTTGTATATGTGCGCACGGACCTGCGTCCCAGCAGGGCTGACTCCAGTGAAGTCTTACTCTCCTTTATAGGCTCCGGTAGCACGATCTCATCGCCTGATTGTGGGACTCGTACTGGTGGTTGTCGCCAAAAACGTGTGAACATAACCCCTCCCATAGTGGTAACTAGGATCAGGGCTGCCAAAACAGCAATCACCCATCGTTTCATGATTTCATTATAGTGAGGTCCGCCCCCCGGCGCAACTGGCGACCCAGTAGCGGTACGCTTAGAGATCCATTTTCGCCAGTGACTCAGCCACCTGATCGGGGTTTATCGTCCCCACGCTGCGCCAGAGCACCACGCCCTGAGCGTCGAAAAAGATGAAGGTAGGCGTGGCGATGACGGTCAGCTCGCGGGCCAGCGCCATGCCAGCCGCGTCTTGCACATCCACGCGCAGGACGAGCAATTGCCCCCTATATTCGCTTTCGATCCCATCCACGATGGGCTTAGCAGCCACACAGGCCATTCAATAGGGCGATTGGAATTCGAGCAGCACGGGTGTGCCTGCACTGATCTGGCTGCGCAAGTCTTCCACATCTGTGTGCGGCGTTTGCACGGGACGCAGGCGATACCAGATAACCGCCATCCCCAGGGTCAGAAGAGCCAGGACCAGGAGGCGCACCAGACTGAGGCCAGGCCGCAGGAGAAATAATCCCGCCAACAAAATTACGAAAAGAATGAGAAGCGGGGCGGAGTAGAGGTTTAAAGGGTTCATGATGATGAGGATAATGGAGAAGATAATAAGTGTCAATGATGCGTGCGCTGGTGTTTGGGTTTTTTCCTGCCTTTGCTCTTACCGGGTGCCGTGTAATCTTCTTGTAATGATTCTGCAAGGATTGGGCAATTTCTTTGCTCTACACTCAGGGTAATTACGCTCGTAAACCTATTCAAAATCCAATGGAGGTATGAACAATGATCCGCAAACTTACTCTGATGATTACTGTACTGACACTCAGCCTGCTGGCAGCCGTTCCCGCGTTGGCCGATCCCGGCATGCCAAACTTCAGCCCCGGTCTATACGGTGATGGGCAAACCTGGGGTACAAAAGGCGCAGCCGTATTGCCTGCACCCAGCGGCAATAACCTGGCTTCCTTCGACAAGCTGTTCGTTATCGTTAACAGCAACAATCCGATGGGACAGTTGCCAGTGGCTGAGGCTGCGCCGGGCAATCCCGCCTACAACGGAGGGCGCTGGTACACGCATACCGTGGAATGGACAGCGGCTGGATTTGCAGACCATGGCATTGTGCCGGTGCTTACATCCTACGCTGAGATCATGGTGCACTATAACTTGGGTCACCTCTCGATCACACCGGGCTCACCCGTCGGCGGTCCGCCAGCCTTCTTCGAATGCCCTATGCTGCCTGTGAAGTGAAGGATTTGGATCGCAAGTCGAAAGCTTTCACAAGCTTGAATCACGCTGGATCAAATGAAATGAACAAGGGGCTGCCCAAGAGAGAAGGACAGCCCCTTTTCGTTTGGCAAAATTACTTGCGCAGCTAAACCCCTTCCCCTTCCAATGGATACCCCGCTGCATCCCATTCCGCCAGTCCGCCAGAGTAGCGGCGTACATTCTTATAGCCCCACTTGACAAGATACTGGTAAGCCGCCTGGCTGGCGATGCAGGCCGGATCTGAGCAATAAACCACGATCTCATCCTCAGGGTCCAGTAAGCGGGTGGCGTCTTCCATGCGGCTGATGTTGATCGAACCGGGGATGTGCCTGGCGTTGAACGCCCATTCGTTCAGGGTCATCACTAATTTAAAATTATCGCCGCGGTCGAGCTTGGCTTTCAGTTCTTCTCGGCTGATTACATTCATTCAGTTGCTCCTCTTCGTTATACCGTCTTCAGATACTGGTGGATTAGACTGACCGCGATCGCGCCCTCTCCCACGGCGGAAGCCACGCGCCGCACCGCACCCTGGCGCACATCGCCTGCGGCAAAGATACCTGGCACACTGGTCTCGAGTAGATACGGGTCGCGCGGCACCGCCCAATATTTTGGGCGCTTTCCGTCCTGGTAAAGATCCGGTCCGGTCAGCACAAACCCCGCTCGATTGGTTTCCACCACCCCCTTAACCATCTCAGTATGGGGAACAGCGCCAATAAAGAGGAAAAGGGCTGGCGTCTCCACTCGCCAGGTCTCCTGGGTTTGGTTATTTTTCAGGGTGAGCGCCTCGAGCTTGTTACTTCCAAACGCCTCGACCACTTCGGTATGAACCTGGACGTCGATATTATCCGTAGCCGCGATCTGGTCGATCAGGTATTGGGACATGGTGGCCTGCAATCCGCTGCCGCGCACCAGCATGCTCACTTGGCTGGCATAGCGGGAGAAGAACATAGTTGCCTGTCCGGCCGAGTTGGCGCCTCCGACCACATATACATGCTTGCCTTTATAGGAGGCTGCCTCGGTTAAGGCTGCACCATAATAAACCCCCGCCCCGGTCAGGGGTTTGATGCCCGGCGCGCCCAGCTCGCGCACGGTCACACCT
>Ga0209431_10002689_pt1 | contig 14355 bp, 22 predicted proteins | sample RifCSP13_3_FD_184021 | JGI IMG/M metagenome (GOLD analysis project Ga0209431, IMG submission 184021) | Soil microbial communities from Rifle, Colorado - Rifle CSP2_sed 13_3 (SPAdes) (version 2) | ecosystem: Environmental > Terrestrial > Deep subsurface > Rock core/Sediment | place: Rifle...
ATCCAAGCCTGTCAAATAATCTTTTGAAATGTTCCTTGTTGTATTCTTTTATCTCATCCCAAAAAACTTCTCCTGAAGTTATTAGATATAGAAAATCTAGGCTCCCTGTTAGATCTGATGAAACGAGATAATCATCTTCATCAAGATATGATCTTGCAAAGTCAAGAAATCTCTTAAGAGTAATTTGACCAGACATGCATAATGCAAAAGAATCATGTTGCAGACCCCAGCGATCTGTGTTGCTTAGAATTTTTTGTTCTACTAAATCTTTGAATTTCTCCAGTGTTTCGTCACCATACTTTACTCTATACATTCCCATCTGACCAGAGTTTAGCTTAAACCAATCAGCATCTTTCAAGGCTACTGTGTCTGATTGTCTTGTCATTAGTTTGAAAGTAAGACTGTCAGCGGTTTTTAGAGAAACCGGTATTACCCATGTTCCCTTCTGAGATTTCCTTTCGTATTCTGCAAGATATCTTTTTTGTGTGAGCGATATTTTGGAATCTTTTGTAGTAACTTCAATTATTGGGTATCCTACCTGTTTGACCCAGCTGTCCATCATTTTTCTAACTGGCTTTCTTGAAACTTTTTCTAATGCATTCCAAAGGTCTTCAGTTGTAGCATTCCCATACTTGTGTTTTGTAAGATAGTTTTTTAATCCATTACGGAAATTTTTCTCCCCCAAAAAGTTCTCAAGCATTCTAAGTACACTACCGCCTTTGTTGTAGCTTATCTCATCAAAAATTTCTCTGACTTCAGATGGTTTGTTTACCTTAACATCAATTGGATGTGAAGTTTTTAGCGCATCAAGGCTCATAGCTCCGCTAGTTTCACCGATTAGAAATTGATCCCACAGATCCCAACCTGGATAATAATCATGAACAGCTTTTGTCGCCATAAAAGTTGCAAAGCTTTCGTTAAGCCAAAGATCATTCCACCACTTCATTGTAACAAGATTGCCAAACCACTGATGTGCGATTTCGTGTGATATTACTTCTGCAATGTGTTGTTTTGTTTCAGTTGAGGATGTCTTTGGATCATACAAAAGTATGGTTTCTCTAAACGTAATGGCGCCCCAATTTTCCATTGCACCTGATGCAAAATCAGGCACGGCAATCATGTCAAGTTTAGGAAGAGGATATGGAATCTTAAAGTAATCCTCATACCATTTTAGGAATTGTTTTGTAAATTGTAATGATAGTTTCCCCAGGTTTTTCTTGCCCTTGGTTGTAACGATTCTTATCATTGTTTTCCCCAGTCTGCCTTGCAAGAATTCAAGCTCTCCAACTCCTAGGTATAGCAAATAAGTAGACATCACAGGCGTCCGACCAAACTTGTAGAGTGTTTTTTTGCCAATCTTTTTCTTTGATATTATAGGCATGTTTGATATTGCAGTAAGATTGTTATCTGTAATTACTGAAACATCAAAAGTTGCTTTTGCTTCAGGCTCATCCCAACATGGAAATGCGCGTCTTGCGTCTGCCGCTTCAAACTGGGTGGATGCCATGAATTTTGTTTTTCCTTGTTTGTCTTTGTACTCGCTTCTATACAGTCCCACAAGTTTGTCATTTAAAATTCCAATAAAATCAATAAAAAGATCTGCCTTGCCTTTGATTTTTTTTGGCATGATGATTGTTAGTTCTTCATTTTTTTCATCCAAGTTTACTTTGGCTTTGAGAGTTTCCCCTTTTATAATAACAAAACAATTTTTTATTTTAATTTCAGCAGAGTTTAGAACAAATTTGTTTGTTGGTTTAGCAATCTCAACAGATATCATTTCTTTTCCCTTGAAAGTAAAATTTTTAAAATCTGGTTCAAATGTGATGTTATAGTTTTTTGGCCAAACTTGTCTCATGAAACTCTGTTTATTTTATTGGGTTAAGTAAGTCTATCGCATCTACAAGTTATAATAAAACATAATCAGAATACGAACAAAATGTGTAACCTAATTAATGGAATATTGCTATCTTAATTCCTCTATATTCTTGTAAGGATCTTTTCTATGATCTTTGAATATGGTTATGTGATGGTATACACCAAATGTGAATATGATATAGTACCAGATAAAGAGAACATCCACGGCGTGACCCTGATAGTAAGTGTCATGCAAGACAGCAAACAAATATCCCGTATCTGCTATTATTTCAGATATGATCGCAATGCACATTAGTGACCAGAGAAAATTCACTCTTCCTCCTAAAAATAACATCATACCAATTATCGCAGGAACTAAAATAATTGCGTCGGCAATTGGGTAAGCAATGGCGATCGAAAATTCTAATAAATTTGTGCCCGTGTTTTGATCATATGTAATATATAAAGTTGAAGTTAATACTGTAATAGATATTGCTAAAGCAACAAAAATTATTTTTTTAGAAATCATTCTTTTCATTGGTTTAATATAAAATATTGTAAATACAAACAAAAATGGATATCCGGCAAGCCAGAATGCGTCGGCTTCTGAAGGAAATAGTTCTTCGCCTAGTGTCAGATTATAATATAATGAAATCCTCTCTGCAATAAACCATAAGATTGCAAAAATGAGAAATAGAATCCATGCCTTTCCATGATCTCCTTTAAAACCAAATCTCTTTGATAAAATAATAGATACTACTACTAATGATACAGTTACAGGAATGTAAAGTATCAATGAAATAATTGATGCTGTGTCTTTTCCAAATAAATTTGCAATCAATAGTACAAGCCCAGTAGCTGCAATGGTAATAAACAGAAATTTTTTTAGATCAGAATGTTGTAAATTATTTTGCAATACTATTATGTTGTATTGCCACTATCTTAATAGATATTATCTTGGTTGATACGAATGAATAGTGATGGGGTTAATAGCTATCAGAAATTCTTCAATTTGTTGCATACCAGCATATTCATCTAAATGTTTGTGAATTGATTTTATAATATTTGCACACCCATTCCCATACAACTCTTGGAGTACTTGCCTTAGATATTCGGGATGAGCTAGGCAATCGGGTATAAAACATGTGTAATTAACATACAGGGAATGTGCAACTGCGTCTAAAACTGGTCTACCTATTTCAAGCAATGCTTCTTCTACTGATATTGTCACCAATGCTTTTTTGATCTCCATATCCGTTGCGTCTGACATACCATTTCCATACATGGCAATAACGATAAATCTATGTTTGTAATGTTTGTGACTTACATCTGTCTCATTGCCTTAACTAGCAAATAAAAATAGATTTTATTCAATTTTTGTGCGTATGATTAACAAATTAAAGATTATTTTTGAAGAGTTATTCATGGCATTAGTCAAATATGTAAACAGTGTACATGATCTGATTTTTCCATCAATTTCCACATGGGTTTTGATAGGAATTTCCTGAAATTCCGTATTTGGTCCAAGCATCATTTTAGAAATAAACGGTATGATAGATAGATCGTGTATTGTTCCTTTGATTTTGTATTCTTTATCGCTTATAGAATATACACCACCCCTAGAAGTTGGTTTGTTTACTGGCATTGATGATTTAGTTATAGTGACGTCTTCTAGAGAGTACACTTTATCTTGATAGTAAATACGATATTCATATTTTGTAGAATCGTGTTCTAGTTGTGACAAAAGACTTTCATCAAGATTCATTGTGTTTTTTTGTTTATTTGTTTTAATTGAATCTTACTTCAAGTAGACTATGCGTGAATCTTATTTTTTATTATCTTTTGTATTAGATTCATCATGGGTTACTATGCCCTGATTATACCACTTAGTATCAAGACCCATGCATTAACTCCGCTAAAATCAACCTGTGCTCCAATAAACGTAAAAAATGATGCGCAAGGATAAAAAAACTAGATTGAGAATCCTTTTACAGAGTTTGTCTCAACAATGATAAGTAGAATAACATTAAAGTAAGCATGGCAGATGAGCAAATTTATTGCCAATTAGGCCATCATTTAGTTTAGATAAAAAACTAATTTCATTAGTGATGATAGTATCAGCTATTACTCTTATCACCATCGCAGTATTAAGCTTCAACTTTGCACAAAATACTCTCAAAGAAGGAGTAGAAAATCAACTAATAGGAGAATCAAAGATAAGAGGAGAAGCAGTCAGAACATTATTTTATACAAGAATCAAAGATGCACAAATCATAGCTACTACACCCATGGTGCACAATCTAGTCAATGAGTTAAACAACTTACATGATGATCCTAATTTTGATTTAAAAATTAAAGAAAAAAAACTTGATTTCTTTACTGAAGTAAAGGCGTTTCGTGAATTAGTTGGTTATTCCATTGGTTTAGTAGACCTGAAAATTATTGGCAATGATGGAACTATCTATTTTTCTTTAGGCAGAATTGAAAATCCTAATTTTTCAAAAGACCCTCGATTTTTTCGAGGACTAACTCAGCCTTTTGTAGAATTGGAACCAACTTCTCAAGGTGAGCGGGTGATGGTTGTAGTTACACCTATTTTTGGAACAGAAGGCAAAGTACCAATTGGAGTTTTAATCGCAGACACAAGTACTGTAGACCTTGACAATATTCTGTTAACCAGAAGTGGATTAGGCAATACAGGCGAGGTATATCTCGTAAATAAAGATCATGTAATGATTTCAGAATCAAGATTTGTAAAAGATGCCGCATTTCATCAAACAGTAAATACTCTACCAGTATCAACCTGTTTTGATCAAGGTGACAGCATCGGAGGTGTATACAGTGACTATAGAGGAATTCCAATCTATAGCCATTCGTATTGTGCCAAAGATTTGGGATTTGTCTTGTTTGCAGAAAAAGACGAATCTGAAATATTTGAACCTGTTTTAATTCTCCAAAACAAGATCTTTCTTGCAGGAGTTGTAATAATAGTAGTGATGGCGATGCTTGCGTATATCTTGTCAAAGCGTCTTTCAAGACCAATAATAAAGCTACGAGATGCGGCAAATGAGATAGCAAACGGAAACTTTGAGATAAGAACCAACATAAAAAGAGGTGACGAGATAGGACAACTCTCCTCATCCTTTGACACAATGGCAAAAAAGATTCAAGAATCATTAATTGCTATCAGACAAAGAGAAGACATTATAAAACAGCAGCAAGACGTACTGTTACAATTTTCGGATCAAAGTGAAAATTACTTTGTTTGTTTCCTTGATGTTATAGGATCTACAAAACTTACTGCCAACCTGACTGATTTGGAATCAAGCAAATTCTACAGCATCTTTCTTAATTCTATGGCCATCTGGATTGGTGACCACGGTGGAATTGTTGTAAAAAATATAGGCGATGCTTTATTGTTTTACTTTCCAAAAACAAACACACAAGACAAAGATGCCATTAAGGAGGCATTGGAAGGCTGCTTAAAAATTGCTGAGCTAAATACACACCTTAGTAAAAAAATGCAGCAAGAAGGACTGCCAGCGTTTGATTATAGAATTAGTGCAACATACGGTTCTGTAAGAGTAGCAAAAATTGCTACCTCTGCGATTGATGACATTTTTGGTTCTACTGTAAACAAATGTGCAAAGATTAACCGATTTGCACCACCAAATGGATTAGTTATAGGCGAGGCATTGTATGAGATCGTAAAATCTTTTGATTCATACAGTTACAGATTAGTAACTAGGGAATCAGACCCACAAGAATACGGTGCAGTGTATGAAGTAACACGAAAATAATTTGCAACAAACCCCAAGTATTAATTATATCAAGTGCAAAATAAGAATATGGAATTTGTTAATGTAGAAGAGCCCGACTTGAAAAAACCAATAGTAATAGCTGCCATGCAAGACATGGGAAATGTAGGCAGTACAGCAATTGATCTTATCAATGGGAACCTAAGTACGCGTCTATTTCGTTATGTTTCATCATCATATCCTCCCTATGTTGTTGATAAGGGAGGTTACATTGATTATTACCAAGAAAAATGGGAGTACAGATACGGTAAGGATGTTATAGTCTTTGGAGGAGGCAGAGGTCAACCAGAAAACAACGAGGACCTTTACAAGCTGTGTCAAGATGTCATAGATGTTGCCAAAAGATATGAGGTCAGACTAGTTTACACACTTGGTGCATTTCATACAAATCACGTTTTAGGAAAAAACCCAAGAACGTTTGTTACAACAACCTCGCCTGAACTGACTGATCAAGTAAGTAAACTTGGAGTAGACATAACCCCACAGCAATCACTGATAACCGGATTTAATGGTTTGATTTTAGGATTTGCGAAATCAAACAACATACAAGGCATTGGATTGTATGGCGAGATAAACGATCCACAAATACCACAATATCGTGCTGTAAAAAGTGTGCTACAAACTTTGGAAAGATTAACGTATCAAAAGTTTGGAAGTTTTGATGAGCTTGATTTGATGGCAGATGCCGTAGACAATGAAGTCCGCAAGTGAAAAGAATAATTTCTACGCGGATTTTATATATAAAAAAATTGTTTAAAGAAAGTATGAGTATGACAGCATGGAAATGTTACACATGTAATTTGACTTTCAAGCAAGAGTCTCATGCTTCTATTCACAAAGATCTTTCAAAACACAGTTCTCAGCCAATACAGATTGCTTCTTCGTAGAAATTTCACGTCTATTCTCATTGATATCTCTCATAATAACAAAACAAAAGATTAATTCAAATATCTCGAGTTTAGGATGCATTGTTTTTATCTACTGCAGCTTTAAGTTGAAATAAGGCAGTCTTTGCTTCTGCCTTTGCCTTTTGGATATCAAGTTTCAGATCAGCTCTTGCTTTGGCAATGGTAGCTTTTGTTGCTGCATTTATCTCATCCATGGGCATCCCCTTCTGCACTGCTAGTTTTGCGTCGGCGTTTGCCTTTTTAACCGAAAATAACAGTTCTGCCTTTGCTTTCTCTATACTGGCCTTGTAATCATTCATTATTACTCTCAAATCCTTTTTGAGAATCGCAGAGTCATTTGTGCCTAATGCAGACGCAGTATGATAACTTGAGCTGGTAACACCAAGCAATAAGACCATAATAGAGATACCAGATGCTATTTTCAGATTCATTTTAAGAATTCTCCTTGAATCTAATTAAAAAATATTGTGTAGGATGAGTACTAGAAATATTGTTATATTTGATAGATGTGTTGACTTCATGAAAACAAATGGAGCGATTTAGAATATCCAAAAATAAACAGGTGTGGATCACCATACAAAGCAAAACTCGTGCTAAAACTATTTTGCGTGCGCTTGCAGATGATGATAAGAGAAGCATTTTGATGAAATTGGTAAACAACCCAAAACCAGTCAATGAAGCCTTAAGAAGTTGTAATATTCCAAAAACATCAGGATATAGAAAAATCAATTCCTTGATCAGGGAGGGTTTGATAACAACGAAGTATTTTAGTCATAATGACAACAATGAAGGAGTGACTAGATATGTCTCAGTGTTTTCAGATTTGAAAATCAATTTTTTAAATAAGGAGCCAATAGTTAAAATCCGTCCATACCGAAATCTGAAAAAGAATCTATAAAACTAGTCTATTTGAACCAGTCAAATTCCTGTCTTTTTTTCTGAATTGGCACATCTTTTATTATAGCCTTGACTACCTCGGTGTGATTATACGTGAGATGTCTCAAGAATTTAGCAGATTCTTCTTCTTTTTCTTGTTCATCTGAGATTAGGTCGCTCTCACTAAGCTCCTTTATCAGAGTTTTACATTCATCACATGGTTCAAAGTCAAGATATAATTTCATTATAAATTAGAGAATGTGTTTTTTGGTAATAAGGTTATGCCTGCGATCAGGAAAGTGAGATCTAGAAATTTGATCTGTCATATGATTAATTATTTTTTAAAATTTGGCTATTTCGCAACACGTAAAAATCTCTCTTCTATTTCATCCCAGTTGACAACATTCCACCATGCTTCAATATAGTCTGCACGTCTGTTTTGATATTTCAAATAATATGCGTGTTCCCAAACATCCAAACCTAGAATTGGTATTAATCGAAGTGTCCAAGGGCTTGTTTGATCAGGCATTGCCTTGAATTCTAATCTAGAATATGTTTGATTATAAACTAGCCAGCCCCAGCCACTTCCTTGAATAGACAAACTGCCTTGGGAAAACTTTTCTTTAAATTCTTTGAAACTACCAAAATAAATTTTAATTTCATCTGCAAGCCTTCCTCCAGGTTCTCCTCCCCCGTTTTGCTTCATGCTCTCCCAAAACAGTCTATGATTGTCAAATCCTCCACCATGAAAATTTATTGCGTTTCGCACATCTTCTGGAACAGTAGTCAAATCCGATAAGACTGATGTGATATAATTTTTGTGAGTGAGTGCATTTATGCTTTCAAGTGCGGTATTTAGACCATCTGCATAAGCTTGATGGTGTTTTGTGTGGTGTATCTCCATTGTTTTTGCGTCAATGTATGGTTCCAGTGAATCATATTTGTAATTTAGTGGAGGAACTTCATATTTGCCCATTTGTTTCTGTTTACACTCATAGGGTTTAAAATAATGGCGTGACCCTCTTGCAGAATGTAGGGAGATTACCACCCAAAAATCAGCGCCATTGCGCCCGATTTATCACATGATTTCTGCGGGATCACGCTACTTCAATCCATTACTCTGACAACAAATGTCATTAATATTATAATGTCATCTCAAATATTTAAGATCTATCTGAAAAAATTCTATCGATCAGTTGTTTTTAGAATATTTATTTCAAAATGGTCTATTAGAAAGCAAAAATAATATCATAATTATCAAACATATTTTTAATTTTTAGTGGTCTACTTAAAATTTTTCATATTTTGTCCAATCAAAGGAATTATCTTATTTATGATGATTTCATCAGCTTTTGCTTGTGGATCAAATGAAACCAAGACCACATGTGAAAGACGTCTGTTTTCATCTGCAATTGGGATTGTGGCACGAATTAACTTTTCATAGTGTGATGTTGCAAAACTAATTTTACCTAAAAGATACTCCCAACGCAGTCTTGTTGCTTGTCTGTTTGCAGCAGTTATTGCATATTCTGCCCTTTGGTCTGGCGAAAATATTGCTTTGAGACCCTTTCTTTCTGCATCTGCCTCAAGTATGCCATCCTGGTCTGCAATACCAACAAAGCGTATTGCGGGATCTTGTACAGCTATCTTTTCACATAGTTCCTTGAAAAATTGTTTCACTATTTGGTAACAGACACACTGTGAATATATGTTATTTGTTAATCGAAGGAAATTATTATTAGTTTCAGAACAGTTTTTATCTTAATCTTTTGTATTTGAAACTATGATTGCGATAATTTTAGTGAAGTTCAAAAAAAGTGCAAAAGAAGTAGCAGAATACGGAAGCAAGGTTCTCAAAAATGTTCCAAAATACATCAAAATCAAGGCATCCTACTGGACAATGGGGAGATATGATGCGGTATGGATTGTAGAGACACCAAATGAGGAGAAGCTCTTCGAGTGGTTCTTAAAAGCTGGTCGCATTGACATTGCTAAAACAGAAACAATGATTGCACTAACAAGGGAAAAGGCAATGAAGATGCTTTCTTCTGTAAAATAATTTTTTGGCAAAACTTTCCACTTTATTGTTTCACATCATAGTTGAAATTCAAACACAGGGCATGTTTTTTATACAGAAATTATTTCTTTAATTGAATTGTCTAGTCTTGTATTCAAACAAATCAAGCGAGATGATTCTGGATGTGTCACATATCTTATTGCTTCATCAAAGACAAGAGATTGTGCGATTGTAGATCCTTTGCTTGATCTCGACTTTGTTATTCAAGAGACAAAGAATGCAGGTTTTGACACCATATCGCATGTTATTGATACTCATACCCATACAGATTATCAAAATATTATACGACAAAATCGTGGTGAAATCTCAATAAGCTAACGTGTCTTGTGAAATAGAATCTTTGAAATATTTTGAATGTATTATATAATTATGGCTACAGCATACGTTCTGATTAATTGTGATATGGGGTCAGAAGAATCAGTCATAAATGATATAAAATCAATACCAGGAGCCAAAAGTGTAAACGGGGTTTTTGGTGCATATGATATCATTGTGGAGGTACAAACTCCTACTATTGACAATCTTAGAGAAACAATCACAATGAAAATACGAAAATTGGAAGGTGTGCGAACCACTCTAACCTTGATAGCAATAGAATATTAATAAAAAAATTTAAAATTTGAGAGTCATCAGTAAAGATTCCAGGGTCAAAGTAATGATTTTATTTTGTTTTGTCTTCTACAAGTTTGAATCTGGTTAGTTGTTTGTAAAGGATAAAGACTATGAATGCTATTATTAGAAAGTCTATTATATTTGCGATCAGGTCACCATACAAGAATGTTGATTTTCCTACAGGAAACACTAGTGTCTTTAAGTCTCCTGTTTCCTGAAGAGCAAGTCCCACAAGTGGAGTTATTATATCAGATACAATGGCAGTTACAAGTTTAGAAGCTGCTGCACCAATAACAAAGGCAATAGCCAATCCTATTATTCCAAATTTTTGTAAGAAATCCATAAACTCCTGAATCAGTGTCTTTTTTACAGGAGGTTGTTCGCTCACAAAAATTGACTGTGAATCATATAATTAAGTAATGGTCAAAATATTCTTGTTGATTAATTATTTTCCAAGACGTAACGTAGTCGGATTATTGCATTTTTGATATCGATTGCTATTTGTTGATAGGTTGAGACGGTATTATTATCAATTAGAAGATCATGTTGTGGTTTCCAGTCAGATGTAATCAACACTTTGGTAAATGATTGGTGTCCACCTGTTTGTTCTTTTGATTTTTTTGGCGTATAATGAGATACGGTGATTATTTTTTCTTTTAAAAGTGATTTCATCATCAATTCTTTTAGTTTGGAATCAGAATCAAGTGCTGATATTACATCGTCGTGTACAAGTCCTGGTGGAAGGGTAGTTAGCTTACCAAATCCGTTCCAGACAAAATCTTCTATCTTTGAATGAAATTTGCCTTTTAGAACTTTGCTTATTGTTCCAATGTTTAGTGGACCAATCTTAATTGTTGGTGGAAGTGATAAAAAAAATCTGATCTTCCACGTTGTGTATTCATGCAATCCCAAACCATATGTACTGCCTGGAGAAAATCCACTTTCTTCAAGCACCTTTCTTTTAAGCACATCAAGATATGTGATGTGCCCATCTCTTACTCGCATCGCACCCACACTTGCAATTCCTTCAGTTGGTCCGGTAAGCTGGATTCTTGGATAATCATATTCAAAGTCCATAGTACCTGGCTCTAAAAGTTCATTATCCATTCCCGCCGAAGCCAGATGCTTTTGCAATTTTAGAACAAAACTATCGTGTAATACTAACATACAATATACTACAAGGTATTATGATATAAAATTTTTATATAAAAGATGGTTTTTGATAAAAGGGATCACAGTCTCAAATCATGTCCATGCTTTGGCATCTTTTTTCCAGACCCTAACCCCATCAACAAAGACCTGTTCATCTTCTTCAAAGACAGTATGCCATTTTCCGTTGTGAGGAAATATCTTATTCAGCAGTTTTACTTTTTCATTTGTGGGGAATTTATTCAATAATGCACCCCATCTCATGTTTTGAACCTTTGGCATAATCTCATTGATATCTTTCATTTTGTTCTAAATCCTGTTTTTTGCTTGTAGGATACGATGTTTATCTTTATTGATTTTATTGTTTTGAATTTATTCTATAATCATGATTGAATGAAAAAATAATTTTAAACGTGTTTCAGCTTAAAATCTTCGTTCGCCGCGGTGTTTTGGTAGACACTCACGACAGTATACTGGGCGTCCTTCTGTTGGTTTAAAAGGAACCTGTGTTTCTTTTTTGCAGTCTGCACAAGTGGCAGGGTGCATTTGTCTGTCTTCGGACATGGCTTTTGATCATTTTCAGTTACATAAAAACTGTTAGTATTAGATACAAAAGGGTGGATCTAAATCGGTAGCAAATAATTATGAGATGTCTAAAATGTTTGTAATGAGTTCTAAGATATCAGAGCAAGAGAAACTTGCACTTACTCCTGAATCAGGATTTAATCTGGTTGGCATAGACCCTTTTGAAGCATATGGGAAAAAGTTGTATTTCATAGAACATTTTGATATGTATCAAGAAGCACTAAAAGCAAAAAAGGATAGAAAAAACCCTGATGAATATTTGATCTTGTATAATGGTTCATCTTAACAACATTCTTTACAAGACCAAAATGGAGAAAATCAGGCGTTCTTAATAATACCAAAAAAATACTTTCCGATAATTGTCGTGGTAGGCGTAGCGATAATTGTTGTTGTGGTAGTAAATTCATCTCTCATAAACAATGAATCACCTGTTATGTCAAATCAAAAGATCATTGAAAACATAACATCTTTAAAGACACCTGCTAGCCAGACATACAAAATTAACACACAATGTGAGATGCTTTTTGCAATTACTACATCCACGTATCCAAATGGGGAAGCAATACCTAGATTTAACACAACGTCCCTTGTTGAAAAGTATCCTGATGAATTTAAAGAATGGAAAGAAACACTAGCAGATCCAGAAAAAAGAAAAGTGTTTGTCCAAAATGTTCCTGACGAATTCAATCAAGTCTTAATTCCTGTATTGATGAAAGAGTCATCGATAGATCCTGAACTCAAACCAACTGCTATGTTAATTACAGAGCCTCAAGCAAATTTGAAGTTAAAACAAATCTATGATGAGAACCACTGTCAAGAGTTCTTTTCCAGTCACAGTAAACCAACTCCATAAAACAAATTTGATTTAGAATGGTAGTAAAAATGAACTACGAATATTCGATCTATTGGATTTTACACTGGGCAGTTATTCCTTTTGAAATGACAAAATATGTGTATGCCAAAATTCCAATGCCAACCAATCTGAGCGGAATTTCATAATTGTTCAAAAATGCAGTTGCTGTACTTCCAATTGTTCCAAATGTAGAAATGATTGCAAAACCAGTAGGACCACAGCTGCATACACCTGCACTTGCGCCAATTATTGGTCCTGCAAAGCTACGCTTTAGCTGTTTCTCACGCAATATTTTAACTCTGAAAATGCTCATGCTAACTACCAGTCCAGACAATGCAGAGACTATTACAATTAGTACAAAACCTATAACGTCTTCATTTGGAACATAAAAAGTGGCAATTGGTTGTAGGAAAACATATTCAGATACAATAGAAAGTATTACTAATAGTCCTACAAATATTGTAACGGATAATAAGATATATCGTTTATTTGAAAAAACAAATCTTAGGGCTTGACTTTGCAATTGTAATTCGATGCTTATTATGTTTCATCAAGTATAAACCATATGCCAAAATTCGTAGAGATTTGGACGCATAATTTACCTACACTCACAGTTTTGTTCTCCACAATGACATGTAACCTCAAATGAAAATACTGAACTTGCCGAAGAAAATCCATCTGTTACATCTACAAAGACCAACAGAGTTTCTGCTTCTGCGTTGTTGTCAATCTCCCACGAAAAGACATAATTACCATTTGAATCTGTGATTCCTTCGAAATCTTTGAGCTTGTTTTCCCCGTAATCTTCTACTCTCACTAATACAGTAACATCATGGATTGGTTCTTGCCCATCAGTAACAGTAACTATAATGGATTGCATCGTGCCACGCCTAACTTGGGATTTTCCTTCCACCTCTATGTAGAGTCTTTGTATGTCTTGTGTTTCTGAATTGTATTCAATTTGAAATATTTTTTTGTTAATCAAGTATTGTAATCCTGACACAAAATCCACATCAGATATTTTTCCATTTGCCCACCAGCCGGCGTTGTTTTTGAACCAGAGAGGAATTTTTGTCAAAATACTTTCTTTTACATAAAAATATGATGTTGGAATTGCAATACCGTTGAATGTTCCAGTAACTTTGTACGTACCTCTTGGAAATTCATGATCTAAAATTAAAGTAGTTTGATAGACACCACTTTCAAGAACGGGAGCTTTTGACTCTATAGTTTTTCCATCTGGCCTGATTATTGTTAAAAAGACATTATTGGTTTTTTTCAAGTCACCAGTTATTCCAGATATTGTAATAAACGATGTCTGTCCATATTTTGGTAAGAAATACACATGTTCTAAAGATTCTGACAGGGGTGCTTGAATCACTTCACTCTTGATCAAATATTGAATCGATTGAATAAATCTAGTATCATCAATTTTCTCTTCTGACCACAATCCTGCTGTGTCTTTTATCCAGTGTGATATCAGAATAGTTTCGCTGTGTGTGTTATGAATTCCAGTTATTACTAGAAAGAATCCAATCAGAATTGCTAAGGATTTCATCGATATAAATAACAATTAAGATTTAATCTAGTTTCAGTTTTTAGCTAAATCCTGCACCAAATTTA
>Ga0209431_10002690_pt1 | contig 14347 bp, 13 predicted proteins | sample RifCSP13_3_FD_184021 | JGI IMG/M metagenome (GOLD analysis project Ga0209431, IMG submission 184021) | Soil microbial communities from Rifle, Colorado - Rifle CSP2_sed 13_3 (SPAdes) (version 2) | ecosystem: Environmental > Terrestrial > Deep subsurface > Rock core/Sediment | place: Rifle...
AAATGCTTCCGGAAATTTCCAACTGTTTTTTCTTTCTTCTCTTTGCTTTTCAGTTGATAGCATAAAATCTTAATTTCCTTTGTAATTAGGGATTGAAGTGATCGATTTCATGAATTATAGAATTAGAATTTATCTTGAATTGGGCAAACATAAGCAAATATTGATGGTGAAAAAATAATTTTTCAAATTGGATTTTGTTTTTCATCATAGTTTTTCCCATAGTCAAATCGCCAGCTTTTAATTGGTAAAAATATGAGCCGCCTGGATGAGGTTGACCAAAAAGCTAGAGAGAATGTCACTCTGTCCGCCTAAGGCGGCTTGTCGAAGAGTGCAAAGTTGTTATTTAATTATCAGATTTCGACAGGCTCAATCTGACAAAACACTTCTAAATTACTTTTTGGTTAGCTCTACTTTATTTCTCCCTTTGGGAAAGAGAAGGAGAAAAATCAATAATGCTGAATGCATCAAGCGGGGCTTTTGATAAAACGAGGAGAGCATTCGATACTGGTCTTTCTCCAGAAGCGTCTGAAGGAGAATTAACTACCTCATTTCTAATTACCATTGTAGTTGAGCCGCCGCCATCGAGATTTATTCCTTGATAAACTCCAATCTGAACCATGAGATCTGCAAGTTCATAAAGATTCATCCCTAAACTTGAAATTTGTCTTCCATCAACAGTAACTAAAAATAATTTTGTTGAGTCTTGATTTATTCCAACAGCAGTTCTTGGATGTCTGGTGAACACAAATGATTCATTAGGATTCATTGAAGCAGCCATGCCATCCTTAACAATTATGGGATGGCCGCCCAACATTTCTTTAAGCTTAGAAACTGAAGGAAGAATATTCAATAATATTTTAATTGTGTTCTTGACCGATACATGAGAACTCAAATAATTTGCGACCATATCGCTTGCAGAAACAACCATTGAGCTATCTGGAATTACTGTATTTCGACCGGATAGATTAATTGAATCAACAACACAATAAACTGTATCATTTGCCAACCATGAAGCGATAGGATTTACAATCATCTCAAAACCGTCGTCACTCGTTCCCGTTGATGTTCCATAAAATTGATTATAAAATATTAGTTGGTTGATATCCCTTGCAACATTTATCCCGTTTATTTTTAATGAAGAATCTTTCAGCACAATTCTTCCGCTTAAATTTGGATTGGAAATAGAGACTTCATTATTCACACTAAAACCGACTGTCGGCCAATCAACCCTTTCATTTCGAAGCACTTCGCCATTCTCTACTTGAATATTATTTGGCATCCCGGTTTTTAAATTAAAAAAGTCCCCGTTGACAGGACACACTGACCAATGACCGGCAAAATTTTTTCTAATTGACATTGCGCTCGTCTTTTCCCTGTCCCCGGAAAGCAGTTCAAATGCTTTTACTGTTTCAATTGCAAAGAATTCATTTGTCATGTCAGCTTCAAAAACATCTATACTGCATGGAATGGAATGTACCAAGTATTTTGTATAGAACATTCCAGGTCCAACTTGCTTATGTTGAACAGTATCTAAAATTACTTGCGGAAGTATTGATGAATAAATTAAAAAAGTAAATAGTACTGATAGAAGTTTAGATTTTAAGGGATACTTTTGAAAAATTTCCATAACACTCTCTTTTTAAAAGTTACCAAAAGTGAAAATCATTTATTCGAAAATAACTAATTCCCCCTGGTTATTCATGCCATTTCAAATACTTAATTTTATTGTTCATAATATTTTTTCATTCATTTGAATTTTTAATTACTTATTTGGTTTCAAATTATTATTTTATTCTCTACAAAGGCAGGGTTTATTTCCTAACGGTGTCATTTTAGTTAGAACAAAATTATTAAGGCAAAAGTGATAAATATTAAAAAAATATTCCCTTCTGATTTTTTAAAATCACTTACAAACGTTTACTACAGGAGTGGAGTTTTACTTGCGTGGATAGCATTAATCATCCCGCTAATTATAACGTACGTGGGCTGGCAAATTGCAAATGCAGATGATAAAAGTGATGCTCGTGTCAACTTCGATTTTAAGATCAGAGAAACCAATCAGACAATTTTAAAAAGAATGCATGTCTATGAGCAGGTTTTATTGGGCGGCATTGGATTGCTTGCCTCATCCGATACAGTTACGCGTGGTGAATGGAAAACATACGTTGAGAATCTTCTTATAGATAAAAACTTTCCCGGTATTTTAGGACTTGGATATTCATATGGCCTAAGGTATTCAGATTCTCTTAAGCTTGTAAAAGCAATGCAAAGTGAAGGGTTTTCTAATTTTAGAATTTGGCCTGAGGGTACGAGAGAAGAATATACATCGGTGATTTACATTGAACCATTTAACGAACGAAACCAACGTGCATTTGGTTATGACTTGCTGTTCGAACCTTTGCGCAAATCTGCAATGCTGGAAGCAAGGGATGACGGTTTAACCACAATCACAGGAAAAATTACATTGGTTCAAGAAACCGAATATAACATTCAAGCCGGGTTCTTAATATTTATCCCATTCTATAAAAAGAATATTCAAGCCCCTACCGTAGAACAGCGAAGAGATTTATTTAAAGGATATGTTTATAGCCCTTTCAGAATGAGCCATCTTATGGGGTCAACGTTAGGAAATGAACTTAGTAATATAAAGATTCAGATCTATGATGGTATTGATACTATTCCTAAAAATCTAATGTACAATAGCGATTCTTTGTACGCTACTGTACCGGATGAATCGTTTACGGGAATGAGCATTCTTAACCTGTACGGAAAAACGTGGACACTAAAGTTTACAGCGCTTCCAAAATTTATAGCATCGTTTGAATCCGATAAACCAGTAATTGTTCTTCTTTCCGGAATATTGATAAGCTTACTTTTTTCCCTGGTAACTCTCTCTTTCATTAACTCACGAAAAACAAGTAAAAAACTTTCCGAGGTTTTAGAATCAACAGGAGAAGGAATTTTTGGCGTAGACAATTCGTTGAAATGCACATTTATTAATAGTTCAACTCTCGAGATGCTTGGTTATAATATGTCTGAATGTCTTAATAAAACTATGCATGAGTTCATTCACTGTATAGAAGTGGATGGAAAAATTTGTAATGTAAATCAATGTCCGTTAATTAAAACTATTAAAAATGGAAAAACAAATAATACTTCGGAAGTAACATTGGAGCGAAAGGATAAGACGAGTTTCTCAATAGAATATTCTTCGCACCCGATTATTGAAAACGGACTCATAACAGGAACAGTCGTAACTTTTAATGACATCACCGAGCGTAAAAAAACTCTCGCTCAAATTGAAGGATCGCTGCGAGAAAAAGAAGTGCTGCTTAGAGAAATTCATCATCGCGTAAAGAACAACCTACAAATAATTTCGAGTCTCTTAAATCTTCAAGCTGGTTTCACTACCGATAAAAAAACAAATGAAATTTTGGAAGAAAGTAAAAACAGAGTTAAGTCAATGGCTCTCATACACGAAAAGCTTTATCAAAGTAAAAACTTTTCAAGTATTGATATCCACGAGTTCATAGAGGAATTATTCAAAAATTTATTTCACTCTTTCGGAGTAGAATCTTCTTCAGTAAATACGGAATTGAGTATTGACAACATAAGCTTAAATGCTGATCAGGCGGTTTACCTTGGGCTTCTTGTCAACGAATTAGTTTCAAACTCTTTAAAACATGCTTTCAAATCAGCTCCTCTTGATGATAATGGAGAACTACAGAAAAAGATATTCATCGGCGTTCAACAAGATCCGAATTATGGTTACTCAATTAAAATTGGTGATAACGGATGCGGTTTCCCGGACAATATAGATTTTAAGAATACTGAATCATTGGGACTTCAACTCGTTATGTCTCTTGTTAAACAATTAGATGGCGAGATAAGCTTGAATAATAATTCGGGGACTGAATTTTTAATTGAGTTTAGAAGAGATGAGTGATAACTACCCGGCCGATAAGATTATTCCTGTTTCAATTTCGGGAAATCATCATAGGGAATAAAATCTAAATCAGATGCACCAACATTTTCAACTACTTGCTCTGCAGCTTTACCGCCTGGAATTGCAATATGACAAGCAGGATGTGAAATGCAAAATCTTAAACTAAGCTGAGCCATAGAGTATTGCTTATGAAGCTCAAAAAAAGATTTCATAGTATCTAGCTGTTCAAGATAAGCGTTCAATTTTTCTTCCGATAAATTAAATCTTCTATGATCATCCTCACCAAATGTGCTATTTCTATCAAACTTGCCTGCAAGCAAACCAAACAGCAATGGTATTCTCACTATAACTCCAATTCCATATTTCAATGCTTTGGGAAAAAGTTCTTTTTCTGCTTCTCTTTCTAAAAGATTATACCTCACTTGAATTACATCTAAAATATCTTTGTGTTCATCAAGCAAAAATGCTTGCTCTGTTTCCTTAAATGATTGAACACTTAAACCGGCTTGTTTTATTTTTCCTTGCTCTTTAAGCTTCAGCAGAGTTTCCCATGGTTCATCCTTCATCAACAAATCGGTGGTGGGACTATGAAGTTGAAGCACATCAAGATAATCTCGTTTTAATCTTTTTAAACTTTGCTCGGCAGCAAAAATAAGATGCTTTTTTGAATAGTCGGGATTTGCAGGAGTTGTATTATGCTTTTCATTTAAGAACGGATAAAAATTATTGCCGGCTTTTGTAGCAATGATTACCTTTTCTTTTTCGCCTCTTTCATTGAGAACTTGCGCAATTAATTCCTCAGAATGCCCGAAACCGTAAACATCGGCGGTATCAATTAAATTAACCCCATTATCTAATGCGGCATAAATTGCTTTTTTTGAAACCTCATCATCAGTAAACCCCCAATCTCTGCCGCTAATTCCCCATGTACCATAGCCAATGGATGAAACACGAGGTCCGTTTTTTCCAAGGTTTAAGTATTTCATTTCAACGGCGGCAGAAATAAATATTGGGCGCTTTTTTTATCAAATTAATTGCTTCGCTTCTTCATACCTTCAAATTTGGGAAGAGATTGCTCTTCATCATCCTGGAAAAGATAATCGTTGAAATCGGTGAAGTAATATTTATCTTCATCGGGAAAAAATCTTCTGGCCTTCCTCGTATCTTTATACGAATCAATAGCAGATTTAATTGCTTTGCGAAGGCGGTTAATTTCACTTTCTATTTTCTCTGCTGTTCCCGAAAATTTTCCTTCTTTAAAGCTTCTCACATCAGAGTAAACTTTTTCCGTTTGATCAACCATATCATTAGAAAACTTTTTTGCTTTCTCTATAATACTATTTTTTGCATCGCTTGCTTTTTTCATGTAATTATTAATTTCATCGGAGACGTCTTTTCTTGTTTCTTTACCGCTTTTAGGGGCATATAACAAAGCTATAACCCCGCCTACAACGGCTCCGAATAAAAATGCAGCAGCAACTTTTTGAGTTTTTCTGTTTTCCATAAATAATCCTTTCAAAGTTCAGTTCATATTTAAATATTATTGAAATACTTTTCAAGTGAATTGCCTCGTTATTTTACAAAATCCAATACCAACACATTATTAATTTACAATTTAGCACGTATTGTGAGCTTTTCGATGTGCACAATAATTGAAGCAATATTAGTGTTATCTTAAAAATTATTAGTCTATTTATAATGAAATTATTGCCTTAAAAGAAGGGTTTTAATTTATCTATATTTTCAATAAGCTTTATCTCAAAGAGGGCTCCAAATGATTAGCTACCAGCTTAAATGCAGGGATATAGGTTTCGATTCATGTGATTTTATCTCAACCGGTAATTCCGAAAATGAAATAAAGAGAAGGTTTTTTTTGCATACTATGATAAATCACAAAAAAGAATTTGAACAATTAGAAGATGAGGAAATAATCGAACTGTACGACTTAATAAAGCGAATTCTAGACAATCAAAATTAAAACTAACCGCTGTTAAACCGAATGAATTGTACCGAAGTAAAATATTATCTAAACGATTATTCAAAGGGAATTCTTCTTGATGAAGTTCGCGCAGAAATTCACAAGCATCTTAACTATTGTAAAAGCTGTACCAAATTATTCGACAACCTAATTACCATAAGTTCCGAAACCGGTATAAAGGAAAAAAATCTCCGATCTAAGGAAAAGGTTTTGGAGAAAATTCATAAAGAAAACGAAAAAACCGGCAGCACAAAAAAAATCATTCCCAGAATATTTTCGTCTGCCTCCGCAATAAGTTCCGAAGCTGATCACTTAAAAAACAGCTTGATGCTGAAAGCCAACGAAATCGAAAACAACAAATTGTATGTTGTAGCCGGAATCATATCTATTATTGCATTAGGAGTGATCTTAGCATATTTGATTTTTGATCGTTCGCCAAGCACATTTTGGTCAGTAGAAAAAATATCCGGTTACCCGGTTATTGAATCAAACATTTTAACTGATCATGGAGTAATAAAAATCGGAGAAAAGCTTTTTACAGATTCCAAATCAAAAGCCCGGTTGAAAGTTGGAGCGGTTGGCGAAATAGATATAGAACCGCAATCTGAAATTCAAATAACTGAAACAAAATCATCTGAATACAGACTGATTCTATCAAAAGGAAAAATCAGTGCACGAACATGGGCTGCACCAAAATTATTTTCAATTAAAACACCCTCTGCCATCGTAACCGATCTTGGTTGTATTTACTATTTAACGGTTGACGATAAAGCATCAACAACAATTCAAGTAAAATCCGGTTGGGTTTTAGTGGAAAATAATAACAGCAAGTCGCTTCTTCCTGCAGGCACACGCTGCTATTCAGAAATTTCTAAAAGACCAGGAACACCATTCTTAAATGACGCTTCAGAATCGTTCAAAGAATCATTATTCAAGTTAGACTTTGAAAATGGCAGTAAAGCAGAGCTTGAAACAGTGTTATCCGAATCCCGTCGAGAAGATTTGATCAGTCTGTTCCACTTACTTAAACGACTTGATCGAGAATCACGCGGAAAAATTTATGATCGAATATCAATTCTGTTTAATATACCGCAAAGAATTACACGCGAAGGAATTGTCAACGGCAATAGTGATATGATGGGAAGATTGTGGACGGAGCTTGGTATTGGAAGCATATCTATTTATCAAAATTTATAATTCTTTTTAACTAAGAATTATTCTAATTTCACGCTATCTATTAAACGCTTTTTTCATTCAAAAAAAAATTTAAGAGTCAATAATCCTCCACTCTTTTCGAACCAATAAAAAATCGAAGTGAAATTTTTATGTATGCACTTGAAGTAAAAAATCTTTCCAAAAATTTCAATGGTATTAAAGCTGTTGATGACGCATCATTTATAGTACCCGAAGGTTCTGTGTTCGGATTAATCGGACGCAACGGTGCAGGCAAAACTACTACAATCCGAATGATGATGAATATCTATGTCCCTGATAGCGGCGAAGTAATTTTGCGGGGGACAAAAATCGGTCAGGAGTTCAAAGATAAAGTTGGTTATTTGCCGGAAGAGAGAGGTCTTTACAAAAAAATGAAGGTGATGGATACGCTTCTCTTTCTGGCAGAGTTGAAAGGAAAAACCGGGAAAGAAGTTGAACGGAAAGCATTAAATTATTTAAAGCGATTTGATCTGGCAGAAAGAAAAAATTCAAAGATAGAAGATCTATCTAAAGGAAATCAACAAAAGATTCAATTCATTGCAGCAATTCTTCATGATCCTGAATTTCTGATTTTCGATGAGCCATTTGCCGGTCTCGATCCAATTAACACCGATCTTCTTAAAGATATAATTCTTGAAAAGAAAGAAGAAGGCAAAGTGATAATTTTTTCAACGCACTTAATGGATTTTGCTGAAAAGCTCAGCGATCACATTGCAATGATTGATCATGGAAAAATAATTCTGCAAGGTTCGCTCAGCGAAATAAAATCTGAATTCGCTCAGAGAAATGTTACGCTTGAAGCTGTGGGCGATCTTTCTTTTCTTGATAGCGAAGCTTTCGTCGAAAAAGTCGAAAACTTTGGCAACACAGTAGCAATAAAAGTTAAAGAAGCATCGCAAACACAAGATCTGTTAAAACTTTTGATTCAAAATGATGTTAAGGTGAACAAGTTTGCTGCAAACGAAATATCTCTCCACGAAATTTTTGTTACGCTGGCAGGTAAGGATTCGAACAATGGTAAATAGAAGAACATTTTCAATAGTTAAACGTGAACTTAAGGTAAAGCTGTTCAGCAGAACTTTTATTATTATGACTCTTCTAATTCCAATATTCATGCTTGGAATTATGGGTTTGCAAACTTTTCTATTTCAATATTCGGATGGTGAAAATGCTTTTCTAATTGTCGCATCGGAATCACAAAATGTACTTGATAATATTCAAACGGAACTTTCTAAGATGCCTAAAAATAAAGACGGCAATGTTGAATTCATGTTCGAAAAATTGGATAAGCAAAAGATCGAGACAAGGTTAAACAATATTCGTGCTGATATTTTAGAAGAAAAAATTACAGGATTAATTTTTATTTCTGATCAAGCATTAAAGAACAAGCAGGTGGAATACTTTTCAAAAAATCCAAACAACAATATTTTACTAAACAAAATAAAACCGCCGATAAACAAAGTTCTTACCGACATGTATTTCGTGGGAAAACAGTTATCCCGTGAAGAACTTGAATTTGCGAAAGACGATGTTGACTTTAATGGTTTCAGAATATCAGCAGATAAAGAAATCAAAGAGGAAGGGATTGGAAACACGATTCTTTCATTCCTATTTACATTTTTACTTTACATGAGCTTATTGTTTACCGGGCAAATGACTATGTCTGCAGTAATTGAAGAAAAAAGCAATAAAATAGTCGAGGTGCTTTTATCATCTGTTAGCAGCAGAGAATTAATGACAGGAAAAATTATCGGCACTGCAATTACCGCTCTTGTTCAGATGGCAATTTGGCTTTCACCATTAATAATTTTGATATCAACCACATGGTTTGTTCTGCCGCCGGAATTTACCCTAAAGCTTAGCATATGGCATTTGCTCTTTTTCATGCTTAATTATTTTATTGCGCTCATAACTTTTCTCGGTTTGTTTGCAACTGTCGGTTCCATTTTTGATAATCCGCAGGATGCTCAATCCGGTATATGGCCTATAATGATGCTGATAATTATTCCCTTCTTCATCGCAATAGGAATGCAGACAAATCCCGAGAACCAAATTGCAAGAATTGCTTCATTCGTTCCATTTGCTTCACTAATCATTATGCCCGCAAGGATAACACTTGTTGATATTCCGCTGCTGCAGTTGGTTCTTTCAATCATCACAAATATTGCAGTAATGATTTTGATTTTTATTCTTGCAGGAAAAATTTATCGGGTTGGAATTCTTATCACGGGTAAAAAACCCAAATGGTCTGAAGTAGTGAAATGGTTTAAATACAATTACTGAGAATCATTAAGTCAATGGCACACTGATCACACAGATACAACTGATTTTTACTGATCTGTGTTAATCTGTCAAATCAGTGTTATCTGCGTGCTATTGATTTTTCTTAAATCGATCACTCTTGTGCAGGCATTCCATAAGCAGCCCACTCTTCATTAGAGGGACCGTAAATTCCGGGAACCGTTAATCCCAACAATCTCATTACAACCGTAAGCTGACTTCGATGATGAATTTGATGAGTGATCAAAATTCCCAAAGTTTTTCCTTTTGCCCACATTTCGCCGTACATATCATCTTCTTTCAGCAGAGATTCATCATTCCAATTTGCTTTTACCTGAGCGATCAACTTTTCAGAGACGCTTTTGTAAGCTGATACTATTTCTCCAACAGTGCTTGGACTTGGAGCATCTTCCTTTACTGTTTCAATTTTTAGTCCTGTTCTATTCATCATCTCCGGAATTGACGTGGTAATATGCCAGGCAAGTCTTCCTGCTGTTCTTACTTTCTCATGAACCTTCTTTGAAAGAGATTCGTCAGTTAAATTTGAAAAAACTTTTACCGTTGATTCGGCTTCATAAGTCCAGTCTGAAATGAAATCTGATAGTTTGTAGTACATGATTAAATCCTTTCTAATTATTCGTCACGTTTCGACAAGCTCAACGTGACAATTTCAAATGTCAGTCTGAGCTTGTCGAAGACTGAGCGATAACATTATTATTTTTAGTTTTACCTTTTGATAATGATACAAGAGCATCAAAGTCGCCTCTCATCAAAGCTTCCTTCTTTTTTCTGCTCCATCCTTTAATTTGTTTTTCAAATCTGATTGCATCGTTAATATCATAAAAGCTCGCTGTATAAACTAACTTGATCGGAAGACGATTCGAGGTATACCCTTGAATGCTACCAGATCGATGCTCAGCTAATCTTTTTTCTACATTGTTTGTTACTCCGGTGTAATAACTTTTATCTGAGCATTCGAGTATGTAAACAAAATAGTTTTTCATTAACCTAATAGAAAAACGTCATGCTTCGACAAGCTCTGCATGACATATGAAATCGTATCTGAAATTGTTACACTGAGCTTGTCGAAGTGTGACACCATTCGGGTCAGACTAAGTTGTCCCGCATTTTACTGGGCAAGTCGAAGACTGACATGAATTATTTAAGATTATCGAGTATCTCTCTCACCTTCAGCAAATTAGTTTCAACATCTGCTTTCTTGGTTCTCTCTTTCTCAACCACTTCGACAGCCGCATTATTCATAAACTTTTCGTTAGATAATTTTTTATCAATTCCTACTAACACTCCTTCGAGTCGAGTAATTTCTTTTTGCAGACGATTCTTTTCGACTTCAATATCAATCAATCCTTCGAGAGGAATATATATTTCACAATTTTTAATTATAGTTGAAGCACTTGCTTTTGGCTTTGTTATCGTTTCAGAAACTTGAATCTCTTCAATTCGCGCTAATTTTTTAATGTACTCAAGCTGATAATCTTTTACTGTTGCTGACTTGATGAAAGCTCTCACAAATTTTGACGGAGGAATATTCATCTCACCGCGAATGTTGCGGATTGCTGTGATAATATCCTGGACAAACTCCATTTCCTTTTCTGCGTCGGTGTTTATTAATGCTTCATCAAGTATCGGATATTCGGAAGTTGAAATGCTCTCCCCTTCTTTTCGTTCATAAATTCTCTGCCAAAGTTCTTCTGTAATGAATGGCATGAACGGATGGACTATCTTTAGCAAGTTCTCAAACATTTTTATTGCACGAGCCAGTACCGCAGACTTAATTTCATCTTCTGATGAATACAATCTGTTCTTTGCAAGTTCAATGTACCAATCGCAGAAATCATTCCACACAAAAGCGTAAATTATCTTCGATGCATTATTCACTTCAAACTTATCCATTGCTTTATTCATTTCAGAGACGGTTTGATGAAAACGTGAATTAATCCATCTATCAGAAAAATCAATGTGCTTGTCAATCAGCTTTTCATTAATTGGAATTGTCTGAGCGTTCATCAGCAAAAATCTTCCCGCATTCCAAATTTTATTGGAAAAGTTTCTGCCGAACTCACATTTATCGGCGCTGAAGAGAACATCCTGTCCAAGAGGTGCCAAGTAAATTACTGTGAACCTCAAAGCATCCGCACCATAATCGCGGATTACATCAAGCGGATCGGGAGAGTTGCCGAGCGATTTGCTCATTTTCCGTCCCTGAACATCCCGAATAACACTTGTGAAGTAAACATCCTTGAATGGAATATCTTTCTTAAAATACATTCCAGCTATTATCATTCTCGCGACCCAGAAGAAAATTATATCCGGTGCAGTAACAAGCAGATCGGTTGGATAATAATAATTTTGTTCCTCCTCACTCACAAAAACATCATGCGCCCAAAGCCAGCTTGATGCCCATGTATCAAGAACATCTTCGTCCTGTCTCAAATTCTTCGAACCACAATGCGGGCATTTTTCAGGAGGTTCAACTGAAACGATTGGCTGTTTACACTCAAGATTGCAATGATCATCACCAACACAATACCAAACAGGAATTCTATGTCCCCACCAAAGTTGCCGCGAGATGCACCAGTCTTTAATGTTACTCATCCAATGCTCGTAAGTCTTTACCCAATGATCAGGATGAAAATTTACTTTCCCATCTTTAACTACTTTAAGTGCGGGCTCAGACAATCCGGCTCCGCCAGCCTGCCCATCAAACAGTGCGGGTGCCAGGGAGGCGGATCCGCCTTCGGCGGACATGCTCATGAACCATTGCTCAGAAAGATATGGTTCGATTGGAACATTGCCGCGTTCCGAATAACCAACTTTGTTCTGGTAATCTTCAACCTTTGCGAGTAATCCCAACTCTTCAATTTTTGCAACAACTTTTTTACACGCTTCAAATCTATCGAGTCCAACAAATTCCTTTGGAGCATTTTCATTCAAGCTCGCATCATCATTTAGAATGTTGACGATCTCAAGTTTATGCCGCTGACCCATGTCATAGTCATTCACATCGTGAGCGGGAGTAACCTTCACTGCACCGGTTCCAAATTCCATATCAACATACTCATCGGCAAAAACCGGAATTTCTCTTCCAACGATTGGCAGAACAACTTTTTCCCCAATAAACTTTTTAAATCTTTCATCATTTGGATTGACCGCAATTCCCGTATCGCCGAGCATTGTCTCGGGACGAGTAGTCGCAACCGTGATAAACTCCTTGCTGTCTTTGACCGGATACTTGAAATACCAAAGCTTTCCGTTTACAGTTTTGTAAATAACTTCCTCATCCGAGATTGCCGATTTATTTGCGGGATCCCAATTTACCATTCTGTAGCCGCGGTATATTTTGCCGTCTTTATAGAGATGAACAAACGCTTCAATAACTTTTTTATAGTAGTGATCATCCATTGTGAAGCGTTCTCTCTGCCAGTCGCAGCTAACACCAAGTTTTTTCAATTGCTGAATAATTATTCCGCCGTATTTTTCTTTCCATTCCCAGCAATGCTTTAGAAATTCCTCACGTCCGATTTCATATTTATTAATTTTCTGATCCTTCAGCATCTTCACGACTTTAGATTCCGTAGCAATCGAAGCGTGATCCGTTCCCGGAACCCAGCACGCATTAAATCCTTGCATCCGTTTTGTGCGGATGAAAATATCTTGAATAGTGTTGTTGAGGATGTGTCCCATCGTTAAGCTGCCGGTAATGTTAGGCGGAGGAATAACAATCGTGTATGGCTTTTTGCTTTTGTCTATTTCCGAGTGAAAAATGTTATGCTTAAGCCAGTAGCTGTACCACTTTTCTTCTACATCTGCGGGATTGTACGCTTTGGGCAGTTCTTGAATGTTAGTCGTCATTGTAACCGTAATTTATCTCTGTGAGGTGCAAATATAAGGAAAAATGAGGAAGTGGGGACGTGAATTGTTTGATTGTTGAATTGCTAAAATGTAGTTAAGTCGTATTGTTTCCATTGGGGTACAGAGCTAATTATTAGATTGTTAATGTGCAAATTGCTGAATTGTTAAATTGTTATATTGTTACGTAAGAATACCCCAAACAAAAATTTAGGCAATCAATTATGGAGTTTAATTTAGAAGTAACTAATTATGTTCCTTATCCTATTCTTCTAATTCTTCAATCTCCAAATTATCTTTAATTGCCTCATAAATTGCGTCATACCAAGGCATCCTGTCAGCAATTGGATCCAAAACCTTTTTAATCTCTCTGCTTGTTAGCTTTCTACCAAAGTTTTCCTCAGCCACATTTTGAATATCTTCTATACAAAGTGAATAGAATATTTCATTCTTTTCTTTTTTCTTCATTTTATCTTACTCCCTAGTTATCCATGGAATATATTTTGCCTATGCCAATTTAAAGAATTTTTATGAGGATAAATTTCTTCTTCAATGGTGATAAGTTTCGTTTCTAATTCTTCTATGCAACCTCTTGTAACCATTTAACCAATAAGAAATCTACAAGCTCATTTTTCATTTTGTTATCTAAAGCTTTATCTCTTTCTCGTCTTTTGGTGGCTCAATTCCTAAGAATTCTTTATAAATTCTTGCTCGATATTTTTTACCTAAACTATTAATCACATCAATAAACTGTTGATAAGTTCCACTCCCACCGAGAAAATCCCAGAATTCATCTCCGATAAGCACAACTTTATCATTTTTCATATCAAACCATCTTTGAGGAAAACCCCATGCATAATCTTCTCTTTTGCCATATGGATTATATGGAAGTGCAAAAAATGCGTCGTCAATATTTTTTGGTTCCATGCTATAAAGTTTTAGAATTTTTTCTTTACTTACTCCTGTTTTCCGCACTAAAATTAGAACATCCCGAAAAGGATTGAATATTTACAGAATTAGATATTTTTGTTACAAATCAGACTGACTCGTTTTAATTT
>Ga0209431_10002691_pt1 | contig 14345 bp, 9 predicted proteins | sample RifCSP13_3_FD_184021 | JGI IMG/M metagenome (GOLD analysis project Ga0209431, IMG submission 184021) | Soil microbial communities from Rifle, Colorado - Rifle CSP2_sed 13_3 (SPAdes) (version 2) | ecosystem: Environmental > Terrestrial > Deep subsurface > Rock core/Sediment | place: Rifle...
GGCGTGATGTCCCCCAGCTTGCCCTGCCAGTCAATCGTCCACCCGCCGCTCTGTAGGCCGATGTCGTCCGCCGCCTGCCCGGCGACGAAGATCAACGGTGTGTCCTTTGCCAAAGGCAGGGTCTGCGCCTCATTCTTGAGCAAGACCAGAGACTCGCGCACAGCCTCGCGCGCCAACTGCCGATGAGCCTCCGAACCGACGAGCGCCAGCGCCGCCGGGTCGGAGTAGGGGCGCTCAAACAGCCCGAGCGCGAACTTGGCGCGGAGGATGCGGCGCACCGCGTCGTCAACGCGCGCCGTCGGCACATCGCCCTTTTCCACCGCCTGAGTCAGCGCCGAGATGAACGTCTGATAATCGTACGGGACCATGATCATGTCCAGCCCGGCGTTGATGGACGTGACTACGTCCGAGTAATAATCGCCAGGAATCTGGTCAATGGCGCCCCAGTCTGAAACCAGGAAGCCGGCAAAGCCCAACTCGCCCTTGAGCACGTCGGTCAGCCAGTATTTGTGCGCGTGCATCTTCGTCCCGTTCCAACTGCTGAACGAGACCATGATGCTCTGCGCGCCCGCCCCGACGGCGGCCCGGTAAGGCGGCAGGAACAGCGCGCGCACGGTCGCCTCGTCTGCTTGCATGTCGCCCTGGTCGAGCGTGTAGGGGTGGTTCATGATGTTCGTCGTTGACGTCCCCCATGCCGTGCCGCCGTCGCCGACAAAGTGCTTCGGCGTGGCCAGGGCGGTAAGCGGACTCCCCAATTGGGTTTTGCCGTCCAGAGATTGCAGGCCCCGAACGTAGGCTGCGCTCAACTGAGTGACAATCTCGGTGTTCTCGCTGTACCCTTCGTAGGTGCGCCCCCAGCGGATGTCCTGCGGCGCGGCCACGACGGGAGCGAAGTTCCACCAGATACCGGCGGCGGCTATCTCCTCGGCGGTGGCCCGCCCGATCCGCTCGACGAGTTCCGGGTCGCGCGTCGCGCCGAGGCCGATGTTGTGCGGGAAGAGCGTCGCCCCATAGAGATTGCCGTGCCCGTGCACCGCATCTACGCCGTAGAGGAGCGGGATGCCCAGGCGGGTCTTCAGCGCGTACTGCTGAAAGCCGTCCGTCATCTCGGCCCAGCCTTCCGCCGTGTTGGTCGCGGGCGACCCACCCCCGCCGCTCAGGATCGAGCCGAGAGACATGGTCGTGATGTCGTCCGGGTGGATGCTGTTCTTCTCCACCTGCGTCATCTGCCCGATTTTTTCGGCGGGCGTCATCCGCGCGAGCAAGTCTTCGACGCGCTGTTCAATGGGCAGGCTGGCGTTGCGATAGGCGGGCGATTCGTCGGTGGGGGTGGGCAAGGCAGCGGTGAGGGCCATGGTAGGAGTGGGCGTGACCGGCGTCGGCTGGCAGGCGGCCAGGAGCAGGGCAGCCGCGCAAAGAACCGTGGGGAGTCTGAGAAATTGGGCGATTGGGTGATTGAGCAGTTGAGTCACTGGATCAGTGTCCGTGTCTATCTTACCAAATTTTTGGTCACGTCAAGCTCAAATTTCCTGGTGGGCGAGTGGAATTATGCTACAATCCGGCGGGTTGCATCCCGGCTACACTGCTCTGAGGAGAATCTAACCGTGTCTGAAGTCGTCGTCAAGCCCCGTCATGAAATTCCGGTGGACTATACGTGGAACGCGCCGAGCGTCTTTGCCTCCGATGCCGCGTGGGAGGTGGAACTCAAGAGCGTGGTGGAGAGCCTCGAAGAGGTGGGGAAATATCGCGGGCGGCTGGCCGAAGGCCCGACGAGGCTGGCGGAGGCCATAGAAGCCATTGAAACGCTGCTGCGCCGGACCACCCGGGTGTTCACCTACGCCACCATGGCGCACAACGTGGACACTAAGCATCAACCGGCGGCGAAGATGAACAGCCAGGCGCAGGGATTATTCGGACAGGTGCTGGCGACGATCTCTTTCCTCGATCCCGAATTGCTGGCGATCGGCCAGGAGCAACTCCAGCAATGGATCGCCGAGACGCCCCGGCTTGCCGTCTACCGCCACTACGTGGACGATCTGTTCCGCCGGCAGGCCCACGTCCGTTCGGCGGAGGTGGAGGAGCTTCTCGGCCTGCTGGCCGATCCCTTCTCCAGCACGTATAACACCATGGGGATGCTGACCAACGCCGATTTGACGTTCCGCCCGGCGCGGACGAGCGACGGGCGTGAAATCCAGGTTACGCAGGGCTCGTATGAAAGCATCCTGGCCGGGACTGACCGCGAGGCCCGGCGCACCGCGTGGGAGAGTTACGCCGACGCTTATCTCGCGTTCAAAAACACGCTGGCGAGCAACCTCACCACGTCCATCAAGCAAAACGTCCTCTCGATGCGCGCTCGCCGCCACACCTCGACCCTCGCGGCCTCGCTCTTCGACAACCATATCCCGGTGGAGGTCTTCCTCAACCTGATCGCTGTTTACCGCCAGAACCTGCCGATGTGGCACCGCTACTGGGCCATCCGCCGCAAGGCGCTCGGGGTGGAGACTCTGCACCCCTACGACATCTGGGCGCCACTCACCTCTAACCCGCCTAGCGTCGCCTACGCGCAGGCCGTGGACCGGATCTGCCAGGGGCTGGTGCCGCTGGGCGATGACTACGTGCGCGTGCTGCGGCAGGGGTGCCTCGAGGATCGCTGGGTGGATGTGTATCCCAACCAGGGCAAGACGGAAGGCGCATTTTCGGCCGGCTCGCCGGGCACGCATCCGTTCATCCTGATGAGCTACGACGACACGCTCATCAGCCTGAGCACGCTGGCGCACGAACTCGGCCACTCGATGCACTCGTACCTCACCTGGCAGAATCAGCCGATGATCTACAGCAACTATTCGCTGTTCGTGGCCGAGGTGGCTTCCAACTTCAACCAGGCGATGGTGCGCGCGCACCTGCTGGAGACCAACCGCGACCCCGACTTCCAGATCGGCGTGATCGAAGAAGCCATGGCGAACTTCCACCGCTACTTCTTCATCATGCCCACGCTGGCGCGCTTCGAGCTGGAGACGCATGAGCGGGCGGAGCGGGGCGAAGGCCTGACCGCCGACGACATGATCTCGCTGATGGCCGATCTGTTCGGCGAGGGTTACGGCGGCGAGCTGCACGTGGACCGCGAGCGCGTGGGCATCACCTGGGCGATGTTCAGCCACCTGTACGCCGATTACTACGTCTATCAGTATGCGACGGGCATCTCCGCGGCCAACACGCTGTCGCGGCGCATCCTCTCCGGCGCGCCCGGCGCGGCGGCGGACTACCTCAGTTTCCTGAAGGCGGGCAGCTCGGTGTATCCGCTCGAGGCGCTCAAGCTGGCGGGAGTAGATATGACCACCCCCCAGGCGGTGGAGGCAGCCTTTGCCGTGCTCTCCGGGTTGGTAGACCGGCTGGAGAAATTGGTTGGCAAATGACCCGCTTCTCGCGGCTGTGAGTGAATGGACTTCGGCTCGATCCTCCTCGGCCTGGCGTTGTTGCTGCTTGCCGGGTTCATCGTCGCCCGCCCGCTGATTGATGGGGAGCGCCCGCACGAGGCCGAGGCAACCCCGGCGGACAGCCTCCTGGCCGAGCGCGACAACCTCCTCACCGCTTTGCGTGACCTCGACTTTGACCACGCCACAGGCAAAATCGCCGACGAGGACTACACGCCTCAACGGGCGCAGCTTGTGGCGCGAGGCGTGTCCGTGCTGAAGGAGCTGGAAGCCTTGGGCGCGGAGGGGAGGATCGCGGCGGAAGACGAGATCGAACAGGCGGTTGCCGCTCGCCGCCGCGCCGGAAAGGATGCGGCCGATGGGACAGAACGGGGAGTCGAAACTGAGAAAGCGGCGCGGCAGGGCTTAAAGCCGATCACCACCTCCGATTTGAAATGCCCGAGCTGCGGCGCTCTGGCGTTGCCGGAAGACAAATTCTGCGCGAAATGCGGGACGAGGTTGTAGCCCGTGAGGATTCCCGCCAAAATGCTGCTCGGAAATACCGTTTAAGACTCCTTAGTTAGCCGCTCACCAACCGCGTCCTCGCGGGCCCTTCGGCAACTGCGAGGACGCGGGCTATGAGCCTCATCATAAACAGTATTGAGTTTAGAAACCCGGTTTCTTCAAGAAACTGGGTTTCTCTGTTGCTCGGCCACAGACGCGCGCTGGGGCTGGCGTGTCCGCAGGCCCAGCGTCACCGCAAAGGTGAGCAGGCCAATGACGGTTGCGGCGACTATCGGGGCGGAGGGGTGGACGTATTGAAACAGCAGGCCGCCCATCACCGGCCCGAGCACGCGGCCCAATCCCTGAATTGACCCGGATAACCCAATCGCCTGCCCCCGCTGGTCAGGCGGCGCCGTATAGGTGACCAGCGCGATCAGGGCCGGCATCAGGACCCCGTTGCCGACTGCCAGCATGGGCGTCACCGCGACCACGAGGACCACGATTGGAGCCAGAGTCATCGTGATCCAAGCAAAACAACGGATCAGGTTCCCCCCCGCCACCATCCGTTTTTCCCCAAACCGGCGTACGAGCGGCGCGACCAGCCAGAATTGGGTGATGATGCCGCACACGCCCACGAAAGTGAGGATCCCGCCGACCGCCTGCTGGACGAACTGAGGGTCGCGCCCGGCGAAGAGGATCTTCTCGGCCCACAGGACGTAGATGGACTGAAAGTTGAGAAACGCAAACTCCCCGCCGAAAGCGACCACCATGAGCAGCGCCATGCCCGGCAGGCGCAGCAGCCCCGCATTGCTCAGGCGGGCGCGGCCGGCCTGCCGGGCGGCGACTTCCCTCCGCCGCTCCGGAGTGAGCGATTCCGGCAGCAAGAAAATCGAGAGGGTGATCGTCAATAGCGAGACACACGCGGCGATGAAGAAGGGCGCACGCGGCCCGAACTGCGCCGCCATGAACGCGCCGAAGGCCGGGCCAAAGATGAACCCGGAGGCGAAGCCGGCATGGACGATGCCGAGGCCCCGCGCCCGGTTGTGCTCGTCGGTGATGTCGCTGAGGTAGGCCTGAGCGACCGAGATATTGCCGCCGGTCAACCCGTCCACGATGCGCGCCAGGTAGAGGAACGGCAGGGCGGAGGCCAGGCCGCTCACCAGAAAGGCGGTCAGCGTGCCGGACTGGCTGAGGATGAGGACCGGCCGGCGCCCCACGCGGTCGGAGAGGCGCCCGAGGTACGGCGCGGCAAAAAACTGGGCGACAAAGTACGCGCTCTGTAGCAGGGTGATCTGCAGCGCCGACGCCTGGAAAAGGTTCTGGGCGTAGAGCGGGAGGACGGGCAGGATGATGCCCAGGCCCAACATGTCCACGAACACGATCATGAAGATGGGGAACATGGGAGAGCGCAAGAAGCGCCCTGCGCGGGCGAATTGCCCCGAGAGCAGGGATGTTGCCTGGGTCATGTTCAGCCTCTAAACTTTGGGGAATTTCCGGGCCGTGTCTCTGATTACCGGGCCATGCCTCACGCAGACGATCTGCGTGCTGGGCGCGGCCTGCGCCTTGACCGGTTTACTCCGTCTGAAGCACGCTGCCGCAATAGGCGCATTCGGCGCTGTGTGCGTCAATCCATTCGACCTCGTCGCCGCGCACCGGGCCGCCGCAGCCGGGGCACTTGGCCGGGAGGGGGCCGTGCGGACGGTCGCTAGGCGAGGGAGGCGCGCTGACCTCGGCAAAGCCGACCTCTGACATCCCCAACCGGGACTGGATCGCGCGCTCAAGAGTCTCGGCCTCGGCCGACAGGCCCCAACTGCGCATGTCCTGCACCAGGCGAGGCAGCCTGAGCGCCGCTCGTTCGGCCATGCCCGCGCCGATCAGCACGTTCAGCGCGGCCAGACCCTCTTCGAGCGCGGCCTCCCCGTTATTGATGGCCGCAAAACTGCGCGCGGCCTGCAAGTGCATGTGCGCGGCGCGTCCCGGCATGTCCAGGGATTGCGCTATCCCTGCCAACTCGGCGTAGAGGGATGCGGCCAGTGCGGGTTGCCCTTCGGCTGACAGGCGGTGCGCCTCGATGAGTTTGCGGCGCGGGCCGATGCCAAGCGCGCCGCCCGCGCCAAAAAGCCGCGGCCCCCAGCGCAGCGGGCCGGGGCGGCGAAAGAGGCGACCGGGTCGGAAACGCATAGAGACGACTCCTTGAGCGAGCAGACGCGAGATGCTACTCTTCTTCGTGATCGGCTTCGTAGACCTCGGCGGCGGGATGGTCGGCCGGCGCCGGCCGGTTGACCGCGCGGCCAAAGATCAGGAAGCCGGTGTGGGCCACCATCCGGTCGACGGGGCGCAACCGCTGGGGCACGGTCTTGTAGTAGCGCAGGAGCACTTCACACACCTCGAGGAATTCAAAACGGGAACGCTGGAGGGCGATGAGCAGGTCGGAGACCTGATTCGTGGTTGGCAGGATGCTGCCGAAGAAACCGCCGCCTTTGAGAGCGCGGTGCGCCTGCTCGGTGTAGTCCCACGGGTTGGGCACGTCCATGAAAAGCGCGTCAGCCTCCGTCTCGTCAAAGCCCTCCGCGATGTCGCGCAGTTTGAAGGTGACGCGGTCGGCGAGACCCACGCGGGCGAGGTTCTTCTTGGCGAGGTTCTGGTGGTCGTCGCGGACCTCGTAAGTGACGATGCGCCCGGCCGGCCCGATGGCCTGCGCCAGCACGGTCGTCATCGCGCCGCTGCCCGTGCCGGCCTCGACGACGGTGATGCCCGGCCGGATGGACATCTTCATTAAAATGAACCCGATATCTTTGGGATAGATGATCTGGGAGCTACGCTTGATCTCGCGGATGAGGTCGTCGGTGGAGGGCTCGAGCAGGAGGAAGGGATGCCCCAGGTGGCTGAGGACTTCTGAGCCAAGCTCTCTGCCGATCAGGTGGTCGTGCTCGAAAATGCCCCGGTGGGTTTCGAGGCGCTCGCCGGGGGTGAGGCGGAGGATGAAGTATTTGTGGTCGCGTCCGACGAGCTGAATGATTGCGCCGGCTTGAGTCGTCGTCATGCGGGGAGTTTACCACATACGGACACAGGCGCCCCGCCTATCCTCGACAATCCCGATCTGGACGGCATTTTGATCCGGCCGCAGCCATACACGAGCGCCTCGACGCCGTACGTCGTGGACATTAAGTTTCATGCTTTGCAGGGCGCCGACCCGGTGCGGATCGAGGCCTGCGCAATTGACGTGAAGGATGACCGGGTCTGCGACACGGCGGTGGGGGATTTTGATTACCGGCTTTACTTGCCGTTGACTGCGAAATAGCAATTTGCATTTTCGGACAGAAGGACTAAACTTTCCCTGCTTTTCTGTGAATAAGCGCATATAGACCTGTCGGGTCTCGCAGACCTGACAAGTCTCCCCTCAAGAAATTTCGTGGGCTTGTGAGGAGGTGTCCGGGGCAAGAAAATCCGAGTCATAGACGAACGTCCCTGAACTGACATTGCTGGTCCTTTATTGACCCTTTAGATTGGAGGAGAGATCATGTCAGTATCCGCCACAACCCCCGAGGTCTTTACGCGCAAGGCTTCGGGCCTCGTCCGGGTGATGTCACCCTATTCCGCGTTCGTGTACAACATCCTCACCATGGGATTGATCTTCCCGTGGACGTATCTGTGGGCCCCCGGCGCGCTGCCGGGCGGCAACCTGGTTTGGGGGATCCTCCTCGCCACCCTTATCGAAATCCCGATCGCGTATGCGTACGTCTGGCTCTCGACCGCGCTCCCGCGCTCGGGCGGCGACTACGTCTTCCAGAGCCGGGTGTTCGGCGGCGGAGTGGCGTTCACCATCGTGATGTCCGGGTTCGTGATCTGGATTTTGCAGTGGGTCGCGCTCTCCGGCTGGCTCGTGGCGTACCTCGGTTTCGCGCCGCTGTTCCTCGGCCTGGGCGCGACGATAGGCAACGCGACCCTCTCGAGCCTCGGCGTGTGGTTCACGACTGCGCCGGGGATCATCATCACGAGCATTGTCAACGCGCTCCTCTCGCTCATCCTGCTGGTCAGCGGCTTCAAGAACTACGTGCGCTTCCAGCATGTGATGTGGTGGGGCACGCTGCTGGCCTTCGCGGTGGTGTTCTTCGTCCTGTTCACCACGCCTCCCTCGGCTTTCGTGGAGCGGCTGAATGCCTTCTCCGTCGCCTCCGGCGGCGTGGAGAATTTTTACCAGACCGCCGTAGGCGCGGTACAGGGGGCGGGTATTGACCTGCAGCCGAAGTTCAACCTGTGGTACACCCTTCTCGTCGCGCCTATCGCGTGGACCTCGCTCCAGTGGGCGACATACTCGGCCCAGCAGAACGGCGAGATTAAGGACGCCAAGAACTTCCGGGCGCAGACCTTTATCATGGTCGGCTCGCTCATCTTCACCGGCCTGCTGCTGGCGCTGCTGGCGGTGGGGATTGAGCGGGTAGCGGGCAAGGAGTTCCTGTACGTCGCGGGCGCGGGCTACTGGTCGCTCATCGGCGAGGCGAACATCGCCGGCTTCAACCTGTGGCCGCCGATCCTCGCCGTCGCCCTCACCGCGAGCCCGCTGGTCGTGCTCATCATTGGCATTGGCTACATCCTCAACGGCTTTCAAATTGTGTGCAACTGCTACATCGGCATGACGCGCGTGCTGGTCGCCATGTCGCTCGACCGACTGCTGCCCGAGTGGTTCAGCCGCGTGGACGAGAAATTGCACACCCCGGTGAACGCGCACCTGGCCTACTTCCTCGCCAGCATCCCGGTCATCCTCGCCTATAACCTCGTGCCCGGCTGGATCGGCCTGACCCTCGGCGTGACCTTCGGGTGCGGCTACGTTTTCGTCGTCACCAGCCTCGCGGGCGCGCTGCTGCCCTACCGGGCTAAGGACCTGTATGCGGCCTCGCCCGGCTCGCAATACAAACTGGGCAACATGCCGTTGCTCACCGTCCTCGGCAGCCTGGGCGCGGTGTTGGGAACGCTGATGGTGCTGGCTTTCCTCTTCGCGCCGCAGCTGGGCGTGCTGGGCAACTGGGACTTCAGCGACTTCCCCGCTCACCTCTGGGCGCAGATTATCGCGTTAGCGATCATCGTTGTCTCGTGGCTGATGTACGCCTACTTCAAGAACAGCCAGAAGTCCAAGGGCATCAACGTCGAGTATGCGTTCAAGGAGATTCCGCCAGAGTAGCAGTGGGCAGATAGCGGAGAGCAGGTAGCAGATGGAGGTCGGAGGTCTTCCAGGCCTCCGGCCTCTATTTGTCATCTCCCCATCCTCTAATCTCTACCGATCACCATGCCTCACCTCAAAGACGCCCAAATCGTCATCATCGGCGGCGGGATCGCCGGATGCAGCATCGCCTATTACCTGGCTAAACTCGGACGCGCCGACGTGCTTTTGCTCGACAAAGGCCAGTTGACGAGCGGCTCCACCTGGCACGCCGCGGGCCTGCTCACCCACTTCCACACCTCGCCCGCGCTGATGCGGATGCGCAAGATCAGCATCTCGCTCTACCGCCAGCTGCAAGACGAGGCCGGCCACCCCATCGGCTGGAACGAGGTGGGCAGTCTGCGCGTGGCCTCCAGCCCGAACCAGTTCAAGTTCTTGCAGCGCCAGGTGAGCATGGCCAAGGCCATCGGCCTCAACGTGGAAATCATCTCGCCCGCCGAGGCGATGCGCATCTTCCCGCACATGAGCGACAAGGACTTGTACGGCGCGATCTACCTGCCGAACGACGGGCACGTGGACCCGAACGGCGTGACGATGGAGATCGCCCGGCGCGCGAAGGAAATGGGGGTCACGATCTCGACCGATACGCGGGTGACGGGGATTGACCTCTCGCCGCGCGGCGAGGTCACCGGCGTGCGGACAGAGCATGGGGAGGTCAAAACTGAGTGTGTGATCAACGCCGCCGGAATGTGGGGCCGGCAGGTCGGGGCGATGGTCGGCGTGAATCTGCCGATGACGCCGCTGATGCACCAGCACCTCGCCACCAAACCCGTCCCCGGCCACGAACTGCCCAAGAACACGCCGTGCCTGCGCGACCCGGAGTATCTCTTTTACATGCGCGAGGAGCAGGGCGGGTTCCTCGTCGGCGGTTTCGAGGAAGAGCCGGTGGCCTGGTCGGTGGAGGGCGTCCCATGGGAGTTCACCAGCAAGCTGCTCGCGCCCGACTGGGATTTGTTCGGCCCGATCATGGAAGGCGCGATCCGCCGCATTCCAATACTGGAGAAGGCCGAACTGATGCATCTGGTCAACGGGCCGGAAGCGATCACGCCGGACAGCCGCCCACTGCTTGGCCCCGTCCCCGGCCTGCATGGATTCTGGGCGGCGTGCGGCCTCTCGCACACCGGCTTTGGGGCAGGGGGCGCAATGGGCGAGATCATCGCCGAGTGGATTGTGAACGGCGCACCGCCGTATGACGTGACCGAGTTGAACGTGCGGCGCTTCGGGCCGATCATGGAAGACCAGAGATACTCTGCCGAACGCGCGCGCGAGTCTTACCATTACTACTATGTCCTGCGTTACCCGCACGACGAGAACGAACAGGTCCGGCAGAGGCGCCTCAGCCCGCTCGACGCGCGATTGATGGAACTCGGCGCGGCGTTCGGCGAGAAGAACGGCTGGGAGCGCGTCAACTATTTTGAGCCGGGCAAACCGGGCCGGAGGATGGGCGCGGAGCAGAAACAGTGGGGTTGGGCCAGGCCGGCGTTCTTCGAGCAGGTGGGCGAGGAGCACCGGGCGGCCCGCGAGCGCGTCGCCCTTTGGGACATGACCTCCTTCGGCAAGATTGACGTGTGTGGGTCCGGCGCGCTGGCCCTGCTCCAGCGCCTGGCGGACAACACGGTGGACAAGTCGGTGGGCAGCGTGGTCTATACCCAGTTCCTCAACCCGCGCGGCGGGATTGAGAGCGACCTGACGATCATCCGGCTCGGCGAAGATGACTTCCGCGTGATCACCGGCAGCAACTTCATCGCGGGCGACCTCGGCTGGATCAGGATGCACCTGCCGGGCGACGGCTCGGTCGAGCTGCGCGACGTCACCGAGGATTGGGCCGTGATCGGCATGTGGGGGCCGGAGGCGCGCAGTGCGCTGCAGAAGACGACGAGCGACGACGTGTCCAACGCCGCCTTCCCGTACATGACCGCGAAAGCCATCACCATCGGCAGCGCGGAGGTCTGGGCGCAGCGCGTGACTTACGTGGGCGAGTTGGGCTGGGAGTTTTATATGCGCCCCGCCGACGCCGTTCCCGCCTGGGATGCGCTGATGGACGCCGGGAGAGAGTTTGGCATTCAGCCGGCCGGGTATAAATCGCTCGACTCGCTGCGGCTGGAGAAAGCCTACCGGTATTGGAGCGCCGACATCACACCGACCGAGAATCCCTACGAGGCCGGGTTGGGTTTCTGCGTGAAACTCAAGAAGGGCGATTTCATCGGCCGCGCGGCGCTGGAACAGGTGAAAGCCCAGGGCGTCCAGCGCAAGTTATCCACGCTCACGCTGAGCGGCGACATCGTGATGTACGGCGGCGAGGCAGTCTTCGCCAACGGCGAAATCGTGGGTCGGCTGCGCTCTGGCGGCTACGGTTACACCGTGGGCAAGAACATCGCCTTCATCTACCTGCCGCTGGAATTGGCGAAGGAAGGCGCGCCGCTCGAAGTCGAGGTTTTCGGCGAGCGCGTCCCCGCCGTCGTCGCGCCGGACGTACTGTATGACCCAAAGGGCGCGCGGCTGCGGAGCTGAGCGGGCAAGTGGGCATCCCTTGTTCGCCATCCGCTATCTGCGACCTGCAATCCGCCTCACCCGGTCAGCCCAGCCACTGTCGCCGCGTCCAGTTTGCGCACCACGGTGGTAAGTAACTTGAGCGCGTTGTCGTAGTCGTCACGGTGGAGGATGGCCCCGTGCGAGTGGATGTGGCGCGCGGCCACGCCCAGCACGACCGTGGGCACGCCGCTCTTGTGCAGGTGGATGGCCGCGCCGTCCGTGGCCCCGCCCTCAATGGACGAGGTTTGCAGAGGGAGGCCCAGTTCCTTTGCGGTGTCCATCACCAGGTCACGCAGGCGCAGGTTGGGGATCATGCGCGCGTCGAACAGCACGACCGTCGGCCCTTGGCCCAGTTTCACCGAAGACTCTTCTTCTTTGATCCCCGGCACATCGCCCGCAATGTCGGACTCGAGGATGATGGCGACATCGGGGTTGACGACTTCCACACTCGTCGTCGCGCCCCGCACGCCTACCTCTTCCATCACGGTCGCCACGCCGTACACCAGGTTAGGGTGGCCGGTCTGCTTTAGCTCTTGCAGCGCCTGCACCATCAGCGCGCATCCCACGCGGTCGTCAAAGGCTTTGGACAGATAGGTCCTGGGATTAGCGAGCACGCGGAAGTCGGCCAGCGGCACGACCCCGTCGCCGACGCGCACGCCCGCCGCCTCCACCTCTTCCTGCGAGGTCGCGCCGATGTCAATGTACATGTCTTTCTTCTCGACGACTTTCTTGCGGTCGTCGGGCGGCAGCAGGTGCGGGGGCTTCGCGCCGATCACGCCGAGCACGTCGCCTTTAGGGGCCTTGATCACCACGCGCTGGCCCAACAGCACCTGATCGAACCAGCCGCCCAGCGGCAGGAACCTGAGGAAGCCCTCTTTGGTGATGTGCTTGATCATGAAGCCTATTTCGTCCATGTGTCCGGCCAGCATCACGCGCGGGCTTTCGCTGGCGCCCGTCTGCTTGCAGATCAGGCTGCCAATCTTGTCCTGTTCCAGCGCGCCCAGGGCTTCGAGATGGCGGCGCATCACGGCGCGGATTTCGGCCTCGTGGCCGGGCACGCCGTGCGCCTCAGTCAGTTCTTTGAGCAGGGCTTCGGTGGTATCCATGGATGAGTCTCCGGTAGCAGAGGTGTGATTTGGGTGATGATACCCTATTTTACGCGTACGGGAAATTCATTTCCCGGCGCGGCAGTGTGAGTGTGAGCCGTCACGTTTGCTCTGGATGGACTTTAGTTATACAGTTGCGCCCCTGTCGAGGCGCGCCGGAGGTGTAGCCTGATGAGCTTCGCATTCGAGCTTGATCACGTCGTCGTCTTCCCCTGTTAGGATGGGATGCAAATAATGCCGACCTCGAAGGCCACCCCCTTCAAAATTGCTTCCGTCCAGGCCGCGCCGGTATTCCTGGATCACGAAGCGACCGTTGACAAAGTCTGTGACTTGATCGCCGCCGCCCGGCGCGAAGGCGCGCGGCTGATGTGCTGGGAGAATTACATGCCGCTCGCGCGCTACAGCATGTACGCCTGGGGCGTGCAGATTTACGTCGCCGCCACGTGGGATCGGGGCGAGCCGTGGCTCTCGACGCTGCGGCATGTTGCCAAAGAGGGCCGGGTTTTTGTGCTGGGCGCCTGCATCGCCCTCCGCAAGGACGATATTCCTGACCATTACGCTTTCAAGCAGAAGTTCTATGCCCACGCGGGGGAGTGGATCAACGTCGGCGACAGCGCCATCGTCAACCTGGAGGGCGAGTTCGTCGCCGGGCCGGTGCGCATGAAAGAAGAAGTCTTAGATGCCTGACCTCACAGGAGGAGCTGCATGCATACCCGCTTCCGGCAAGACCTTGTTGCAACCAATAGGCGTCTCATGGGCGCGAATGGCGCAGGGGCGACACAGGATAAATCCAAAACAGAAGAGCAGGGCGTCGAATTGGTCTGGGGGCTGAAGATCCCGATGCGGGACGGCATCCAGCTGAACGGCACCGCCTACAAACCGGAAGGGCAAACGAAACCCCTGCCCGTCGTCTTCACCCACACACCTTACATCTCCGACTCGTATCACCCGCGCGGGATGTACTTCGCCCGCCACGGCTACGTCTTCGTGATCGTGGATGTGCGCGGGCGCGGCAACTCGGAGGGGGCGTTTGAGCCACTTCTCCATGATGGGCGCGACGGGCACGACATTGTGGAGCATCTTGCCCGCCAGCCGTGGTGCGATGGGCAGGTGGCGATGTGGGGCGGCTCCTATGCAGGCTACAACCAGTGGGCGGCGCTCAAAGAGTTCCCGAAGCACCTGGCCACGATTGTCCCGGCGGCCTCGGCCCACCCGGGCGTTGACTTCCCTTTCGCCAACAACATCTTTTATTCCTACGAAACACAGTGGCTCACCTTCACCAGCGGCGTGACGGGCAACAGCAATCTTTTCAACGAGGCGGTATTCTGGATTGGACGCTTTCGCGAGATGTACCTGAAGCATCGCCCGTTCAAGGAACTCGATCAGATCGTCGGCAATCCCTCGCCGCACTTTCAGATGTGGCTCCGGCGCCCGACTCCCGACCAGTGGGCCTTTATCACTCCGTCGTCGGATGAATACCAGCGTATCAACATCCCGATCCTCACGATCACCGGCCACTACGACGATGACCAGCCCGGTGCGATGGAGTTCTACTGGCGGCATATGCGCCACGGC
>Ga0209431_10002692_pt1 | contig 14343 bp, 15 predicted proteins | sample RifCSP13_3_FD_184021 | JGI IMG/M metagenome (GOLD analysis project Ga0209431, IMG submission 184021) | Soil microbial communities from Rifle, Colorado - Rifle CSP2_sed 13_3 (SPAdes) (version 2) | ecosystem: Environmental > Terrestrial > Deep subsurface > Rock core/Sediment | place: Rifle...
AACTAGAATATAATATAAAAGAAGATATTAGTTATCTATCGAAAACTAAAATGGATTACGGCCTTATTACAGTTTTAATACCAACTTCGCCTATAAAGTCTAACCCCGATACTTCGATTATAGAAGAAACTATTTTAAGCGTAAGAGATAAACTGCCAGGTTCGGAAATAATTTTAATGATTGACGGCGTGCGTGAGGAGCAAAAGGAGAGTAATAATGATTATCAGGAGTATATTAGACGAATACTTTGGAAAACTAATTTCGAGTGGAAAAAAGTTACTCCGGTAATGTTCGACGAGTTTAACCACCAGTCCGGTATGACTAGAAAAGTATTAAGAGATGTTAAAACTCCGCTTATTCTTTTTGTAGAACACGACACGCCGCTCTGCGAATATATACCTTGGGAGGCATTACAGAAAACTATTCTAGAGGGCGACGCTAATTTAATTAGATTTCACCACGAGGCTCTTATACTACCCGACCATAAGCATTTGATGCTAGACGAGCAACCGATAACTATTAACGACGTTCCCATAATTAGAACGGCGCAGTGGTCGCAACGACCGCACCTCGCCTCTACCGAATTTTATATAAAAACGCTAGATAAGTATTTTAATCCGGAGGAGAAGTCTTTTATAGAGGATAAGGTTCACGGTAGAGTAATTAGCGATTATAAGGACAGGGGCAAGGCCGGCTGGAATGATTGGAAAATAATGGTTTACGCTCCGAGCGGAGATATGAAAAGAAGCTACCACTTAGACGGGAGAGCCGGTGAGCCGATGTATAAAAACTTATGAGAATTGGTCTAGTAGCCCGTTGCGATAGTACGGGACTTGGGGTACAAACAAAAGAGTTTTACGACCATATTAAACCTGATAAAACTTTAGTTGTAGATATAACGGCGGTTAATCAGTCTAAAGGTAAGATTGCTAAAACCTATCCTCGATGGTATACCGGCGATAATGTAAAGTTTGTACACGGCTTCCCTAACGAAGTAGATTTTAATTGGCTTCTAACCGATATAGATTTAGTATTTACTATCGAGTCTCCTTATTCTTACAGATTATTTTCCCTAGCCAAAGAAAAAGGTGTCATCTCTATTAACCAATTTAATTACGAATTTCTAGATTATTTCGTTAGGCCGGACTGGGCTTTCCCAGACGTACTAGCCGCGCCGACTAATTGGAATTTAGACGATGTTAGAAATAACTTTAGCGATAAAGTAAAGATTATCGAATTACCCGTACCTATAAATAGAGAAGTTCTAACTTTTACCAAAAAGACTAAAGCTAGAAGATTTTTACATATCGCCGGCCATAAGACTGAGGATAATCGGAACGGAACGGATATAGTTCTGGAAGCTATACCTCTAGTTAAAAGTAAAAACGTCGAGTTTATTATTAAGTCGCAGTTTTATATAGAAAACCCTAGCCCTTTTAATACTAGAATAGACGACCGAGAAGTAGAGAACTATTGGGAAAATTACGTCGGAGAGTATGATTGTCTACTTCTACCTAGAAAATACGGCGGCTTATCCTTACAGCTACAAGAGAGCTTATCTCGCGGCCTAGTACCGATAATGACTAACTTACCGCCCCAGAACGAGATACTAGAGGCCGAGTCCTTAATAAATACTGATAGTAGAAAAATGCTTTTTACTAGGATGCATATGCCAAGCCACCAGACTAAACCTCAAGTATTAGCGGATAAGATAGACCAATTAGCGAGCGACGATAAGTTAGTCGAAAGATTAAGCGAAAAATCTAACGAAATAGCCGAAAGACTTTCTTGGAATAAAATGAGGCAAGTTTACCTAGATACTTTCGAACAATGCTTAAAGTAATAAAACCGTCGGAAAAGCCGCTTGTAACCGTTTTCGTACCGCTAACTAGAGAGTGGGCGCTAGATAGGTTTTTACCTAGTTTAGATAACTTAGAAATGCCTTGGCTCGGCACGGAAGTTTATTTTTATATAGATACTGATAATCAGAATATAATCAATAGGACGACCGCCTTCTTAGAAGAACGGAAAGATAAATTTAACGGCTCTAAAATCTTAATTAGCGGAAATCCTGCCCCGACTAATACTAGGATTTCGATACAACGCAACCGGATAATCGAAATGAAAGAACGAAGTAAAAAAGATATTAAGGGTAGCTACGTTTTCGGTATCGAGGATGATACTTTAGTTCCTCCGAACGCCTTTCGTAAGATGTACGACGACTTCCAACTAGATTACAATGTCGGCTATATAGAAGGGGTACAGGTTGGTAGGCACGGAATTAAAATGGCCGGAGTTTGGAAAGTAGACGATTTAAGAAACCCGACTATACAAAAGACTTTAGAGCCGCCTAAATATGAGAGTCTAGAACCTATTACAGGCGGCGGTTTCTATTGTTATCTAACCCTAGCCTATTTATATCAGAATATAAAATATCGGTTCTTCGCGGAGTGCTTCGGCCCAGACGTTTGCTACGTTATGGACGTTCTAAAAGAAGGTTATAAAGCCTACGTTAATTGGACAATTAAAACTATACATATAACCCCGAAGCAAGATTTACTGGTAGATGGTAAAATAGTAAGCGTAGTCTGGAAAAAAGATAAAAACGGCTGGCAATTACAGCCTTACCATATAAAATGAAATTTTCAATCGAAAAGAGAAACCTACAAACGATGCTAGACCTACAGCACGACAAAGAGTTCCACGAACGGGCGGTAAACCGAATAAATATAGACTGGGACGTTATCCTAATGGTCGAACGCCAGAGGGTCGGTATGTTAAAGAATAAAGTCGAAAAAGTAGACTTAATAAAAGGCGAGATAGAATACGGAAATATAATGGTTACCGATAAGCTACCGGATAAAGGAAACTCTAAAATAAGCTGATGGAAAAAACTATCTGGCATATATCTAAATTAAGGAATTGGGACAAGAACCCTAGAGCGATAACTAAAGACGACTTCGAGCGGCTAAAAAGACAATTTACAAGGATTAAAGAAATAACCGGCGAGTATCTTTATAAACCTTTAGTTATAACTCCGGACGGCGAAGTCTTAGGCGGAAATATGCGTCTAAGAATTTTACAGGATTTAGGGATTGAGGATGTTTGGGTTAGTATAGTAAACGTAAAAACCGAAGAAGAAAAAATAGAAATAGCTATTAGCGATAACGACCGCGCCGGATATTATATCGATACAGACTTAGCCGAGTTAATTAACGGCGTTAAAATAAACCTAGAAGATTATAAAGTTGATTTAAGTAAAGCGGTAAACTTACAAGAATTACTAGATAATTTCTCGCCTACCGGTAACGAGGCTTTATTAGACAAATTCGATGCAAAAGAAGTTGAATGTCCCGAATGCGGAGCGAAATTTACACCTTGATTTCTGCACGTTCCAAGCGGCTAAATACGCGGTAGAAAATTGGCATTATTCTAAATCGATGCCTTACGGTAAGTCGGTAAGAATAGGAGTCTGGGAAAATAATAAATTTATTGGGGTAGTTATATTTAGCCGAGGAGCTAGTAGAAATATAGGTAGGCCGTTCGGGTTAAAGCAAACCGAAATCTGCGAGTTGACTAGAATAGCTTTGAGAACGCACGAAGCGGCAGTTACTAAAATAGTTTCGATAGCGCTTAATTTATTAAAAAAAGCTAACAAAGGAATTAAGTTAGTAGTTTCTTTCTCCGACCCTAATTACGGACACTTAGGTAAGATATACCAAGCGGGTAATTGGGTTTTTATGGGTAGAGCCGGACAAGCTAACTTAATTAAATTAAGAGGGGTTGTATATCAAACTAGAACAATCGGTAAGAGGTATAATACTCATAGCCTAGACTGGATTAGGAAAAATATAGATAGCGAAGTAGAGAAAGTAATAATAAAGCGTAAGTATAAATACCTAATGCCGTTAGAACCTAGCTTAAAAGAGTTAGTAGAGAAATTTAGAAAACCTTATCTTAAAGAGATTAACTAGCGTCAGTCGTCTAAAAGTAAGACGCTGGCTTTCCAAGCTAGAGAAGGCGGTGCGATACCGACCCTGACGCTCCAATTTGATATAATAAGAACAGGGAAATTACAGGGATATGTCAAACGAAGATAAAGCTAACGATACTTCTTTCAAACCAGGCGAGAGCGGCAACCCAAGCGGTAGGCCGCCTAAAGGCTATTCTATAACCGAGACTATTAGGGAGATGATGAACTCCGACCCTAGAATTAAGCAAGCTCTAGGGGCTAAAGTTATCGACAAGGCTCTAGGTGGAGACTTAAAGGCAATAGAATTAGTCTGGGCTTATATGGACGGCAAACCCTTACAGAAAGCTACGGTTACTTTCGACGATACTAAGAGTACCGAAGAAATAGCCGGTATATTACAGAAAGCCTATGACGAAGAAGAACCGGATAATAAAGACGCTGGTAGCGAGCCTGTTCCGAACGAAACAGGGTAAGCCGTTTGATTTAACCGACGGGCAGTGCGATATTTTCGAAGCGGTTACTAATCCTAAATATAAGTGGGTTTGGATTTCTGCTCCTACGCGCTACGGTAAAACGGACGATATAGCGATAGCCTGTCTTTATCTAGCAGTTTTCCGCAATCTAAAAATACCTATTGTCGCCGGTAGTGAAGAAAAAGCCCAGAAGATTATGGAGTATGTTTTAGAGCATATCTCTAACCACCCTAAGTTATATAAAGGTCTAATTAACGCCGATATTTCCGATATAGAAAAACTAAAAGTGCAGATGAGTAAGCAAGCCTTGCGGTGGTATGACGGGGGCTGGATTTATATTACTAGCGTAGACTCTAGAAATATAACTAGAGAAGGCGAAAGAGTAGTCGGCGAGGGTGGGGATATAGTAGTAGTCGAAGAAGCCGGACTAATAAAACGGCAAGAGCAATTTTCTAAAATAGTTCGTATGCTAGAGGGCGACTGGGGTAAAATGGTATTAAGCGGAAACTGTATCGAGAATAGTATCTTCGAGACCGCCTACAAAGACCCGCTTTATAAAAAGGTTAGAGTACCTCTAGAGCAAGCTATAGCGGAAGGCAGAATAAACCAAGAAAGATTAGAGCAACAGAAATCGCAAACGACCGGTAAAGATTGGAAGCGATACTATTTAGTCCAATTTCCCGAAGCTAACGAGTTTACTTACTTTAAGCCGCAAAAATACGAATACCTACCGGAGATAGTTAAATACTGGGGTTCTTGCGATTTAGCTCTAGGAGAAACTAAGAAGGGTAGTTTAGTAGGTATCGTAGTTTTAGGAAAAGATAAGAACGGTAAAGTCTACGAGGTAGAAAGTATCGGTAAGCAAATGCCGCCCGAAGAAACTATCCGAACTATCTTTAACTTACCCTACCAATTCGAGAGGTTTGGGATAGAGTCGGTACAATTCCAGAAATACTTTTTAGACGTTATTAAGGAAAAAAGCCAAGATAGGGGTCGCTACATACCGTTCGAGGGGATAAACCAAAGTAAGAAAAAAGAGGAGCGTATCGAGAGTTTAGAGCCTTTTATTAACACCGGACAGATCTTATTTAAGGGTGATAACGAACTTTGGCAAGAGATGCAGGATTATCCCGATAGCGAAAATCTAGACGTTATCGATGCTCTAGAGATGTGCTGGCGCTTAGTTTATCAACCAAATGTTGAATTTGATTTTATTTAATGACTATTTATGTTATATTTATAGCTAATGGCTAACCCGCTTGTCCGAATACCAATAGTCGGAAAACTATTCGCCGGATTTGGTGATAATACACCTTCGCAGAATACCTTTATGCTGGATTGGTCTAATCCCAACGCTATTACTAAAAGAACCCAATTAAAAAGTAACGTCGGCTACGTCTGGACTTGCGTAGGGGCGATAGCCGGAGAAGTAGGAAAAATACAATTCAAAATAGTTAAAGATAATTCTAGAGGCGATGAAGTAGAAATCGATAACCACCCTTTTATTACCCTGCTAAGAAAACCTAATCCTTTTATTTCGCAGTTTGTTTTATTTGAATTGACCCAAGCCTTTATAGAATTAACCGGAGAGGCTTTTTGGTATTTTAGGGTTGGTGAGGTTTCGAGAAAGCCTAAAGAGATTTATTTATTAAGACCAGATTTAGTCCAAGTAATAATGGCTAAGAACGGATATATAACGGGCTACGTTTATAACCTACCGAGCGGAGAGCAAGTACCCCTAGAATTAGACGAAGTAATGCATTTTAAGCTACCTAATCCTGAAGACCCATCTAGAGGTTACGGAGTAGTCGCGGCCGGACAGCTTTATATACAAACAGAAGAATACGCTTCTAGATTTACTAGAAACTTCTTATTTAATAACGCTCGTCCTAGCGGTATTTTATCTGTACCGCAAATGAACGAGGACGATTTTAAGCAGCTTAAGGAACGCTGGAGAAGCGAGTATGGAAGCGTTGATAACGCCGGTAAGGTAGCAATCGTTAGAAACTCCGAAGTTACTTTTACACAACTAGGAACAGGTTTAGAAGGGATAGCTTTAGAGACCGCTAAGCATATGAGCCGAGATGATATTATGGCGATGTTTCGAGTTCCTAAACCAATTCTAGGTATTACCGAGGACGTAAATAGAGCAAACGCCGAAAGTAGCGAGTATATTTTCGCTAAGAGAGTTATCGACCCGAAGATGTATCGAATAGCCGATACTTTAGAAACTTATATCGATAAGACCTACGGCGACCCTTCGATTACCGTTAGATACGAGTCGCCCGTCCCAGAAGATAGAACCTCCCAACTTTCCGAAGATACTGCCGCTATCAATATGTGGAAAACCAGAGACGAGATTAGAGCCGAAAAAGGTTTAGGAGAAACAGAAGGCGGAAACCAGTTTTACCTGCCGTTTAATCTATCTCCGGCCGGCTCGCCAATAGCAGCGAAAATTCTAACTGACGTTAAAAAGGAAAATGGCAAGGCGACTATTAAAATAATCCACCATAAAAGACCGAAGATTAAAGCGCTAATTATTAGTCCCGAAACTAAGGAGAACTTTAGAATTTCGCTTATTAAGATGCAAGAGAAGTACGCTAAGGTTACGAAAAAGCAAGTAGTTAAATTCTTAAAAAAACAAGAGAAGGTAGTTATAGATAGACTAACTCCGCAGTTCGTTAGGTCGAAAGCGTATAACGATATTTTATTTGATTTAGACGAAGAAACTAAAAGACTAATAGAAGAAGTCTATCCGATTTTGGTAGAATTGGCTAAAGACCAAGGCCCAATCGCTTTACAGTTAGCCGGCGAAGAAAAGCTAAAGTTTGAGATAACGCAACGAATAACGGATAATCTAAAGGATAGATTAGCCAGAGCCGGTTTGAATTTCAATCGAGAAACTAGGCAAGAACTAGAAAAGATACTAACCGACGCAACTCTAAATAACGCTACTCTAAGAGATACTACTAAAAAGATAGAAAGTTTTTATAGTAGTAGCGAAAAGTTTAGAGCCGAAAGAATAGCGCGAACCGAGACTTTAGACGCAAGTACCGAAGCTACTTTAGAAGCCTACCGGCAAACCGGCTTCGTAGTTAAAAAAGAGTGGTTTGCTAATCCAGGGGCTTGTCAATTCTGCCAAGCTATACACGGAACGGTCTTAGGTCTAGAGACTACCTATTTAGAGCCAGGGCAGTCTATAAGCGGTACAGAAGGCGGAACTTATAATATAGATTACGATAGCGTGGAAGGCCCACCGTTACACCCGAATTGTACCTGTACGGTAATACCGGTGGTGGAGTAAATATGCCTATATCAATAAACTTAGTAATAATTAGAGGCGATACAACTAATATAACTTTAACTTTAACCGACCAAGACGGGATAGCTATAGATTTAACTGGCTCTACGGTATTCTTTACGGTTAAACCAGTTCCCGACGCCGACGCTACAGACGCCGACGCTGTAATAGCGGTAGAAGTTACTTCGCATACCGACCCGACTAATGGAGAAACCGTAATTCCTTTAACCGCAGACGATACTGATATAGCGGCGGGAATTTACTATTACGACGTTCAAGTTAAAGATACGGCTAATAATATATTTTCGCTTCCGGCGCGACAATTAAAAGTTATAGAAGATATTACTAGGAGAACTACTTAAAATTATATCTATTGACAAACGGAGGGTACTAACTTTATAGTATAACTAATATGGCCGCTACAGTTGAGATTGATGAAGCAAATGATGCTCAAAAGTCGACAGGTACTAATACTACCGTTACGGCTAATAAACTTACGGATAGTGCCGCAAACTTTACTGCCGAGGGCGTTGACGTAGGGGACGAGGTTTGGAACTCTACCGATAACCTTTTCGCTTTTGTAACCGCCGTTGATAGCGCTACCGTCCTTTCCTTATCAGCAGATATATTTAACTCTACCGAGTCTTATATAATCCAGGGCGAATTTACTCATAACATTACCGATACCGATATGGGTTCGGTTGACGACCCTAACCTAGACCCTGTAGCCAACCCCGTTGTTCCAGACGCAAACACTTTCGAAAAATACCAAAAGGTACATATTACCGCTATGGGTGGTTCTTCTCTTATTGATAATCTTAAAGTTTGGAGAACGTCGGCTTTAGGTGGTGCGGCAGTCCACGTTACCAACGCTAGAGAAACTTCTTACGATAGAAAAGAATACGTCGCACCGACCGCTTCTGACTCTACCGTAGCAACTCAAACAATGCCTACTTCCGAGCCTTCTGGTGCCAACCTTGGTATAGATGGTTCTTTAGCAGGTTCTAGAAGCGCGGCCGGATACTCTGACTTCTTAGTACACCAAATACAAACTAACGTCGCTGATGTCGCTGGTTCTACTTCTACGATGAACTACCAGTACGACGAAACAGCTTAACTATGGCTACCTGCGGACAATGTTCTATAAAATTCGAAAGTGAAGAAATTTATTTAAGTCATATTTGTAAAACGACTGGTTTTACACCTACCGACCAAGACCACTTAGGCGAAAGATTTAAGAGAGTAAGCGAGAACGCCTTAAAACGAGGCGAAGCAAGAAAAGCAGAAAAGTAAACCTTTACAATTCAAACCGAGCAATACAATGCGAAAGGAGCAATACAATGCAAGAAATCTACACTTATCATCGACCCGAAACGGGCGAAGATGAAAAAGTACCTATAGAGAAATGGTGTTGGGAAGTCAATTATCTAGACGGTACAGTCCTCAAACAATTCGACGACGACGGTAATTTCCACCAACTTAGAGAAATAAATCAACCTCAGATGAGAGTGTTTCGTATGGTAAATCACGAAACCGGTAAGTTCTTCGATATAGACTGGCACCCCTCTAGGAAACTAATTCACAAATACAAAAGAACGAGGAACTTAAATACTAACGAGCTTCTTTATACGCTCTATACTTTCGGCTACGAAACCCACTTTCAAGGTGCTTCGCATAAAGTGATATTAGTAATAATGCCGAACGATAATGTTGTAGTGACGGAGGATACAAACAGAATTAAAATAGAAGGACAGTAATGTATCGTAATAATTGGAAGCTAATTTTAACATACCTCAAACTTATGCAATTTTAGTAGCAATCGACAACTCGGTCGGTTCTATTGACCTGTCTACTTTAATCAGCAAGTTTACCGACTTAAATAAACTGGCGGTTGAGAAAAACGAAGATACTTATATCCTCAAATCTACTTCCCCTACCGAACGCTATATTAGATTTTATATAGGTATAGGCGATAAGGTAGATAAATCCGTTAAGGACGAGCTTATTAAAGCCACTACCGGCCAACTATACCTTCCTAACGCTAGATTTATCTGGTTTAGCGGGCAAGACTACTCCAAAGAGCAAATTGTAATCTGGCTTACAAAACTAGCCAACCAAGATAATTGTGCAAAGATTTGGGTTGTTGATAGTAAAACCGATTTAACCGGAGCTTTATTATCTAAGTTTGGAGATATTTAGATGTCGGTAATTCATATAACAGGGTTTGAAAAACAAGATTTAACCGACACAGTTGAGTTACATTCTAAAGTCGGTGTACCTACAATCGACACTTCTATCAAACGAAGTGGTGCGGCTTCCCTAAAATTTGCTTCTACTGGCTCGGAAATATCGGTAAGGCTGGAGTCAAACGAAACCGCAGATGATTTTGTTAGACAGTACGCTATTTACGTTCCTACAGGGGGTTTACCTTCTGGGCTTACCAAAATAATCCAACTTTCTGACGGCGGCGGCGACCATACTTCGGTAAGGATAAATTCAAATGGTACTTTGGAGCTTTGGGACGATAGCGGGGCGGTACAACTAGGTTCAGATACACCTGCAATTACCCTAGATAGCTTTGAAAATGTCATTGAGCTTGACGTTGGTACCACCCACGGAGGTAACGACGCTAAATTGAAGCTCAACGGAGTTATGGTAGCCGAAGGAGCGACTATATCTGCCGGTGCAAATCACCGATACAGCGAAATTGGGATTATGGGAGCAGAGACAGCCACAATTTACTTTGACGATTGTGTAATTGTTACCCACGCAAACGGAGCAGATTTTGAAAGCTGGCCTAATAGAATAAAGCTAGTAATGTCCTTGCCTAACGCCGCAGGAGACAACGCCGCTACCGCCGGACTTTACACGAGTATAAATGACAACGATGATGCCGATTATATTGAGATAGATACTACTGAAACCCCCGAATACAATATGCAGAGTAGTGCTGATATTGGGCTACCTTCTGACGCTTTAATTGGATTTGTTGCGGTTGGTGCGAGGGTAAGAGGTGAAACTGCAACAGCCTGTTCTTGGCTACCTAGAATTAAATCTCAGGCAAGCGGTACTACAGTTACAGGAACTACTACCGCTATTGCTTCTGCCAGCTTTAATACCCACGACGATACTGCCGGTGCTACTAGAATATACAAATTAGTTTCCTACACCGACCCTCAAGGTGGTGGAAGCTGGACACCTCCAATGTGGGACGGAGCACAAATTGGTGCCTCGGCTCCTGATGCAACCCCTGACGTTTGGATTTCGCAGATGTGGGCTTACATTGGTTATTGGGAAAAGACCGCCAGTATGGTCTTTAGAGACCAGTTTGCAGTTTCCTCAAATACCGCACTTGAAAGCAAAACCCCAGATATAGGAACAAGCTGGACACGATTAGCCAGTTCTGCAGGTACAGGGGCTTCCGCTATGGCGGCTACAGATAGAGCCAGTCCCGCAGGAGATTTGAATGATGGGGTTATCTATACCGCAGACGCAACCTACCCCTCGGCTGATTACGCAGTTGAGTTTGAAATGTGCATTTTGGATGCTGGTACTTCTTCTCCTCAATACGCTTTGGTAAGGGTTCAGGACGCAGATAATATGTACGCAGTTCGCATAAACGACCAAGGCGGAACTAATACTTGCCAGCTTTATAAAAGAACTACGGCAGGTGGTTGGGCTACTTTAGGTTCTGCTTTTTCCCCACCTTATAACGGTGCGATTTGTAAATTAGAAATAATCGGCTCGGCTCTCAAATTCTATATAGATGGCGTAGAAGTAGCTTCTGCCACAGACACCGATATAACCGCCGCAGGCAAAGCAGGATTAGCTTGGGGTGGTGGTACGGTATTGGTAAATTCCGGCGATGATATGGATGCAGACAACGACACCGATAACTTCACAGTTTACAATTTAGGTTCGGCGGTTTCTACAGAAACAATCCAAAAATCACTAAAATATACCGTTCTAAAAGAAATTGCGGTTACCAAAAGCCTAAAATATACCGTCTTAACAGATACCGCAGTGCAGAAGTCCCTCACCTACAGAGTATTAAAAGAAAACGCCGTAACAAAGAGTCTTAAATATACAGTTACTACCGAAGTCGCTGCGATTACGAAATCTCTTAAATATACAATTATCACAACCCCTTCTGCGGTTACGAAATCTCTTACCTATCGGGTTCTAACCGATACAGCAGTTACAAAGAGCCTAACTTATATAGTTACCTCCGAGCAGTCTGTTACTAAGTCTTTGAAATATACGGTTCTAACGGATACGGCAGTTACTAAATCTCTTAAATACACAGTATTAACTTCCGACTCTGTAACTAAATCTCTAGAATATCGGGTTTTTATAGAACAGCCGATAACTAAATCTCTAAAGTATTGCGTACTAACCGATAGTTCTATTACCAAGTCTCTTACCTACGAGGTTGAGGCCGCCGCGCCGGTTCTAATACAGAAGTCCTTAAAATATACCGTCTTAACAGATAGTTCGATTACGAAGTCTCTTACTTATATAGTAACCAGCGAACAGGCGATTACAAAATCCCTAAAGTATACGGTTAAGCAAGCAGAAGCGCTTACTAAATCTCTTAAATATACAGTTATTACCGACTCGGCTATAACCAAAGCTCTTACCTACGAAATCCTAACGGATATAGTAATAACTAAATCTCTTAATTACGAGGTCTTAACTTCTACCTCGATTACTAAATCGTTGACTTATCGAGTCGTAACTGATACGGCAGTAACCAAAAGTCTTACCTATATAGTAGTTTCGGAACAGGCAGTAACTAAGAGCTTAAAATATACGGTCTTTACTACCCCGTCGGCAGTAACTAAGTCCCTAGAATATAGGGTCTTAACCACCGATAGTTTAACTAAATCTTTAACTTATCACGTTGTGGTAGAGACTGCGATAACTAAGAGCCTGACTTATCGGGTATTGAAAGAAGTAGCGGTTACTAAAAACCTAACTTACGAGGTTATAACCGATACCGCTATTACTAAGAGTTTAACTTACGCTATAGCTAGAACCTTTTATACAAGGGAAGCCAAAGCGAGCCTACCGGCCAACGAAACTCCTCTAGCAACGCAGTATTCTTCGCAAGACTATCTAGACGTTGCGACCGATGACGCGGTAAGAGTGGCTATAGAAGGTGAAGGGGTAGAATTTGCAATACACCATTATAGATATAGGCACGATAACGACACCGACGATATAAATATACATTGGAACGGGCAGACCGAACTTGCCCCTACTACTTCGACAGTTTACTTACAGATTTATAACTATACCTTAGCGAGTTGGGAAAACTTAGATAGCGATAATACTACCGGAGCAGATACCGACTTCGATTTAGACGGCTCTATAACCGTTGGCGTTGGAGATTACTACGATGCTAATAATCACGTTACGATTAGAGTTTATCAGGAGGGCGCATAATGGCTGATACAGGATTTAAGTCACCTACAGCGAATGCGGCGGCTCATTGGACACTTCCGGATAATGCCCACGCTACTGATGATGCTTATGCGGATACTATTAGTAACGGTGCTTTTGAAATTTACTCTACCTTTGATATTATCAGCGCTTTACCTGCAAATGCGATAATCGTAGGTATTGAAGCTACGGTTGAGGGACACGCCCAAAACGGGGCTGGCAATGATAGGAGATTAAGATTAGCTCTTTCTTGGGATGGTGGCTCTACATATTCTACCGCTAAAGACTCTACCGCTTTTAGCGCTACTCCGGATGATAATAAGACCTATGGTGGGAGTGCAGATACTTGGGGTAGAAGCTGGACAAGAGACGAGTTTAGCGATGCTAACTTTAGACTTAGAGGACTTCAGTTAGGTACAGGAGATACTAACCGCTTAAACATTGACCATATACAAGTTAAGGTTTATTACCTTTTAATTGTTCAGAAATCTCTTACCTATAAAGTAATTAAAGAAATATCGGTTACTAAATCCTTAAATTACGAGGTTCTAAAAGAAAACGCAATTACTAAGTCTTTAACCTACGCGGTCTTAGCCCCGTTCCAACTAAAGACCGACCAGATTAACTTCGGTTTCGAGCAGGTAACTACTACCGCGATTACAAAATCCCTAAAGTATACGGTTCTTACCGATACCTCTATAACTAAGAGTCTTACCTACGAAGTTATTACAGATAATGCCGTTACTAAAAGTTTAACTTATCGGGTAGTTACCGATACTGCAGTTACGAAATCGCTTACCTATATAGTTACTAGCGAGCAAGCAATAACCAAGAGCCTAAAATACACGGTTCTTACCGATACTACCCTTACTAAGTCGCTAACTTACAGAATTATTACCGATACGGCGATAACTAAATCCCTAGAATATATAGTAGTCGTTCCCACCTCTATAACGAAGTCTCTTAAATACGTAGTTCTATCTGAGCAGTCGGTTACTAAGAGTCTTAAATACACGATTATAACTACTCCGGCGGCAGTTACTAAGAGCCTAACCTACTATATATCTATAGAGACAGCTATTACCAAAACGCTAGTTTATAAAGTTCTAGCCGAAGTTACGATTACTAAAAACTTAACTTACGTTATTTAA